>Ga0194137_10000272_pt1 | contig 36385 bp, 37 predicted proteins | sample TARM_MetaG_T3_14_FD_134025 | JGI IMG/M metagenome (GOLD analysis project Ga0194137, IMG submission 134025) | Freshwater microbial communities from Pennsylvania, USA, analyzing microbe dynamics in response to fracking - TARM_MetaG_T3_14 (version 2) | ecosystem: Environmental > Aquatic >... | reverse complement strand
GGGGCAGCCGCCATGGCTTCGGCGCAGGCGGCGGCACTGGCCCAGGCCCATTGGAAGTTGTAGCCCCCCAGCCAGCCGGTCACATCGACCACCTCGCCAATGAAATACAGGCCCGGCACGCGCTTGCTCTCCAGTGTCTGGGAGCTGAGATCGCGGGTGGAGACGCCGCCGCGCATGACCTCGGCCTTGCGCCAGCCCTCGTCGCCGCTGGGCATGAGCTGCCAGTCGTGCACGCTGCGTCCCAGGCGCTGCAGGTCGGCATCTTTGCATTCCGGCAGCGGTTTGGCGGCGTCGAGGCCGGCGCGATCCAGCCAGGCGGCCGCCAGGCGCTGGGGAAGGCGGGCGCCGAATTCATTGCCGAGCTGGCGCCGCGACTGGGTCTTGCTCGCCATCAGTTCCTTGTCCAGCTGAAGTTCCGGTGCCAAGTTGATCTGCAACGGCTGGTCGCTGGCCGTGCGGTAGCTGGAGATCTGCAGGATGGCAGGACCGCTCAGGCCGCGATGCGTGAACAGCAGATCCTCCAAGAAGCGCACGCGCGTCTTGCCGCTGCCCACACTCACCTCCACCGGCAGCGACAGGCCGGCCAGGGCTGCGAAAGGTGCCCAGGCGTCGGGGTCGAAGGTCAGCGGCACCAGGGCCGGGCGGGGCTCGACGATGGCGTGTTCAAAGCGCTTGGCCAGCCTCAGGCCCCAGTCGCTGGCGCCGATCTTGGGTACGGGCAGGCCGCCCGTTGCGACGACAACACGTGCGCAGCTGACCGGGCCCTGACTGGTGTCCAGCTCAAAGCCGCCGCCCGCCAACGGCCGCACGTCGGCTACCGTGCAGGGCTGCCAGCGCGTGACGCCTCCCGCCTCGCACTCCTGAACCAGCATCTGGATGATCTGCTCGCTGGAGTCGTCGCAGAACAGTTGGCCCTTGTGCTTCTCGTGGAAGGCGATGCCGTGGCGCTGCACCAGCTTGATGAAGTCCTGGGGCGTGTAGCGGGCCAGGGCCGAGCGGCAGAAGGCGGTGTTCTCGGACAGGAAATTGGCCGGCCCGGCCTCACGATTCGTGAAATTGCACCGCCCACCTCCAGAGATACGAATTTTTTCAGCCAGCTTGGGTGCGTGGTCGATCAGTAGCACCTTGAGGCCTCGTTGCCCCGCGAGGCCCGCACAGAACAGGCCTGCCGCCCCGGCACCCACCACCACCGCATCAAATCCCCGCATAGACCTCCCTCGAATCGGGCGGCATTGTCGTGGGTGATGGCGCGGAAACTCGTTAGGATTCGGCGCAGCTAGTAAACGGGCCTTCTAGGGGGGAGGCCCGATTCGTGGGGTAGCGCGGCCTTGCTGGCGCTGCTTTTGCCCCACTACAGTCCCCCGAACACCCTTGGCAATCGCGGTTTCGCGCAGCGAATGCGCGATCGCATCAAAACGATTTCATGGACATGACCGCCGACCAGACCGCGATGCAGCCGCCACCCGGCAGTCTGGCGCATTGGCTGGCGGGTCATGCCGAGCTTGGCGGTGAAGCGCTGGTCGGCCTGGTGTCCCTGATCGAGCCCCTGGGCAGCCAGGCGGCGATCAAGGCAATGTCAACCGGCCGCTATGTGTTCGCGACCGTCGGCCTGGCGCAGATGTTCGAGCGCGAAGCCGTCGTCGGCCACACGGATGCCGAGCTGCTGAAGGCCGACGAGACCACGGCACTGCGTCGCGTCGAGCAGACGGTGATGGCCCAGCGCCATCCCGTCGTCAGCGAGCACAAGCTGGAAATCAACAACCGCCGCCGCGAGTTCAGTGTGACCCGGTTGGCCATCGGCCCCGACTTCCTGCTGTCGGTCTGGCATGAACGCACCGAGGAGCGCCACCGCGAGGCCCATCTGCAGCGCGCCCTGGCCCAGATCGAACAGCAGCAGTCCGCCATCGAGCAGATTCGCCGCGAGCTGCAGCAGGGCTCGGGCCGCGACGAGGTCTCGGGCCTCTATATGCGCGCCCAGTTCGACGATCAGCTTCTGCGCGAGATCGACCTGTCGGCGCGCGAACATCGCGAGTTCGCCCTCGTCATCATCGCGCTGGACGCCTCGCCGGCCATTGCCGGTCTGGGCGACGACGCCCAACAGCGCTTGCTAGAAGGCGTTGGCCGCATGCTGCGCGCCAACACGCGTGCCATGGATTCGGCCTGCCGCATCGGGCCGCAGCGCTTTGCCGTGCTGCTGTCGGGCGTGGGCCTGGCAACGGCCCATGCCCGCATGGAGCAGCTGCGCCGCCAATGCGCAGCCCAGATCGTGGTGCTGAACGGCCAGGACCTGGGCCTGTCCATCTCCATGGGCGTGTCCAGCTTCCCCCACACGGCCTCGCGCCAGGACGAGCTGATGGCGGCCAGCGAGGCGGCTGTCCATGAAGCGCAGCGCCGCGGTGGCAACCAGGTCGTCTTGGCGTCCATCGCCTTCGGCTAAATCCCCGAAATCCCCTTCCAGAGCATGTAGGCGGCGAGCGCGAACAGCAGCGTCGCGAAGGCCTTCTTCAGCTGCGCCACATTCATCGCATGAGCCGCTCGGGCGCCCAGCGGCGCCATTGTCACGCTGGCGATGGCAATCAGGGCCAGCGCCGGCAGATAGAGATAGCCGAAGCTGCCGGGCAGGGCGGCCTCCAGTCCCCAGCCGCCGATCACATAGCCCAGGGTGTTGGCGACCGCGATGGGGAAGCCCAGGGCCGCGCTGGTGGCCACGGCGAAGTGCACAGGCACATTGCACCAGACCATGAAGGGCACGCTGACGAAGCCGCCGCCGGCGCCCACCAGGCCCGACAGCATGCCGATGCCTGCCCCGGCGCCGAACTGGCCGGCGGTTCCAGGCATCTGGCGGCTGGGTGCGGGCCGCTTGTTGCGCAGCATCTGCCAGCCCGAGAAACTGACGAAGGCGCCGAAGACCAGGGCCAGCCAGGCGCCCTTCAGCAAGGCGAACAGCCCCGCACCGGCAAGCAAGCCGCCGGCCAGGATGCCTGGCGCCAGCCCCTTGACCAAGTCCCAGCGCACCGCGCCGCGCTGGTGATGGGCGCGCACGCTGGACAGCGAGGTGAACATGATGGTGGCCATCGACGTCGCGATGGCCATCTTGACCGCCAGGCCCGGCGCGACGCCTCGCTGACCGAGGATGAAGGTCAGGATGGGCACCATCAGCATGCCGCCGCCTATGCCCAGCAGGCCCGCGAGAAAGCCGGCTGCGAGACCGAGGGCCAGGAGCTCGACGACGAGACCGGCCGTCATTGGCCGTGCAGGCGCTTCAGCACGGCCTTCCATTCCTGGGGCGTGACCGGCGTGATGGACAGGCGGCTGCCGCGCTCCAGCACGCGCATGGAGGCCAGCTCGGGTGCTTCGCGCAGCTCCTTCAGGCTCAGCAGCCGCGTCGTCTCGCGCCAGCGCACGTCCACATGCACCCAGCGTGGCGCCTCGGGCTTGGACTTGGGGTCGTAGTAATGGTTTTCGGGATCAAACTGCGTGGCGTCCGGATAGGCCGCGCTGCAGACTTCCGCAAGGCCGGCGATGCCCGGTTCGGGGCAGGACGAGTGGTAGAAGAGCACCCCGTCGCCCAGCTGCATCTCATCACGCATGAAATTGCGTGCCTGGTAGTTGCGCACACCCGTCCAGGGCAGGGTGCCGGCGCGCTGCAGATCGTGGATGGATGCCTCGTCGGGCTCGGACTTCATCAGCCAATAGCGCATGGCACCTCTGCTTGGACAAGACGTAGTGCCTTACCCAGCGGAACGCGCGGAACTGGCTTTGCCAGACCGCCGAGTTCGCCCCCCTTGAGGGGGCCGGCGAAGCCGGGTGGGGGTGGGCTTGTGAGGGGTGTCCACCGCAATCCTGGGGGCCGAGATCCTGAACACCCAGGGGTAATCAGGTGGGCGAGGTCAACCGGACTTCGGGTTCATCTGACGCGAGACGATCACGCCCGTCCGGCATTTTCCAAGCCCTTGCTCAAAGAGCATCGGATGAAGGAAATAAAGCCCCAGAGGAAAGCGATGGACGAGGCGGAGTTTACGGCCTACAGCAGCTGCCCGTCGTGTCCGAGCGCTTCATCAAGTCGCTGGATGAGGGCATCGACATCGGGACCCGCAAGCGATGTTGCCGATGGCGTGCCGCGCGGTGCTTCAGCGAGCTGATAGGCCAGGTTCAGCGCGGCTAGCACGGCGATGCGTTCGCGCGCCTTGACCTTGCCGGCGTCGCGGATGGCGCTCATCTCGCGGTCCACCTGGGCCACGGCCGAGGTCAGGGCGGCCTCGCCGCCCTCGGGGCAGCCGAGCAGATAGCTCTGGCCCATGATGGTGACTTCCATCTGCTTCATGCGTCTTCCTTGGGCGTCTCGACGGGCAGGCGCTCCAGCAGCGCATCGACGCGGGCACGGGCGGCATTCAGGCGCGAGCGCAGGCTGTCGCGTTCCTGCGTGAGGGCCGCCACCTGCTCGAGCAGCAAGGTGTTGGTGCGGGTGAGCTCGTCGTGGCGCAGCAGCAGGCGTTCGACGCGTTCGGTGAGGTCGCTCAGTTGGGCCATGGCGTGTGGTGGTTCAGACAGCGGATTTTAGGTTGCTGCCGAAGTCGCACTCGTTGATGACGGCGCAAGCATTGCACAAGGGCTTGCGCGCCTGGCAGACATAGCGGCCGTGCAGGATCAGCCAGTGGTGGGCGTCGACGAGATAGGCTGTCGGTACACGGTCCAGCAGGCGGAGCTCGACGGCCAGCGGCGTCTTGCCGGGCGCCAGGCCGGTGCGGTTGCTGACGCGGAAGATGTGGGTGTCGACGGCCATGGTCGGCTGGCCGAAGGCGACGTTGAGCACGACATTGGCGGTCTTGCGGCCGACACCGGGCAGGGCTTCTAGTTCTTCGCGGTTGCACGGCACTTCGCCGCCGTGCCGGTCGATCAACATCCGGCAGGTCTGCAGCAGGTGCTTGGCCTTGCTGCGGTACAGGCCGATGGTCTTGATGTAGCTCTCCAGGCCTTCCTGGCCCAGGGCGAGGATCTGGGCCGGCGTATTGGCAACGGCGAAAAGGCGCTTGGTGGCTTTGTTGACGCCGACGTCGGTGGCCTGGGCGGACAGCAGCACGGCCGTCAGCAATTCGAAGACGCTGGCGAATTCCAGTTCGGTCTGGGGCACCGGGTTGGCGCGTTGCAGCGTGGCAAAGAAGCGTTCAATCTGCGCGGCATTCATGCCGCACATTGTCAGCCCCGTTTGGCTCTCGCACGGGCGAGCGCAGCCTCGATGGCCGCACGCTTGCGGTCGAGCTGGGCTGGATCGGTGATGGCGGACGCAGCCGGCAGGTCGGCCAGCTTGGCCTCGGCCTTGGCGGCCAGCCGCGCCTCGTTCTCTTCGGCCTCGCGATGGCGGCGGAACTGGCGGAAGGCGTAGCGCTCGCGGGCCTCGTCCGCCTGGGGCTGGCTCCAGGCGGCCCAGCCGGTGGTCGCGGTGACTTCGGGCATGGAGATGCAGTCCACCGGGCAGGCCGGCACGCAAAGCTCGCAGCCCGTGCATTGGGTCGCGACGACGACGTGCATGGCCTTGGGGGCGCCGACGATGCAATCCGCCGGGCAGGCCTTGATGCACAGCGTGCAGCCAATGCACCAGGCCTCGTCGATGACGGCGACGCCGCGCGTCGCCTCGATGCCGTTGGCCGGATTCAGCGCCAGAGCAGGGCGGCCGGTGAGGGCGGCCAAGCGCGCCACGCCCTCGGCACCGCCGGGCGGGCATTGGTTGATCTCGGCTTCACCCGCGGCGACGGCGTCGGCATAGCGGCGGCAGTCGGGGTAGCCGCAGCGGGTGCATTGGGTCTGCGGCAGTGCGGCGTCGATCAGCTCCGCGAGTCTCACGCTGGATTCAAGCCTTTCGCTTGCGGGCCGGTGCGGGCTTGGCCGAGGCCTTGGCCGGAGTGGCCTTGACGGTCTTCTTCAGCGGTGCGGCTTCGTACTTGGCGATGAAGTCGCGCACCTCGGGGTAGACCTTCTCGCGCCAGCGGCGGCCCGAGAAGATGCCGTAGTGACCGGCGCCGATGGCGTCGTAGTGGTACTGGTGCTGCTTGGGCACGCCGGCGCAGAGGTCGTGGGCGGCCTTGGTCTGACCCGCACCGGAGATGTCGTCCAGCTCGCCTTCGACGGTCAGCAGGGCCGTCGTCGTGATGTCTTGCGGGCGCACGAGCTCGCCGGCGACCGCCCAAGTGCCGTTCACAAGGGCGAAGTCCTGGAAGACGGTCTTGATGGTGTCGAGGTAGTACTCGGCCGGCATGTCCAGCACGGCGTTGTACTCGTCGTAGAAGCGGCGATGCGCCTCGGCGCCTTCGTCGTCGCCACGCACCAGGTCCAGGAAGTAGTCGTAGTGCGAAGACAGGTGGCGATCCGGATTCATCGCGACGAAGCCGGTGTGCTGCAGAAAGCCCGGGTAGACCTCGCGGCCGGCGCCGGGGAAATTGGTCGGCACACGGTAGATGACGTTGTTCTCGAACCAGCTGTAGCTGCGGTTCATGGCCAGGTTGTTGACGGCCGTCGGGCTCTTGCGGGCGTCGATGGGGCCGCCCATCATGGTCATGCTGCGCGGCGTGGGCTCGCCGCGACTGGCCATCAGCGAGATGGCGGCCAGCACCGGCACGGTGGGCTGGCAGACCGAGATCACATGGCTGTCGGCGCCGCCGACGTGGCGGATGAACTCCTGCACATAGGCGATGTAGTCGTCCAGGTGGAAGGGGCCGACGTCCAGCGGCACCATACGGGCATCGGGCCAGTCGGTGATGTAGACCTTGTGAGACTTCAGCAGCTGCTTGACGGTCTCCCGCAGCAGGGTGCTGTGATGGCCGGACAGCGGCGCGACGACGAGAACCGTCGGCTGGTCCTTCATCTGGGCCAGCACTTTCAGGTCGTCGGTGTAGCGCTTGAAGCGCAGCAGCCGGCAGAAGGGCTTTTCCAGCGCCACCAGTTCCTGCACGGCCACGTCGACGCCATCGACTTCGACCGACTTGATGTCGAACTCCGGCTTCTCGTAGTCCTTGGCCAGCCGGTGCATCAGGTCCAGGCCGGCCGACACGCGCTGAGACAGCAAGGTGTGAGCGAAGGGCGACAACGGATGGCTGTAGAGCTTGGCCGAGGCGGCCGCGAACTCGGAGAAGGGGCTGAGCAGGGCGCGCTGGGTTTCGATGAACTGATACAGCATGGCAAACCTTGAACTAGGGGCCTTGGAATGGCCCGATGGTGCCAGAAAACGCTTTCGCCTTTGTGCGCTGCAGCATCGGATGGGCGGTCAAACCGCCAATCCTGCGCACTTCAACGGTGCGCAGAGGCCGGGTTTCAGCCCTTGATGACGGCCGCCATGGCGGCGGCGACGATGGGTAGATTGCCTTCGTTCAGCGCGGCGACGCAGATGCGGCCCGAGTCCACGCCATAGACGCCGAACTCATCGCGCAGGCGCTGCATCTGGGCGGCGCTCAGGCCCGAGTAGCTGAACATGCCCAGCTGTTCGGTGACGAAACCCAGGTCCTGCGTCACGCCAGCGGCCTTCAGAGCGGCCACCAGGGCCGAACGCATGGCCTTGATGCGCACGCGCATACCGGCAAGTTCCTCTTCCCACAGGGCGCGCAGCTTGTCGTCGGACAGCACCTGGGCCACGACCTGGGCACCATGCGTCGGCGGGTTGGAGTAGTTGGTGCGGATCATGATCTTCAGCTGCGACAGCACGCGCACGGCCTCCTCGTCGCTGCGGCAGACCACGCTCAGCGCGCCGCAGCGTTCGCCGTACAGCGAGAAGCTCTTGGAGAAGCTGGTGGACACGAAGAAACCGACGCCGGCCGCCATGAACTGGCGCACCGCCTCACCGTCTTCCTTGAGGCCGAAGCCGAAGCCCTGGTAGGCCATGTCCAGGAAGGGGGTCAGGCTGTTGGCCTTGACGGCGGCGACCACCTGGGCCCACTGGGCGGCGCTGATGTCGTAGCCAGTGGGATTGTGGCAGCAGGCGTGCAGCACCACGACGGTGCCGGTCGGGGCGGTGTTCAGCGCAGCCAGCATGCCGTCGAAGTTCACGCCCTTGTTGGCGGCGTCGTAGTAGGGGTAGGTCTCGACCGTGAAGCCTGCCTGGGTGAACAGGGCCCGGTGGTTTTCCCAGCTGGGGTCGGAGATCAACACCTTGGCGCCGGGGTTGAGCTGCTTTAGGAAGTCGGCGCCGATCTTCAGCGCGCCGGTGCCGCCGATGGCCTGCACGGTGGCGACGTTCTTCAGTTCGCTGCCGAAGACCAGCTTCTGCACGGCCTTGTCGTAGGCGGCGATGCCGTCGATGGGCAGATAGCCGCGCGGCTTGGGGGCTGCGGCCATGGCGGCCTCGGCCTCGCGGACGCATTTCAGCAGCGGCAGCTTGCCGTTCTCGTCGTAGTAGACGCCAACGCCGAGATTGACCTTGCCCGGGCGGGTGTCGGCGTTGAACTGCTCGTTCAGGCCGAGGATGGGATCACGGGGGGCAAGGGCGACATCAGCGAACAAAGACATGGCGGGTTTCCTGAAGGGACGTTGGCAGGAGGGAGGGCTTGAAGAATCAGGGTCTGCGCTAACCTGCCCGGTTTCGCAGCGCAGCAATTTTGCCGCCGAACCCAGGGAATTCCCCATGCAAGAAGCCTTGAACGCCATGCCCGGCACCGAAAGTGACTCGGAGGAACGCAAGGGCGAATTCGTCAGCTTCGAAGGCTCGCCGTTCCAGCTGTTCCAGCCTTTCCCGCCGGCGGGGGACCAGCCGACGGCCATCACCCAGCTGGTGGACGGCATCAATGACGGCCTCAGCTACCAGACCCTGCTGGGCGTGACGGGCTCGGGCAAGACCTACACGATGGCCAATGTCATCGCCCGCCTGGGGCGCCCGGCCATCATCTTTGCGCCCAACAAGACGCTGGCCGCCCAGCTCTACAGCGAGTTCCGGGATTTCTTCCCCAACAACGCCGTCGAGTACTTTGTCAGCTACTACGACTACTACCAGCCCGAAGCCTATGTGCCGCAGCGCGACCTCTTCATCGAGAAGGACAGCGCCATCAATGAGCACATCGAGCAGCTGCGCCTGTCCTGCACCAAGAGCCTGCTGGAGCGGCGCGACGTGGTCATCGTAGCCTCCGTCTCGGCCATCTACGGCATCGGCAACCCCAGCGACTACCACCAGATGGTGATGACGCTGCGGGTGGGCGACAAGATGGGCCAGCGCGACGTCATCGCCCATCTCATCCGCATGCAGTACACGCGCAACGAGATGGAGTTCACCCGCGGCCATTTCCGCGTGCGCGGCGACACCATCGACGTGTTCCCGGCCGAGCATTCGGAGCTGGCCATCCGCATCGAGCTCTTCGATGACGAGGTGGAGGCGCTGTCGCTGTTCGACCCGCTGACCGGCCAGGTGCGCCAGAAGATCCCGCGTTTCACCGTCTACCCCAGCAGCCATTACGTGACGCCGCGCGAGCGCGTGCTGGCCGCGGCCGATGCCATCAAGGCGGAGCTGCGCGAGCGCGTCGACTTCTTCGTCAAGGAGGGCAAGCTGGTCGAGGCTCAGCGCGTCGAGCAGCGCACCCGCTTTGACCTGGAGATGCTGCAGGAGGTGGGCCACTGCAAGGGCATCGAGAACTACACCCGGCATCTCTCCGGCGCACAGCCCGGCGATCCGCCGCCGACGCTGGTGGACTACCTACCCGAGGACGCCATCATGTTCCTGGACGAGAGTCATGTGCTGATCGGCCAGTTCGGCGGCATGTACAACGGCGACCGGGCGCGCAAGACCACGCTCGTCGAGTACGGCTTTCGGCTGCCTTCGGCCTTGGACAATCGCCCGCTGAAGTTCGCCGAGTTCGAACGCAAGATGCGCCAGGCCATCTTCGTCTCGGCCACGCCGGCCCAGTACGAGCGGGACAACGCCGGCCAGGTCGTCGAGCAGGTCGTGAGGCCGACGGGCCTCGTCGACCCCATCGTCGAGGTGCGCCCGGCCACTCACCAGGTGGACGATGTGCTGCAGGAGATCCGCCTGCGTGTCGAGGCCAGCGAGCGCGTGCTGATCACGACGCTGACCAAGCGCATGGCCGAGCAGCTGACCGACTACCTTAGCGACAACGGCGTCAAGGTGCGGTATCTGCACTCGGACGTGGACACGGTGGAGCGCGTCGAGATCCTGCGCGACCTGCGCCTGGGGGCCTTCGACGTGCTGGTGGGCATCAATCTGCTGCGTGAAGGCCTGGACATCCCTGAGGTATCGCTGGTAGCCATCCTGGACGCCGACAAGGAAGGTTTTCTGCGCGCCGAGCGCAGCCTGATCCAGACCATCGGCCGGGCGGCGCGCAACCTGAATGGCAAGGCCATCCTGTACGCGGACAGGATCACCGAGTCCATGCGCAACGCCATTGGCGAGACGGAGCGCCGCCGCGCCAAGCAGATCGCCTTCAACGAGGTCAATGGCATCACGCCGCGCAGCGTGCAAAAGCGCATCAAGGACCTCATCGACGGCGTCTACTCCGAGGAGTCCGGCCGCGATGACGCCAAATTGCTGGCCGCAGCCAAGGTCGAGGACCTGTCGGAGAAGGATCTGGCCAAACGTATCGGCCAGCTCGAAAAGCAGATGCTGGAGCATGCCCGCAACCTGGAGTTCGAACACGCGGCCCGGCTGCGCGACCAACTGGCCCAGTTGCGCGAGCAGGCCTTCGGGGCCCGCGTTCACGACAACATCGTGCCCCTGGACAGCGCCCGAAAGTCAGGTACGCCCCGCTGAGCTGCTGCGTCGCAGCAATAAAGCCCCCTGAAACCTAGGGCTACCCAGTCGCCCTGGGATGAATTCGATTAGTCGAGTAAAATCATCGGAAATGATTCGCTCGGCTATTGTCCCGGGCGTCCCGGGTTAACCCGAAATCATTTGTCCTGGACAAGACCTGTTCAGGCGCCTCGCAAAGGAGTTTTGTATGCGTCTCACCACCAAAGGCCGGTTTGCAGTCACCGCAATGCTGGACCTGGCGCTGCGCGAGAATACGGGTCCGGTCGCCCTGGCCGCGATCAGCCAACGGCAGCAGATTTCGCTCTCCTACCTGGAGCAGCTCTTCGGCAAGCTGCGCCGCCATGAACTGGTGGAAAGCACCCGTGGCCCGGGTGGCGGCTATTCGCTGGGCCGCAAGGCCGAGGACATCACCGTCGCCGACATCATCGTCGCCGTGGACGAGGCGCTGGACGCCACCGGCTGTGGCGGCAAGGACAACTGCATGGGCGAAGACAGCGGCCGCTGCATCACCCATGAACTCTGGACCAATCTGAACGCCAAGATGATCGAATACCTCGATTCCGTCTCCCTGCGCAAGCTCGCCGACGAGCAGCTCGCCAAGGGCTTCGAGGTCGAGGCGGCACCGGTCAAGCGCGCCATCTCGTCGCAGCCGGTGCTCAAGCCCATCCGTGTGACGGCGCCGAACTCGGTGTTTGCCTTGGGCGGAAATCTCAGCGGCGCGTTCAGCAAGTAAGACGAGAACTCAAAGAAGTCGTTCCATGGACATGACCCCGCACTTCCCGATCTACCTCGACTACGGTGCCACGACGCCGTGCGATCCCCGCGTGGTGGACGCGATGATTCCCTGGCTGCGTGAGCACTTCGGCAACCCGGCATCGCGCAGCCACGCCTGGGGCTGGGAGGCGGAAGAGGCTGTCGAGAAGGCGCGCGTGCAGGTGGCCGAGCTGATCGGCGCCGACCCGCGCGAGATCGTCTGGACCTCGGGCGCCACTGAGTCCAACAACCTCGCGCTGAAGGGCGCCGCCCAGTTCTACAAGACCCGCGGCAAGCACCTGATCACGGTCAAGACCGAGCACAAGGCTGTGCTCGACACCATGCGTGAACTGGAGCGCCAGGGCTTTGACGTGACCTATCTCGACGTGCTGGAAAACGGCCTCGTCGACCTCGAGGCCTTCAAGGCCGCCCTGCGCCCGGACACCATCCTGGCCTCGGTCATGTACGTCAACAACGAGATTGGCGTCATCCAGGACGTCGTCGCGCTGGGTAATCTCTGCCGCGAGCGCGGCATCATCTTCCATGTCGATGCGGCCCAGGCCACCGGCAAGGTCGAGATCGACCTCGCCAAGCTGCCCGTCGACCTGATGAGCCTGGCTTCGCACAAGACCTATGGCCCCAAGGGCATCGGTGCCCTCTACGTGCGCCGCAAGCCGCGCGTGCGGCTAGAGGCCCAGATGCATGGTGGCGGCCATGAGCGCGGCATGCGCTCCGGCACGCTGCCGGTGCACCAGATTGTCGGCATGGGCGAGGCCTTCCGAATTGCCCGCGAGGAGATGGGCACGGAGAGTGAGCGCATCCGCGCCCTGCACAACCGCCTCGTGAAGGGCCTGTCGGGCATCGAGCAGACCTTCATCAACGGCGACCTCGAGCAGCGCGTGCCGCACAACGTGAACATTTCCTTCAACTATGTCGAGGGCGAGTCGCTGATCATGGGCGTCAAGGGCATTGCCGTGTCGTCCGGTTCGGCCTGCACTTCGGCCAGCCTGGAGCCCAGCTATGTGCTGCGTGCCCTGGGTCGCTCGGACGAACTGGCGCATTCATCCTTGCGCATGACTATCGGCCGCTTCACGACCGAAGAGGAAATCGATTACGCCATCAGCGTGCTGACCGACCGCGTTGCCAAGCTGCGCGAGCTGTCCCCGCTGTGGGATATGTACAAGGATGGCGTCGACCTGTCGACCATCCAGTGGGCGGCTCACTGAGCCCCGCAAGGAGAACACCATGGCATACAGCGAAAAGGTCGTTGACCACTACGAGAACCCCCGCAACGTCGGCAAGTTCGAGAATGGCGACGAAGACGTTGGCACCGGCATGGTCGGCGCGCCGGCCTGCGGCGACGTGATGAAGCTGCAGATCAAGGTCAACCCGGCGACCGGCCTCATCGAGGACGCCAAGTTCAAGACCTATGGCTGCGGTTCGGCCATCGCCTCCAGCTCCCTCGTGACCGAATGGGTCAAGGGCAAGAGCCTGGACGAAGCCCTAACCATCAAGAACACGCAGATCGCCGAAGAACTGGCCCTGCCGCCGGTCAAGATCCACTGCTCCATCCTGGCCGAAGACGCCATCAAGGCCGCCGTGGACGACTACCGCGCCAAGCACGCGCAGACCGCCTGACCATGTCCGTCACGCTGACCGAAGCCGCGGCCCGCCACGTCAAGCGCTATATCGCCAAGCGCGGCAAGGGTGTAGGTGTGCGCCTGGGCGTCAAGACCACCGGCTGCTCGGGCCTGGCATACAAGCTGGAATACGCGGATGAGGTGGCGCCCGAGGACGTGATCTTTGAGGGCCATGAGGTCAAGATCCTCATCGACCCCAAGAGCCTGCCCTATCTCGACGGCACGGAGCTGGACTTTGTCCGCGAAGGCCTGAACGAAGGCTTCAAGTTCCGCAACCCGCGCGAGAAGGACCGCTGCGGCTGCGGCGAGTCTTTTCGTGTCTGACCGACCCTGAGTTCTTGGTGAGCGCGGCACGGGCCGCGCTTTTTGCTTTTTCGCCACCTCGCCATGCGCCTGACCGACAACGATTTCCAGCTCTTCGGCCTGCCCGAGACGCAGGCCCAGGTGCGCGCCGACATCGACGCGCGCTGGAAGGCGCTGCAGGCCGAAGTCCACCCGGACCGTTTCGCCTCCGAAGGCGCAGCCGCCCAGCGCGTGGCCATGCAATGGGCCATGCGCGTCAACGAGGCCTATCAGCGCCTGAAAGACCCGCTTGCCCGCGCCGCCTACCTCTGCGAACTGCGCGGCGCGCCCGTGCAGGCCGAGAACAACACGGCCATGCCGCCAGCCTTCCTGATGCAGCAGATGGAATGGCGCGAGGCCCTCGACGAAGCCCGCGGCGAAGCGGCCCTCGAAGCCCTCGATGACGATGCGGCCCGGGCCGAAACCGTTGCGCTGGCCCAAGCCCAGAAGCTGCTCGACGACAACAATGACGCGCCGGCCGCCGCCGCTCAGGTGAGGGCGCTGATGTTCATCCAGCGTTTCCGCGCCGATATCGACCAGCGCCTCGCCGCGCTCGACGCCTGACCATGGCTCTCCTCCAGATCTCCGAACCCGGCGCCTCGCCCGACCCGCATCAGCGCCGAATCGCCGTCGGCATCGACCTTGGCACGACGCACAGCCTTGTCGCTGCCGTGCGGCATGGCGTCGCTGAATGCCTGCCCGACGAGCAGGGCAGGGTGATCCTGCCCTCCGCCGTGCGCTATCTGCCCGAAGGTCGCCGCCAGATCGGCGCCGAGGCCATTGCCGCCCAGGCCGAAGACCCCGAGAACACCATCGTCTCGGTCAAGCGTTTCATGGGCCGCAGCCTCGCCGACATCGCCAATCGCGAGCATTTGCCCTACCGCTTCGAGGACCGCCCCGGCATGCTGGCCCTCGCCACGCGCGACGGCTTGAAGAGCCCCGTCGAGGTGTCGGCCGAGATCCTGGCGACGCTGCGCTTTCGCGCCGAGGACAGCTTCCTCGACGACCTGTTCGGCGCCGTCATCACGGTGCCGGCCTATTTCGACGATGCCCAGCGCCAGGCCACCAAGGACGCTGCCGAACTGGCCGGTCTCAAGGTGCTGCGCCTCATCAACGAGCCCACCGCCGCGGCCATCGCCTACGGCCTGGACAACGCCAGCGAAGGCCTCTACGCCGTCTACGACCTGGGCGGCGGCACCTTCGACATCTCGCTGCTGCGCCTGACGCGTGGCGTTTTCGAGGTGGTCGCGACCGGTGGCGACGCGGCCCTGGGGGGTGATGACTTCGATCGCGCGCTGGCTGACTGGGCCCTGAGCGGGCGCGTCGTCGAATCGGCCCACGACAAGCGCGCCGTCCTCGTCGCCGCGCGTGCGGCCAAGGAGGCCTTGTCGGATGCCGAGTCGACCGAGCTGGTCGCCGCCCTGGACTCGGGCGAGCTGCGTGTGACCGTCACTCGCGCCCAGTTCGAGGAACTGGCCCGGCCGCTGATCGCCAAGACCCTGTCGTCGGTCAAGCGCGTGCTGCGTGACGCCAAGGTCAAGGCTGCGGACGTGCAGGGCACGGTTATGGTCGGTGGCTCGACGCGCATGCCCATCGTGCGCCGCGCCGTCGGTGAGCTGTTCGGCCGCGAGGTCTTGACCAATCTGAACCCGGACGAGGTCGTGGCCCTCGGCGCCGCCATCCAGGCCAACCAGCTCGCCGGCAACGCCGCCGATGGCGAGATCCTGCTGCTGGACGTGATCCCGTTGTCGCTGGGCCTGGAGACCATGGGCGGCCTGGTCGAGCGCGTCATCGAGCGCAACTCCACCATCCCCGTCGCCAAGGCCCAAGACTTCACCACCTTCAAGGACGGCCAGACGGCCATGGCCGTGCACGTCGTCCAGGGCGAGCGCGAGCTGGTCAGCGAATGCCGGTCGCTGGCGCGCTTCGAGCTGCGCAGCATCCCGCCCATGGTGGCCGGCGCCGCGCGCATCCGCGTCAGCTTCCAGGTTGATGCCGACGGCCTGCTCAGCGTGTCGGCCCAGGAACTGACCTCGGGCGTTCAGGCGGCCATCACGGTCAAGCCCAGCTACGGCCTGTCCGACGACCAGATCGCCGGCATGCTGAAGGACGGCTTCAGCAGCGCCGAGGGCGACATGGCCGCGCGCAAGCTGCGCGAGGCCAGGGTCGAGGCCGAGCGCATGATCCTGGCGACACGCAGCGCCCTGGCCGTCGACGGCGACCTGCTGCCCGAAGCCGAGTGCGAGGCGCTTGAGTCGCGCCTGTCGGCCCTGGCGGCCATGGAGGGCGACGCCGATGCGATCGACGCCGCCGTCAAGGCCCTGGCCGAAGCGACCGAAGGCTTTGCCGCGGAGCGCATGAACCGCTCCATCGCCCGCGCGCTGACCGGCCGCAAGGTCTCGGCCCTCTAAGAGAACACCATGCCCGTCATCAAGATCCTCCCTCACGCCGAGTACTGCCCAGACGGCGCCACCATCACGGCCGCCCCCGGCACGTCGATTTGCGAAGCCCTGCTGGACAACGATATCCACATCGAGCATGCCTGCGACCAGGTCTGTGCCTGCACGACCTGCCATGTCATCGTGCGCGAGGGGGGGCGGTCGCTGTCCGAGATGGAAGAAGACGAGGAAGACATGCTGGACCGCGCCTGGGGCCTCGAGCCCGACTCGCGCCTGTCCTGCCAGGCCCTGCTGCGCCAGCAGGACATCACGGTCGAGATTCCCAGGTACTCGATCAACCACGCCAAGGAAGGCAAGTGACAGCCCTCCAGCGCATCCTCGGCTTCGAATCGTCCTGCGACGAGACCGGGGTTGCGCTTGTCGAGGTTGACGGCCGCCGGCCGCCGCGCCTGGTGGCGCAAGCCCTGCACAGCCAGATCAGCATGCACCAGGCTTATGGCGGCGTGGTACCGGAGCTGGCCTCGCGTGACCATGTGCGCCGCGTGTTGCCGCTGACGCGGGAGGTGCTGTCGCAGGCCGGACTGGCTTTGCATGACGTCGATCTGGTGGCCTACACGCAAGGCCCGGGCCTCGCGGGTGCGCTGCTTGTGGGTGCGGGCGTGGCCGTGTCGCTGGCCGCCGCGCTGGATGTGCCGGCGCTGCCCGTCCATCACCTCGAAGGGCATCTGCTGTCGCCCTTCCTATCGGCCGACCCGCCGGAGTTTCCCTTCGTCGCGTTACTGGTCAGCGGCGGCCACACGCAGCTGATGCGTGTGGACGACGTGGGCTCGTATGAAATCCTCGGCGAGACCATCGACGACGCCGCCGGCGAGGCCTTCGACAAAAGCGCAAAGCTGCTCGGCCTGCCTTACCCGGGCGGCCCGCATCTGGCGCGCATGGCGGAGTTCGGCAACCCCGAGGCTTTCGAGCTGCCGCGTCCGCTGTTGCATAGCGGCAAGCCGGACTTCAGCTTTGCCGGCCTGAAGACGGCGGTGCTGACCCAGGTGAAGAAGATTGGCGACTCCCCCTGCGAGCAGACCAAGGCTGACCTGGCCGCGTCGACCCAGGCCGCCATCGTCGAGGTGCTGGTGAAGAAGTCGCTGATGGCGCTGAAGGAAACGGGGCTGATGCGCCTCGTGGTCGCCGGTGGCGTGGGCGCCAACGCCAAATTGCGCGAGCAGCTCAATGCCGCCTGCACCAAGCGGGGCGTGCGTGTGCACTATCCCGAGCTGTCCCTGTGCACCGACAACGGCGCCATGATCGCCATGGCCGCCGCGCTGCGGGTGCAACGCGGCATGGCCCAAGCCAGGCAGGACGGCGGCTTCGAAGTCCGCCCGCGCTGGGATCTGTCGGCAGTTTAGAGGATGGTCAGCTGGCCGCCGTTCTCGGCGACGCGCTTGACCAGGTTCAGCGTCAGCAAGCCATTCTCGAAACGGGCTTGCGACTGGGTCTGGTCGATCTCGACCGGCAGCGAGAAGCTGCGGGCATAGCTGGCGGCGCGGCGCTCACGATAGAGGACGCGGGAGCCATCGGTCGGCGCAGCGGCCTCGGCGGTGGCGGTCTCGATGTGGATGCGGCGGCCTTCGATGCGGACCTTGACGGCCTCCTTGGCGACGCCGGGCATGTCGACGGTGACGCTGTAGGCCTTGTCGTCTTCAGAGATGTCCAGGGCCGGGGCTCGAGCGGTGTCGGCAACGTGGAACTGGCGCAGCACACGGGCGACATGGCGGGGGTGGGTCAGGTAGAACATGGGTGGGAACTCCGTTGGTTTCGCTGCTGAACCGTTCGGGAGCAGCACCCGATGAACCCGAGATAGGGCGGCCAAAATGCGCTTCAAGAGGCTTCTTGCGTCGCGGCAATAGAAGTCACGCATTTGCAGGGCAGGGCGGGTTTGGCCCTTGAAAGCCTCGGTGTCCGGCCCTATGTCCCCCCGCCAAGCCTGCCGCCGTTTGGGCTGCTTCCAGCTTTGAGCTAGAATCCGCAGGTTTTGCGCTTCGCGGTGTAGAACAACGATGGCTCAACGCAAGTTGAGCGCAAGCACGGCTCGGGGTGGTTTCCCCCGTGTCCGCAAGTCAACCCCCGGAAACCGTCTGCGGCAGCACAGCAGTTGCGCTCGCCCGGCCGGACTTCCGAAACCTTTTTGGAAAACAAAATGTCCGTCGCCGATCTGAACAAGGCCGAAATCGTCAAGGCCAACGCCCGCAGCGCCAACGACACCGGCAGCCCCGAAGTCCAAGTCGCCTTGCTGACCGCCCGCATCAACGAGCTGACCCCCCACTTCAAGACCCACGCCAAGGACCACCACGGCCGCCGCGGTCTGCTGAAGATGGTCAACACGCGCAAGAGCCTGCTGGCCTATCTGAAGCGCGTCGACTCCGCCCGTTATGTCGCGCTGATCCAGAAGCTGGGCCTGCGCAAGTAAGCTAGCGAATCCGTCGAGGAGCCTGTCTGGTCCATCAAGCCCAGTACAGGCTCTTCGTCCTTTTGCCGGAACCAAGCTGACGTGGTCACGGATCATTCCAAGACGGCTTTCCATCGAGTCGCCCTGGAATGGCATCTGGACCAAACCCAGCCTCGTTTCCGGTGTTCACCGGGCGCCTTGAGCGCGCCCACAACAACCAGGAGATGAGCATGTCCATGTTCAACAAGGTCACCAAGTCCTTCCAGTGGGGCCGCCACACCGTCGTGCTGGAAACGGGTGAGATAGCCCGCCAGTCCACCGGCGCCGTCCTCGTCAACATCGAAGGCACCGTCGTGTTGGCCACCGTGGTCGCCAAGACCGAAGCCAAGGCCGGCCAGGACTTCTTCCCGCTGACCGTCGACTACCTCGAGAAGACCTATGCCGCAGGCAAGATCCCCGGCAGCTTCTTCAAGCGCGAGGGCCGCCCGAGCGAGCACGAGACCCTGACCAGCCGCCTGATCGACCGCCCGATCCGTCCGCTGTTCCCTGAAGGCTTCTTCAACGAAGTGCAGGTCGTCATCCACGTCGTCAGCCTGAACCCCGAAGTGCAGGCCGACATCGCCGCCATGATCGGCACGTCCGCCGCCCTGGCCGTGTCCGGCATTCCCTTCAACGGCCCGATCGGCGCCGCCCGCGTCGGCTATGTCAACGGCGAGTACACGCTGAACCCCAGCAAGGCCGAGCTTGCTTTCAGCCAGATGGACCTGGTCGTCGCCGGCACGCAAGCCGCTGTGCTGATGGTCGAATCCGAGGCCTCGGGCCTGTCGGAAGAAGTCATGCTGGGCGCCGTCGTATTCGGCCACGAGCAGGGCAATGTGGCCATCGCCGCCATCAACGAGCTGGTCAAGGAAGCCGGCAAGCCGGCCTGGAACTGGACCGCGCCCGCCAAGGACGAAGCCTTCATCGCCAAGGTCAATGCCCTGGCTGAAGGCCCCCTGCGCGAGGCCTACCAGATCCGCTCCAAGCAGGCCCGCACGCAAGCCTGCCGCACGGCCGCCGCCAATGTCTTCGCCGCCCTGACCGCTGAAGGCGTCGCCTTCGACAAGGTCGAGGTGGAAGGCCTGCTCTTCGAGATCGAGGCCCGCATCGTGCGCAGCCAGATCCTGGCCGGCGAGCCGCGCATCGACGGCCGCGACACCCGCACCGTGCGCCCCATCGAGATCAGCAACGGCATCCTGCCGCGCACCCACGGCTCGGCCCTGTTCACCCGTGGCGAGACCCAGGCCCTGGTCATTGCGACCCTGGGCACGGACCGCGACGCCCAGCGCATCGACGCGCTGGACGGCGAGTTCGAAGACCGCTTCATGATGCACTACAACATGCCCCCCTTCGCCACTGGCGAGACGGGTCGTGTGGGCTCGCCGAAGCGTCGCGAAATCGGCCACGGCCGCCTGGCAAAGCGCGCGCTGATCGCCGCCCTGCCGAGCAAGGAAGACTTCCCCTACTCGCTGCGCGTCGTCTCTGAGATCACCGAGTCCAATGGCTCCTCGTCGATGGCTTCCGTCTGCGGTGGCTGCCTGGCCCTGATGGACGCCGGCGTGCCGATGAAGGCCCACGTGGCCGGCATCGCCATGGGCCTGATCAAGGACGCCAACCGCTTTGCCGTGCTGACCGACATCCTGGGTGACGAAGATCATCTGGGCGACATGGACTTCAAGGTGGCCGGCACGACGACCGGCATCACCGCCCTGCAGATGGACATCAAGATCCAGGGTATCACCAAGGAAATCATGCAGGTCGCCCTGGCTCAGGCCAAGGAAGCCCGCCTGCACATCCTGGGCAAGATGGTCGAGGCCATGAGCGGCGCCAAGACCGAGGTGTCGACCTTCGCACCGCGCCTGTACACGATGAAGATCAATCCGGAGAAGATCCGTGACGTCATCGGCAAGGGTGGTGCCACCATCCGCGCGCTGACCGAAGAGACCGGCACGACCATCGACATCGGCGAAGACGGCACCATCACTATCGCCTCGACCGATGCCGAGAAGGCCGAACTGGCCAAGAAGCGTATCCAGGAGATCACGGCCGAAGTCGAAGTCGGCAAGGTCTACGAAGGCCCGATCACCAAGATCCTGGACTTCGGTGCCCTCGTGAACCTGCTGCCCGGCAAGGACGGCCTGCTGCACATCAGCCAGATCGCCCACCAGCGCGTCGAGAAGGTGACCGACTTCCTGCAAGAAGGCCAGGTCGTCAAGGTCAAGGTCCTTGAGACCGACGAGAAGGGCCGCATCAAGCTGTCCATGAAGGCGCTGATCGACCGCCCCGAGCGCGAACACGCTCCGGCCCCGGCCGCTCCCGCCGCCGACGACACGCCGCCCGCAGCCGAGTAAGTCGACGGGCATGCGCGCCATCGCGATCACCCGCCCCGGCGGGCCCGAGGTGCTGGAGCTGGCCGACAGGCCAGATCCGGTCGCGGGCCCAGGCGAGTGTCTGATCCGCGTTGCGGCCTCGGGCATCAACCGCCCGGACGTGCTGCAGCGCAAGGGCGCCTACCCGCCGCCGCCGGGTGCAAGTGAACTGCCTGGGCTGGAAGTCGCTGGCGAGATCGTCGCCGGTGACGCTGCCGCCCTGGCTGCGCATGGCTTCAAGCTTGGCGACCGGGTCTGCGCCTTGGTCAACGGCGGCGGCTATGCCGAGCTGTGCACGGTGGCTGTGGGTCAATGCCTGCCAGTGCCCAGGGGCTGGACGCTGACCGAAGCGGCCACGCTGCCGGAAACCTGCTTCACGGTCTGGGCCAATGTCTTCGAACGCGCCGGCCTGGAGGAGGGCGAGACGCTGTTGATCCACGGCGGCGCCAGCGGCATCGGCGTGACCGCCATCCAGATGGCCAAGGCGCTCGGCGCCCGCGTGCTGGTGACGGTGGGTTCGGCCGACAAGGCCGAGGCATGTAGGGCCCTGGGCGCCGAGGTGGCGATCAACTACCGTGAACAGGATTTCGTTGTCGAAGCCAAGGCGGCCACCGGTGGCCGCGGTGTCGATGTGATCCTGGACATGGTGGCGGGCGACTACATAGCCCGTGGCGTGCAGGCTCTGGCCGAGGACGGCCGCCTGGCGCTGATCGCGGTGCAGGGCGGTGTGAAGTCCGAGATCGATGCCGGCCTCGTGCTGCGCAAGCGCCTGACCCTCACCGGCTCGACGCTGCGCCCGCGCACGGCAGCCTTCAAGGCGCAGCTGGCCAAGTCGCTGCGCGACAAGGTCTGGCCACTGATCGAGGCTGGCCGCATCAAGCCAGTCATTTGCCGCGAGCTGCCCGCTGCGCAAGCGGCCGAGGCGCACGCGCTGATGGAATCCAACCAGCACATCGGCAAGATCGTGCTGACCTGGTAAGGAGTGGAGATGAGCAGAAGAAAACTCGTCGTGGGCAACTGGAAGATGCATGGCAATCGCGCTGCCAATGCCCAACTGCTCGCCGGCCTCAAGGAGGCTGGCCCCTGGAACGCCGACGTCGCCGTCTGCGTGCCTTTCCTCTACATCGCCGAGACGGCTCTGGCGCTGACCGGCGCGTCCATCGCCTATGGTGCCCAGGACTGCTCCTCGCACGTGCAGGGTGCCTACACCGGCGAGGTGTCCAGCGCCATGCTGGCCGACGTCGGCTGCCGCTACACCATCGTCGGCCACTCGGAGCGCCGCGCCTATCACGCCGAGAGCGACCAGCTCGTCGCTGACAAGGCCAAGGCCGCGCTCGCCCACGGCGTGACGCCCATCGTCTGCGTCGGCGAGACCCGCGCCGAGCGCGAGGCCGGTCAGACCGAAGCCGTCGTCAAGCGCCAGCTCGCCGCCGTCATCCATACGCTGGGCCATTGCACGGGCGAGATGGTCGTGGCTTATGAGCCCGTCTGGGCCATCGGCACCGGCCTGACTGCGACACCTGCCGAGGCGCAGGCCGTGCATGCCGTGCTGCGTGCGCAGCTGCATGCGGCGACTGACAAGTCGGACGCGATGCGCATCCTCTACGGCGGCAGCGTCAAGGCCGACAACGCGGCCGAGCTGTTTGCGCAGGCCGACATCGATGGCGGCCTGATCGGCGGCGCGTCGTTGAAGGTGGCTGACTTTGCCGCCATTTGCCGGGCCGCAGCCCACTGAGTTTTCCCGCGTCCCGCCATGAGGGCAGGGCGCCTTGAGTTTTGATGGAGTGTTTGGAATGCAGGTCTTTGCAAATCTGGTGTTGATCGTTCAGTTGCTGTCGGCTCTGGCGATCATTGGTCTGGTGCTGGTTCAGCACGGCAAGGGTGCCGACATGGGTGCCTCCTTTGGCAGCGGTGCCTCGGGCAGCCTGTTCGGCGCCACCGGCAGCGCCAACTTCCTGTCGCGCAGCACGGCCGTCGCCGCCACGCTGTTCTTCGGCTGCACCCTGGGCCTGGCCTTTCTGTCCAACAGCCGCCCCGCGGCGTCGACGAGCGACAGCGTGCTGGACCGCGCTGCCATCGTGACACCGGCCCCGGCTGCTTCGGGTGCCGCTGCCATCCCGGGCGCCGTCGTGGCACCGGTGGCGGCCTCCGCGGCTTCCAACTAAGCCCGACTAAAAACCTCGCCTCTTCATCGGGAGACCCCTAACTTCCGGTATAGAATGCGAGGCTGTTTGGCAATGCAATCCCTCCTAGTTGCCGGGCATATTTGATTAGCTGCCGTCGTGGTGAAATTGGTAGACACGCTATCTTGAGGGGGTAGTGGCGAAAGCTGTGCGAGTTCGAGTCTCGCCGACGGCACCAGAACCTTGAAGCGGCCTGTCGCCGCGGTCGCCCGAGCTATTCGGGTTGGCCGGGGCAAGGTTTTTGGCGGGCGCGATCCGCGAGCGACATCATTCGATCTCGCTGGTGGCGCGCCTGTTTGCTTTTGTGGCCGGCTTCGTCCAGGCTGCGTTGACGAAGACGTTGAGTCGACCCGAGAAGGCGCAAATGAATCTCGAACAATACCTGCCCGTCATCCTCTTCATCTTGGTCGGCGCAGTAGTCGGGATCGCACCCCAGGTGCTCGGCGCGCTGCTCGGGCCCAACCGGCCGGATCAGGCCAAGAACTCCCCCTACGAATGCGGCTTCGAGGCCTTTGAAGACGCGCGCATGAAATTCGATGTGCGCTACTACCTCGTCGCCATCCTGTTCATTCTTTTCGACCTGGAAATCGCCTTCCTGTTTCCCTGGGCCGTGGCGCTCAAGGAAATCGGCGCGACGGGCTTCTGGGCGATGATGATCTTCCTCGGCATTCTGGTCGTGGGCTTTGCCTACGAATGGAAAAAAGGCGCCCTGGACTGGGAATAAACGCCACGCCAACCACGCTGGGAATTCGAAATGGGTATTGAAGGCGTCCTGAAAGAGGGCTTTGTCACCACCTCGGTCGACAAGCTCATCAACTGGTCCAAGACCGGCTCGCTGTGGCCGATGACGTTCGGCCTGGCCTGCTGCGCCGTCGAGATGATGCACGCGGGTGCCGCGCGCTACGACATCGACCGCTTCGGCATGCTGTTCCGTCCGAGCCCGCGCCAGTCCGACCTGATGATCGTGGCCGGCACGCTGTGCAACAAGATGGCTCCGGCCCTGCGCAAGGTCTATGACCAGATGGCCGAGCCGCGCTGGGTGCTGTCCATGGGCAGCTGCGCCAACGGCGGCGGCTACTACCACTACAGCTACTCGGTCGTGCGCGGCTGCGACCGCATCGTGCCGGTGGACGTCTATGTGCCCGGCTGCCCGCCCACGGCCGAGGCCCTGCTGTACGGCATCCTGCAGCTGCAGGCCAAGATCCGTCGCGAGAACACCATCGCCCGCTGAGCCACGGAATGAGCCATAACCTCGACATCCTGGCCCAGCACCTGGGCACCGTCCTCGGCGAGCGCATCGTCGAGCTGAAGAACGCCTTGGGCGAACTGACGCTGACGGTTCGCGCCGCCGATTATTTCGACGTCGCGACCACGCTGCGCGACCATCCCGAACTGAAGCTGGAGCAGCTGATCGACCTCTGCGGCGTCGACTACAGCAGCTACGGCGACGGCGCCTGGGAAGGTCAGCGCTATGCCGTCGTCAGCCACCTTCTGTCGGTCAGCAAGAACTGGCGCCTGCGCCTCAAGGTCTTCGCCACCGACGACGACTTCCCCACGGTAGCCTCGGTCACCCCCGTGTGGAACTCGGCCAACTGGTTCGAGCGCGAGGCCTTCGACATGTATGGCGTCATCTTCGACGGCCACACCGACCTGCGCCGCATCCTGACCGACTACGGTTTCATCGGCCACCCCATGCGCAAGGACTTCCCGGTGTCGGGTCACGTCGAGATGCGCTACGACGCCGAGCAAAAGCGCGTCATCTACCAGCCGGTCACGATTGAGCCGCGTGAGATCACGCCGCGAATCATCCGCGAAGACAAGTACGGCGGGCTCTGAACACCATGGCAGAGATCAAGAACTACACCCTCAATTTCGGACCGCAGCACCCGGCCGCCCACGGCGTGCTGCGTCTGGTGCTGGAGCTGGACGGCGAAGTCATCCAGCGTGCCGACCCCCATATCGGCCTGCTGCACCGGGCCACCGAGAAGCTGGCCGAGAGCAAGACCTACATCCAGTCGCTGCCCTATATGGACCGTCTCGACTATGTGTCGATGATGGCCAACGAGCACGCCTACTGCCTGGCCATCGAGAAGATGCTGGGCCTGGAAGTGCCGATCCGCGCCCAGTACATCCGCGTGATGTTCGCGGAGCTGACCCGCATCCTCAACCACCTGCTGTGGCTGGGCTGCCATGGCCTGGACTGCGGTGCGATGAACATCCTCATCTACTGCTTCCGCGAGCGTGAGGACATCTTCGACATGTACGAGGCCGTGTCGGGTGCGCGCATGCACGCGGCCTACTTCCGTCCCGGTGGCGTCTACCGCGACCTGCCGGACAGCATGCCCCAGTATCAGGTCAGCAAGATCCGCAACGCCAAGGCGATAGCGCAGATGAACGAGAACCGCAGCGGTTCGCTGCTGGACTTCATCGAGGACTTCAGCAAGCGTCTGCCGAAGAACATCGACGACTACGAGACCCTGCTGACCGACAACCGCATCTGGAAGCAGCGCACCGTCGGCATCGGCGTCGTGTCACCCGAGCGAGCCCTGAACATGGGCTTCACCGGCGCCATGCTGCGCGGCTCGGGCATCGCCTGGGACCTGCGCAAGACCCAGCCCTACGACGTGTACGACAAGATGGATTTCGACATCCCGGTCGGCACCAACGGCGACACCTACGACCGCTACGTCGTGCGCGTGGAAGAGATGCGTCAGGCCAACCGCATCGTCCAGCAGTGCGTGCAGTGGCTGAAGGCCAACCCCGGCCTGCCTGTCATCACGGACAACCACAAGGTGGCGCCGCCGGCCCGCGTGGACATGAAGTCCAACATGGAAGAGCTGATCCACCACTTCAAGCTCTTCACCGAAGGCTTCCATGTGCCGGCAGGCGAGGCCTATGCGGCCGTCGAACATCCCAAGGGCGAGTTCGGCATCTACATGGTCAGCGACGGCGCCAACAAGCCCTACCGCCTCAAGATCCGCGCGCCGGGCTTCGCCCACCTCGCGGCTCTCGACGAAATGGGCCGCGGCCACATGATCGCCGACGCCGTGGCCATCATCGGCACGATGGACATTGTTTTCGGCGAGATCGACCGATGAGCAGCTACCAACTTTCAGCCGCCACTCGCGCGCGCTTCGACCGCGAGGTCGCCAAGTACCCCTACGAGCAGCGCCAGTCCGCCGTGATGGCTTGCCTGGCCATCGTGCAGCAGGAAGAGGGCTACGTCTCGCGCGGCGCGGAAGACGCGATCGCCGCCCACCTCGGCATGCCGCCCATCGCGGTCTACGAGGTGACGACCTTCTACAACATGTACAACCAGAAGCCGGTCGGCAAGTTCAAGCTGAACGTCTGCGCCAACCTGCCCTGCCAGCTGCGCGACGGCCAGAAGGCGCTGGACCATCTGTGCAGCAAGCTCGGCATCGAGCAGGGCGGCACGACGGCCGATGGCCTCTTCACCGTGCAGAAGAGCGAGTGCCTGGGCGCCTGCGCCGACTCGCCGGTGATGCTGGTCAACGACCGCCAGATGTGCAGCTTCATGACGACCGAGCGCCTCGATGAGCTCGTCGACGTGCTTCGCGCTGAAGCTGCCAAGGCCTGAGGAAGACGATGCTGGACCTCACCAAATTCCAAAGCACCGGCGCCGAGACCTGCTTCCACGGCCGCCACATCAGCCCGCAGATCTATGCGGACCTGAACGGCAAGAACTGGTCCATCAAGGACTACGAAGCCCGCGGCGGCTACGCGGCACTGCGCAAGATCCTGGGCAAGGACGGCGGCGAAGGCCTGACGCCCGACCAGGTCATCGCTGAAGTGAAGACCTCGGCCCTGCGCGGTCGCGGCGGCGCCGGCTTCCCGACGGGTCTGAAGTGGAGCTTCATGCCGCGTCAGTTCCCGGGCCAGAAATACCTCGTCTGCAACAGCGACGAAGGCGAGCCGGGCACGTGCAAGGACCGCGACCTGCTGATGTTCAACCCGCATCAGGTCATCGAGGGCATGGCCATCGCCGCCTACGCGATGGGTATCAAGGTCGGCTACAACTACATCCACGGCGAGATCTTCGAGGTCTACGAGCGCTTCGAAGCCGCCCTGGAAGAAGCCCGTGCCGCCGGCTACCTCGGCGACAACATCATGGGTTCGGACTACAGCTTCCAGCTGCATGGCCACCATGGCTTCGGTGCCTACATCTGCGGTGAGGAAACTGCGCTGCTGGAATCGCTGGAAGGCAAGAAGGGCCAGCCGCGCTTCAAGCCGCCTTTCCCGGCCAGCTTCGGCCTGTACGGCAAGCCGACGACGATCAACAACACCGAGACCTTCGCGGCGGTGCCCTGGATCATCCGAAACGGCGGCCAGGCCTACCTCGAGATCGGCAAGCCCAACAACGGCGGTACCAAGCTGTTTTCGGTGTCTGGCGACGTGGAGCGCCCGGGCAACTACGAGATCCCGCTGGGCACGCCGTTCTCGGTGCTGCTTGAGCTCGCCGGTGGCGTGCGCAAGGGCCGCAAGCTCAAGGCCGTCATTCCTGGCGGCTCGTCCGCCCCGGTGCTGACGGCCGAAGTGATGATGCAGTGCACGATGGACTATGACTCCATCGCCAAGGCCGGTTCCATGCTGGGCTCGGGTGCTGTCATCGTCATGGACGACACGCGCTGTGCGGTGCAGAGCCTGCTGCGCCTGTCCTACTTCTACGCCCACGAGTCCTGCGGCCAGTGCACGCCCTGCCGCGAAGGCACGGGCTGGATGCACCGCGTGTTGGAACGCATCTACCACGGCGAGGGCAGGGCAGAGGACATCAACCTGCTGAACTCCGTGGCCGACAACATCCAGGGCCGCACGATCTGCGCGCTGGGCGACGCTGCTGCGATGCCCGTGCGCGCCATGATCAAGAACTTCAAGCACGAGTTCTTGCACCTGATTGAACACAAGAAGCCCCTGGTGGCTCCGACCTGAGCGCCTAGGGAACACCCATCATGGTTGAAATCGAACTCGACGGTCAGAAGGTCTCGGTCCAGGAAGGCAGCATGGTCATGCATGCAGCCGAGAAGGCCGGCACCTACATCCCGCACTTCTGCTATCACAAGAAGCTCAGCATCGCGGCCAACTGCCGCATGTGCCTGGTGGATGTGGAGAAGGCTCCCAAGCCCATGCCCGCCTGCGCGACGCCTGTCACGCAGGGCATGATCGTCCGCACCAAGAGCGACAAGGCGATCAAGGCCCAGCAGGGCGTCATGGAATTCCTGCTGATCAACCACCCGCTGGACTGCCCCATCTGCGACCAGGGCGGTGAGTGCCAGCTGCAGGACCTGGCCGTCGGCTATGGTGGCAGCAAGAGCCGCTACACCGAAGAAAAGCGCGTCGTCTTCCACAAGAACGTCGGCCCGCTGATCTCGATGGAAGAGATGAGCCGCTGCATCCACTGCACTCGCTGCGTGCGCTTCGGCCAGGAGATCGCCGGCGTCATGGAACTGGGCATGGCCCATCGCGGCGAGCACAGCGAGATCCAGACCTTCGTCGGCCGTACGGTGGACTCCGAGCTGTCGGGCAACATGATCGACATCTGCCCGGTCGGCGCCCTGACGAGCAAGCCCTTCCGCTACAGCGCCCGCACCTGGGAACTGTCGCGCCGCAAGAGCGTCAGCCCCCACGATTCCACCGGTGCCAACCTGATCGTCCAGGTCAAGAACCACCAGGTCCTGCGCGTCGTGCCGCTGGAGAACGACGACGTCAACGAATGCTGGATCGCCGACCGCGACCGCTTCAGCTATGAGGCCCTGAACAGCGACCAGCGCCTGACCGCGCCCATGATCAAGCAGGGCGGCGCCTGGAAGCAGGTCGACTGGACGACGGCCCTCGAGTACGTCGCCAACGGCCTCAAGGTCATCAAGGCCGACCATGGCGCTGCCTCCGTTGGCGCGCTGGGCTCGGTCCACAGCACCGTCGAGGAACTGCATCTGTTGGCGCAAGTCGTGCGCGGCCTGGGCAGCGACAACATCGACCACCGCCTGCGCCACAGCGACTTCGGCAATGCCGCCGCCGCCGGTCAGGCTCGCTGGCTAGGTACCAGCATCGCCAGCCTGTCCGAGCTGGATCGCGCCCTCGTCGTCGGTTCCAATCTGCGCAAGGACCACCCGCTGTTCGCCGCCCGCCTGCGCCACGCCGCCCGCCGCGGCGCCGCGATCAGCCGCATCGGCGTCAGCAATGACGACTGGCTGATGCCGCTTGCCGCCTCGGCCTCGGTCGCGCCTTCGGGCTGGGGGCAAGCGCTGGCCGACGTGGCCGCTGCCATTGGCGCCGGTGCACCGCTGGCGGGCAATGCCACAGAAGAAGCAAAGGTCATCGCCGCCAGCCTGGCCTCCGGTCAGAAGAAGGCCATACTGCTCGGCAATGCCGCCGCCGAACACCCGCAGGCGTCAAGCCTGCTGGCGCTTGCACAGTGGATTGGCCAGCAGACCGGCGCCACCGTCGGCTATCTGAGCGCTGCGGCCAACACCGTCGGCGCCCAGCTGGTGAAGGCCCAGCCCATCTCCGGTGGCCTGAACGCCGGCCAGATGCTGAACGGCACCTCGCTGAAGGCTGCTCTGCTGCTGAACACTGACCCGGTGCTGGACTCCGCCAACGCCGCTGCCGCCGCCAAGGCGCTGGACGCGGCCGAGATGGTCGTCGTGCTAAGCCCCTTCAAGACCGGCCTCGAGTACGCCGACGTGCTGCTGCCGATCGCCCCCTTCACCGAGACTTCGGGCAGCTTCATCAATGCCGAGGGCCGGCTGCAGAGCTTCGTGGGCGTCGTCAAGCCGCTGGCTGAGACGCGTCCGGCCTGGAAGGTGCTGCGCGTGCTGGGCAATCTGCTCGGCCTCGAAGGCTTCAACCAGGACAGCTCTGAGCAGGTCCGCGAGCAGGCCCTGGCTGGGGACATCAGCACCCGCCTCAACAACACCACCACCGCTACGGTGCAAGCCGGCGCGAAGGGTGAGGGCGTTGAGCGCTTCGGCAATCTGCCGATCTACGCAACCGACGCCCTGGTGCGCAATTCCACTTCGCTGCAGCTGACCACCGACGGCCGCGAAGCCGCCACCGTCGGCCTGCCTGACGGCCTGTGGCAGCAGCTCGGTCTGGCCGAGGGCGATCAGGTCCGCGTCGTGCAGGACGGTGGCGCCGCCCAGTTGCCCGCCCGCCTCGAAGCCGACCTGCCGCAAGGCGTGGCCCGCGTACCGGCCGGCCTGGCCCAAACCGCCAGCCTCGGCGCCGCCTTCGGCACGCTGAGCATCAGCAAGGTCTGAGGGAGCTGACAAGAATGATCGACACCCTCTTCCAACAAGGCGCCTCGCTGCTGGGGGGCATTTGGCCCCTGGTCTGGAGCCTGCTGAAGATCATCGCGGTGGTCGCACCGCTGATGATCTGCGTCGCCTATCTGACGCTGTGGGAGCGCAAGGCCATCGGCTGGTCGCAGATCCGTCCGGGTCCGAACCGCGTCGGTCCCTACGGCCTGCTGACCCCCATCGCCGATGCGGTCAAGCTGATCTTCAAGGAGATCATCAAGCCCGCGGCCGCGAGCAAGGGCCTGTTCTTCCTCGGCCCCGTCATGACCATCATGCCGGCCCTGGCCGCCTGGGCCGTCGTGCCCTTCGGTCCTGACGCGGCGGTCGCCAACGTCAATGCCGGCCTGCTGTTCCTGATGGCCATCACCTCGCTCGAGGTCTATGGCGTCATCATCGCCGGCTGGGCGTCCAACTCGAAGTACGCCTTCCTGGGCGCGCTGCGCGCGTCGGCCCAGATGGTCAGCTACGAAATCGCCATGGGCTTCGCCCTTGTCGTCGTGCTGATGGTGACGGGCAGCCTGAACATGACCACCGTCGTGCAGGTGCAGGAAAAGGGCATCTTTGCCAGCTACGGTGTGAACTTCCTGTCCTGGAACTGGCTGCCGCTGTTCCCGATCTTCATCGTCTACTTCATCTCGGGCCTGGCTGAAACCAACCGCCACCCCTTCGACGTCGTCGAAGGCGAATCCGAGATCGTCGCCGGTCACATGATCGAGTACTCGGGCATGTCGTTCGCGATGTTCTTCCTCGCCGAGTACGCCAACATGATCCTGGTGTCGGCCCTGGCCGTCGTCATGTTCCTGGGCGGCTGGAGCGCACCGGTCTCCTGGAGCCTGTTCGGCATGGAAACGCCGAGTTTCTTCCAGAGCACGATGGCGTTCTGGAACTGGTTCTGGCTGTTCGCCAAGACCTTCTTCGTCGTCACGATGTTCCTGTGGGTGCGTGCCACGTTCCCCCGCTTCCGCTACGACCAGATCATGCGTCTGGGCTGGAAGATCTTCATTCCCATCACGCTGATCTGGCTGGTCGTTGTGGGCGCCTGGATGCAGACGCCGTTCAACATCTGGAAGTGAGGCGGCGACCATGACTGCAATCACGAATTTCGCCAAGACCTTCTTCCTCTGGGAACTGCTCAAGGGGATGAAGCTGACGGGGCGCCACTTCCTGTCGCGCAACATCACCGTCCAGTTCCCGGAAGAGAAGACGCCGCTGTCGCCACGCTTCCGTGGCCTGCACGCGCTGCGCCGCTACGAGAACGGTGAAGAGCGCTGCATCGCCTGCAAGCTATGCGAGGCCGTCTGCCCGGCGATGGCCATCACCATTGAGAGCGACGTGCGCGCCGACGGCAGCCGTCGCACCACTCGCTACGACATCGACCTGACCAAGTGCATCTTCTGCGGCTTCTGCGAAGAAAGCTGCCCGGTGGACTCCATCGTCGAAACCAGCATCTTCGAATACCACGGCGAGAAGCGCGGCGACCTCTATTTCACCAAGGACATGCTGCTGGCGGTCGGTGACAAGTATGAGCCGCAGATCGCAGCCCAGAAGGAGGCGGACGCCAAGTACCGCTGATCGCCGGCGGGCCGCAAGGCCGCCGCGGTCCAGCTCAGCTGGCCTGGATACGTATGGACATCACGACCATTCTCTTCTACGTCTTCTCCGGCATCCTGCTGGTGAGCTCGTTCCGTGTCATCACGGCGCGCAGCACCGTGCATGCCGCGCTCTTCCTCATCCTGTCCTTCTTCACGGCCGCCTGCATCTGGATGCTGCTGAAGGCCGAATTCCTGGCCATCGCGCTGGTGCTCGTCTACATCGGCGCCGTCATGGTGCTGTTTCTGTTCGTCGTGATGATGCTCGACCTGAACACGGACAGCCTGCGTGAGGGCTTCTGGAAGCATCTGCCCGTGGCGGCCGTCATCGGCGCGCTGATCGCCTTCGAGATGGGCATCGTGCTGATGGGTGGCTTCCAGCTGGCCGACGCACCCGTCGCCACCGCTGACCAGATCAAGCTGGGCAACACCAAGCTGCTAGGCATCGAGATCTACACCAACTACCTCTACCCGCTGCAGATCGCCGCCGTGCTGCTGCTGGTGGCCATCGTCGCCGCCATCGCACTGACGCTGCGCCGCCGCAAGGACTCGCGCGCCATGGACGCCTCCGAGCAGGTCAAGGTCACCAAGGCCGACCGCCTGAAGATCGTGAAGATGGCCCCCACGGTGGCTGCTCCCGCGCAACCCGCCGCACCCACCGAAGGAGGCCAGGCATGATCGGCGCCGCTGGATTGACCTTGGGCCATTTCCTGACGCTCGGCGCGATGCTGTTCGCGCTGTCGGTGATCGGCATCTTCCTGAACCGCAAGAACCTTATCGTGCTGCTGATGGCCATCGAGCTGATGCTGCTGGCGGTCAACCTGAACTTCGTCGCCTTCTCCCACTACCTGGGCGACATGGGCGGCCAGGTCTTCGTGTTCTTCATCCTGACCGTCGCGGCGGCCGAGTCGGCCATCGGCCTGGCCATCCTGGTCGTGCTGTTCCGCAACCGAGCCAGCATCAACGTCGAGGAACTCGACGCGCTGAAGGGCTAAGGGCACCCAGATGTCTGCACAACTCTCACAGAACCTGCTGCTGGCAGTTCCGATGGCGCCTCTCGCGGGCGCGGTGCTTGCCGGCTTTTTCGGCAAGACGCTCGGCCGCAGCAATTCGCATCGCGTCACCATCCTCGGTGTTTTCATCGCCTGCGTGCTGTCATTCATGACGCTTTGGGATGTGGCCGTCGATGGCGCGCGCTACAGCGGCACCGTCTACGAGTGGATGACGCTCGGCACGCTGAAGATGGAAGTCGGCTTTCTCATCGATGGCCTGACGGCCATGATGATGGTGGTTGTGACGTTCGTGTCGCTGATGGTGCACATCTACACCATCGGCTACATGGAAGAGGACGACGGCTACCAGCGCTTCTTCTCCTACATCTCGCTGTTCACCTTCAGCATGCTGATGCTCGTCATGAGCAACAACATGCTCCAGCTCTTCTTCGGCTGGGAGGCGGTGGGCCTGGTGTCCTATCTGCTGATCGGCTTTTGGTACAAGAAGCCGACGGCCATCTTCGCGAACATGAAGGCCTTCCTGGTGAACCGGGTCGGTGACTTCGGCTTCATCCTTGGCATCGGCCTGTTGGTGGCCTTCGGCGGTTCTCTGAACTACGCCGAGACCTTTGCCAAGGCGGAGATCCTGTCGCAGATGATCTTTCCGCTTTCATTGGGAGGAGGGGACTGGTCCCTGCTGACGGTCGCCTGTATCTGCCTCTTCATCGGTGCGATGGGCAAGTCGGCGCAGTTCCCACTGCACGTCTGGCTGCCGGACTCCATGGAAGGTCCGACGCCCATCTCCGCGCTGATCCACGCCGCGACCATGGTGACGGCCGGCATCTTCATGGTGGCGCGCATGTCGCCGCTGTTCGAGCTGAGCGACACGGCGCTGAACTTCGTCATGGTGATCGGCGCCATCACGGCCCTGTTCATGGGCTTCCTCGGCATCATCCAGAACGACATCAAGCGCGTGGTGGCCTACTCGACGCTCTCGCAGCTGGGCTATATGACCGTTGCCCTGGGCGCCTCGGCCTACTCGGTCGCCGTCTTCCACCTGATGACGCACGCCTTCTTCAAGGCCCTGCTGTTCCTCGGTGCCGGCTCCGTCATCATCGGCATGCACCATGACCAGGACATCCGCAACATGGGCGGCCTGCGCAAATATATGCCCATCACGTGGATCACGTCGCTGTTGGGCTCGCTGGCCCTGATCGGCACGCCGCTGTTCTCAGGCTTCTACTCCAAGGACTCCATCATCGAGGCCGTGCACGCCAGCCATCTGCCGGGTGCGCAGTTCGCCTACTTCGCTGTCATCGTCGGCGTGTTCGTGACGGCCTTCTACTCCTTCCGGATGTACTTCCTGGTCTTCCATGGCAAGGAGAACTTCCATCACAAGCCCTTCCCGGGCGAGCACGACCACCACGACGATGACCATGGCGACCATGGCCATGCGCACACGCCGCACGAGTCGCCCTGGGTCGTCACCGCGCCGCTGGTGCTACTGGCCATCCCCTCGGTCGTCATCGGCTTCATGACCATCCAGCCCATGCTGTTCGGCGACTTCTTCAAAGACGCCATCACCATCAACCTGCATGCCCATCCGGCGATGGAGGAACTGGCCGAGGAGTTCCATGGCGCCGCCGCGATGGCCCTGCACGGCCTGACCTCGCTGCCGTTCTGGCTGGCCCTGTCCGGTGTCGTGACCGCCTATGTGTTCTACATGGTGGCCCCCAGTATCCCGGCCACGCTGGCCAAGGTGCTGCGTCCGGTGATCATCGTCCTGGAGAACAAATACTTCATGGACTGGATCAACGAGAACATCTTCGCCCGTGCCGCGCGCCTCATCGGCGTCGGCCTGTGGAAGGGCGGCGATGCCGGCCTCATCGACGGCGTCATCATCAACGGTTCCGCCCGCACCGTCGGCGGCGTCGCGGGCCTGGTGCGGCGCTTGCAGACCGGCTATCTCTACTGGTACGCCCTCGTCATGATCCTCGGCGTCATGGGTCTGATGACCTGGCAGCTCTGGCCCTATATCAAGCCCCAGTTCAGCGCCCTGTTCGGGTTCTGAGCGACAGGCGGAGAACAAGAATGTTGCTGAGTCTTGCGATTTTTCTGCCCATCGTCTGCGGCGCCCTGCTGCTGGCGCTCGGGCGTGACGAACAGGCGAACGCCGTGCGCTGGATGGCGCTGGTCGCGGCAGTGGCGAGCTTCCTCGTCACCCTGCCGCTGATCTCCGGCTTCGACACGACGACGGCTGCCATGCAGTTCGTCGAGAACCAGCCCTGGATCGAGCGCTTCGCCATCAACTACCACCTGGGCGTGGATGGCATCTCTATGTGGTTCGTGCCGCTGACGGCCTTCATCACCGTCATCGTCGTCATCTCCGCCTGGGAGGTCATCGAGACGCGCGTCAACCAGTACATGGGCGCCTTCCTGATCCTGTCGGGTCTGATGGTGGGCGTGTTCAGCGCGCTGGACGGCATGCTGTTCTACGTGTTCTTCGAGGCCACGCTGATCCCGATGTACATCATCATCGGCGTCTGGGGCGGCCCGAACCGCGTCTACGCGGCCTTCAAGTTCTTCCTTTACACGCTGGCCGGTTCGCTGCTGATGCTGATCGCGCTGCTGTACCTGTACTACCAGTCCAACGTCATCAACGGCGCCGGCTCCTTCGACATCCAGGCCTGGCACAAGCTGCCGCTGACCGGCGGCGCCCAGACCTGGCTCTTCTTCGCCTTCCTGGCCGCCTTCTCGGTCAAGGTGCCGATGTGGCCGGTGCACACCTGGCTGCCGGACGCCCACGTCGAGGCGCCCACCGGCGGCTCCGTCGTGCTGGCCGCCATCATGCTGAAGCTGGGCTGCTACGGCTTCCTGCGCTTCTCGCTGCCGATCGCGCCGGATGCCGCGCGCGAATGGGCCTGGCTCATCATCGCGATGTCGCTGATCGCCGTCGTCTACATCGGCCTCGTGGCGCTGGTGCAGAAGGACATGAAGAAGCTGGTGGCCTACTCGTCCATCGCCCACATGGGCTTCGTGACCCTGGGCTTCTTCATCTTCAACGAGCTCGGCGTCTCAGGCGGCCTGGTGCAGATGATCTCCCACGGCTTCGTGTCAGGCGCCATGTTCCTGTGCATCGGCGTGCTCTACGACCGCGTGCATTCGCGTGAGATCGCCTCCTACGGCGGTGTCGTCAACACCATGCCGACCTTCGCCGCTTTTGCAGTGTTTTTCGGCATGGCCAACTGCGGCCTGCCCGCCACCGCCGGCTTCGTCGGCGAGTGGATGGTCATCCTTGGCACCGTCAAGGCCAATTTCTGGCTGGGCGGCATCGCCGCGACGGCCCTGGTCTTCGGTGCGGCCTACACGCTGTGGATGATCAAGCGCGTCTACTTCGGCGACATCGCCAACGACGATGTGCGCGCCCTGACCGACATCAACCGCCGCGAGTTCGTCATGCTCGGCCTGCTGGCCGTCGCGACGCTCTATATGGGCCTGTATCCCAAGCCCTTCACCGACGTGATGCACAACTCGGTCGTCGAGTTGCTCAAGCACGTGGCGCTCAGCAAGATCCCCGCCTGATTTCTG
>Ga0194137_10000271_pt1 | contig 36603 bp, 36 predicted proteins | sample TARM_MetaG_T3_14_FD_134025 | JGI IMG/M metagenome (GOLD analysis project Ga0194137, IMG submission 134025) | Freshwater microbial communities from Pennsylvania, USA, analyzing microbe dynamics in response to fracking - TARM_MetaG_T3_14 (version 2) | ecosystem: Environmental > Aquatic >... | reverse complement strand
TTGCAGCTCACGGCTGCGGATAAACGGCTCGGATGAGGTGAGAGGAACTTCGGTCGGATACAGCTCCGTCACGGTATGCCCGGCGTCCTCCGCCCATGGATACGCGTCTCCCGTCGATCCCGTATGGGGGACGGATTTGCCCCCTGCGGCGACGATTACGGCTCTCGACCGGATCGTCCGGCCATCCGTCAGCTTGATGCCTTTGACCTTGCCGTCCTTGAACAGCAGCCCGGCGACCTTCTCGTTCATGCGGACGGTGACTCCGCCTTCGCTTACATGGCGGATCAAGGCGTCAACGACCGATTTGGCTTTGTCGGAGACAGGAAACATCCGGCCTCTGTCCTCTTCCTTCAGTCGGATGCCGAGTCCCTCGAACAGGGCTGCGATTTCCCGGCTCCCGAAGCTGGAGAGAGCGCTGTGCAGGAATTTCCCGTTGCCGGGAATATAGCGGATCAGCTCTTCCGGCTCCTTGTTGTTCGTGACGTTGCACCGGCCTCCGCCGGATATGCCGAGCTTGCGTCCGAGCTTGCTTCCCTTGTCGAGCAGCAGCGTGCCGGCTCCCGCGTGTCCGGCAGCCGCCGCGGCCATCAGGCCGGAAGGACCGCCTCCGATGACGATGACTTCGTAAAATTCATGGCTGGACATAGCTTGATGAAAGCTCCTTCTTCTCTGCCGCATGCGGACAGGGTAATCAATAATCTGTTCGCAGATTCTTACTGATTCTAACAGATTCCCGCATCAGTTGGAAAACGGCCATGGACATGACGCAATTCATTTGAAAAAATCCATTTTATCCCAAATAAATGAAGAAGATGCTTCAAATCGACGGCATGAGCCAGAATCTTACAAACGTCGATTGTCAAATATCGCCACCTGTGCTTTAATCGGAGTTATCGAAGGTGCGGAAGGGGGAAACTCGTGCTCTGATGTGGGACAAACTAATTTTGCAAGCATTCGTTTCCTTGCTGCCGATATTTGTGTACCAGCTGTGGATGTACCGGATCAATCACGAACGGAAGTCTGCCGCTTACTTTTGCGCAGCCTACGGCTTGTCCCTTGCCGGATGTTTTGCCCTGTCCATCCGCACCGAATACGGATTTGACCTCGACTTGCGCTTGCTCCCTCTGTTTCTGGGATCCCTGTATGGCGGCTATCCGGCCGTCGCGGTACTGAGCGTGATTTATGGCGGCTTGCAAATCCCCATTCTGGACAGTCCGTACGAAACAATCAGCTTCATTCTTTTCATCGGCTTGTTTATCCCGATCATTCTCCTGACGGTCCGCCCGTTCCAGCGGGCGCGGATGAAGGACAAGCTGCGCATCACCTTCATATTGTTGGCGCTGGCGTTTCTTTATTATGCCGGCACATACATAGGGTACTTGAGGGCATACGAGCCGGACGGGCTGAAAAGCGGGCTTGCGACTCTCGCCGGAATCGCCTGCATATACGGAATCGTGACGGCGCTGACGCTGTACACGATCAGCAGCGTCGTGGAGCATCATCAGCTGCAGATCCAGCTCAGGCGGATGTCCTCCAATTACATGAACGAAGTCCATAAGCTCCAGCAATTCGTCGATCAGATGTCCATGGGAACCGTCATCGTAGATCGTGACGGCAGGCTTTCGCATCTCAATGATGCGGCAATACGTTTCAGCGGGCAAGCGATGAAGGGCAGGGACAAGCTGGAGTTTGCGGGAATCGGCTATGAATCCTTTTTCCGCGATCACGACAGCTGCCGCAGCCTCTTTGATTCGGCTCTGAACGGGACTCCGGTTCCCTCCCAGATCCATCAGGAGAGCGACCGCGTCTATCTGCTGACAGCCTTCCCCATCCTGGACCTGCAGGCGGGAGACGCTGCGGGCGCAGCGATGATGATCCAGGACATCTCCGAGCTCGACCAGCTGCGCAACGAGCTCAGCAAAATGGAGCGGCTCAGCCTCGTCGGACAGATGGCCGCGAGCATCACGCATGAAATCCGCAATCCGATGGCTGTCATACGCGGATTCGTCCAGCTGATGCGCGAGCGCAGCCCCGACAGCCAGCAGGAATATTTCCGGATCATCATCGAGGAGCTTGACCGGGCCAACTCCATCATCAACGACTTCCTCTCGCTTGCCCAGAACCGGGTCATCGCCAAGGAGGTCGGTTCCCTGCACCATGTCATCAACGAGATTCTTCCTCTCTTGTGGGCGGACGCCAATCTGAGGGGACAGTCCATCGAGCTGGATTTTGCCGAGACGATTCCGCTTCTGGAGCTCAATGACAAGGAAATCAAGCAGCTGATCCTGAATCTGGCCCGCAACGGCATGGAGGCGATGGGCGAGAAAGGGGTTCTGACGCTGAGCACCCGGCAGAGCGGCGGAAGCATCGAGCTTAGGGTCGAGGATACGGGCGAAGGCATTCCGGAGGACAAGAGAGAGCAGCTGTTCGAGCCGTTCTATACGACCAAGGCCCGCGGCACCGGACTCGGTCTCCCGCTATGCCTCAGCATCGCGGAGCGCCACAACGGCAGGATCGAGGTCCACTCCGTACCGGGTCAAGGCACTTCCTTCATCATAACCTTCGAAGTTCCCGATTCCATCCACAGCGGCGGCGCTACGGCATAACGCGGCATCGATTGATGCATCATAAGCCGAAGCGGCCGGCCTGAGGCGGGCTGCCCATCATGAGACGGGAGCTGAGAATGCCATGAGCAAGAACGAGAACGAATCCAAGGAAAAGCTGCAGCAGGAGAGCGCAGCAGCCAAGAACCGCTCCAGCAAGTCCCCGGAATCGCCCGGTTACGACAAAAAGCTGGACGGACCCAACCGTCCTTCCATTTAACTCCATGACGGGCAAGGACCGGCCGGAGCTCGATCCTTACGAGCTGGAGTTCCGCCCCGAATTCAAGAGAGGCCGCGGGCCCCGCGAGCCGTTCGTCAATGAGCACGGAGTCGTGATCGGGGATCACGACTATGTGTCGGCAGCGTCTCCTCTCGAGCAGTGGTCGGAGGAGACGGACCCGTCCGTAATGGCGGGGGACGAATGGGTGCATCCGTTCAAGGACATCGGCTTCCTGACGGAGGAGAACCGGGACTATTTCGAGCAGGGCATCGAGCCGCGTCCGGGCAGCTTCGGACATCCGGAGCACAACGTTCGGAGCGGCATCGACGAGGATGCAGGCAAGGAACAATAACGCCGGCGTCCGGGATTGCCGGCCGCTCCGGAGCTGTGAGCATGGAGGCAGCCGGAGCGGCCTTTTCCTATTGGCAAGTGGTACACGCAGGCCTTGCAGCGGGTTTTCCCAATCGGCGCAGGATGCGCTATAATAGCGGAGAAGGTCATTATTCTCCGAGAGGTGGTAAACAAAGATGTCAATGTCTTTTGAAAGATACATGTTCGATATGGTTCAACCGATGCGCGACGAGCTGACCCGTCTGGGAATCCAGGAGCTGCGCACGCCCGAGGAAGTGGAGGAGAAGCTTCCGGATGCCAAGGGCACTACGCTTGTCGTCATCAACTCCGTCTGCGGCTGCGCAGCCGGACAATGCCGTCCGGGCGTTGCCGACGCGCTGAACCATGACATCACGCCGGATCACCTGTACACGGTTTTCGCCGGGCAGGACAAGGAAGCGACAGCCAAGGCTCGCGAATACTTCGCGCCGTACCCGCCGTCTTCCCCTTCCATCGCCCTGCTCAAGGATGGCGAGCTTGTGCATTTCATCGAACGGCATCAGATCGAGAACCGCTCCGCCGCTGAAATTTCCGCGGATCTCGCCAGCGCGTTCGACCGTTTCTGCCGCTAATCCATTTCCCTTAAGCCAGGAGGAATTCCCGTGAGTCTTCAGCAGGAAATCATTGCCAAGCTGGGCGTCAAGCCAAGCATCGATCCGGAACAGGAAATCCGCCGCAGGGTGGATTTCCTGAAGGATTACGTGAAAAAAGCGGGCGCTTCGGGACTGCTCATCGCCATCAGCGGCGGCATCGACAGCGCTGTCGCAGCGGGACTGTGCAAAAGAGCGACCGACGAGCTGTCGCAGGAATCCGGCCGGGAGTACATCACTCTCGGCGTGTTCCAGCCTTACGGCGAGCAAGTCGACATTTCGCACAGCTACGAGGTCGCGGATGCCTTCCAGCTCACTCACCGCATGGAGACCAACATCCAGGAAGCTGTCGACGAGATTGCGCTTGAAGTGGAGCACGGGCTCAAATCCATCGGCATGTCCCGTCACGTGAACCGCGGCGTCAAAGGCAACATCAAGGCGCGCACGCGCATGGTGGCCCAGTACGCGCTGGCGGGAGAGCTGAACCTGCTCGTCGTCGGCACGGACCATGCTTCCGAAGCGATTACCGGCTTCTATACCAAGTGGGGCGACGGAGCGGTCGACATCACGCCGCTCAGCACGCTGAACAAGCATCAGGTCCGCCAGCTGGCGGCCGTTCTCGGCGTTCCGGCCAGCGTCCAGGAGAAGGCGCCTACGGCAGGCTTGTGGGAAGGCCAGACGGACGAAGACGAGCTCGGCATCAAATACGACGACAACAGCGCCTACCTCGAAGGACGGGAAGTGGCTCCCAAAGTCCGCGAGCTGCTGGAGAAGCAGTATTTGAAGACCGAGCATAAGCGGACGACGATTCCGGGAATCTAAGGACAAGCCCTGCCTTTATGATCATCGGTATCGGCCACGACCTATGCGATGTCGACCGGATCGAGGCTCTTCTGGGCGGATCGTCCGGACGGCGCTTCGAGGAGCGGATTCTCGCTCCGGCCGAGCGGGAGCAGGCGGCGGAGCTCGCGGGACGCAGACGCTCCGAGTTCGTCGCCGGCCGCTTCGCCGCCAAGGAAGCCGTCTCCAAGGCGCTTGGCTGCGGCATCGGCAGCATCTGCGGCTTTCGCGACATCTCCGTGCTGCGTTCCGCCACGGGCAGGCCCGTCTGCGGGCTGTCGCCGCATACGCTGCAGGCGCTCGGCCTCGATGGGCAGCCCCTGCTGCATGTGAGCATCACCCATGAGCGAGGTCTTGCCTCCGCTTTTGCGGTATTGGAGAGCGTCTAACCTCTCCTCCTCAGCGTTTCAGATTGAAAAAAGCCTGCCGCCCCGTTTGGGCGGCAGGCTTTTTTCTCTTGTCATTTCTTGTCTTTCAGCCATCGGGTCAAGCTGTCGATCTGCTCCGGAGTGAGCTTGTCCTTGAAGGGAGGCATCAGGCTCCCGCCGCTGCCGATCTGCTCCGCGATCCGCTCCGGCGCAAGGCGGCTTCCCGCATCATGAATATCCGTGTCGGGGCCCATCCTGCCCTTGAGATCCGCTCCGTGGCAGGAAAGGCAATGCGACTTGTACAGCGTGACGGTTTCTTTCGGTCCCTGCAGGGCGGAGCCCGTGCCGCCGCTTCCGGAGGACCCGCATCCGGACAACAGGAGCACAAGTGCGGCGGCAAAGGCAGCCAGGCCGATCAGGCGCATGCGCATTCCTCCTTATCGGTTCCATTATAGCGTCTCGGAGGACGGCCAGCCATCGCTGTCAGACGTTTCCTTTCCTAGAATGATTCCACTCCAAGGAAGATTTCCGTATAATTAGAAATGGAACAGCTTCATGGACCTGACGGCCCAACACGAGTTCCGGGAGCATCAGCAATGGATAAACCAATGAATCTAATCCTTCAGACCCGGCTTCGGCAAATGCAGGTCATCTATGCCATGGCTGCACGAAGCGAATGGAAGCCGGGGAGCGTCATAGAAAATTCGAGCCTGGGGCATCACTGCCTCGCGCTGCCGATTACAGGCTCCGTGAGCTTGAATGCGTCCGATGGGTGCTTACAGGCCGGTCCCGGACACATGTACTGCATCCCTCCGGGAAGCAAGCATACTTATACCGTCGACAAAGGCGTTCCATTCCGCTGCTATTGGGTGAGATTCGAGCTGGATGCCGGCAGCACGGAGTTTTTCAAGTCCTTGCAGCTTCCCTTGTCGGCAGCCGTGGACGAGCCTGATCAGCTCGAAGCGCGATACCGGCGCCTGATCTCCTTGTCCGGGAACATCACGGACGAGCTGAGGGCGAGAGCCATCATTATGGAGCTCATCGCCGTTTACCTGCAAAGAGGGCTGGAAGGGCATTCAAGCGCCGCGGTCGCATCCGAGCTGAGCCTATTTTCCGAAATTCTCGAATATATCGAACAGCATCCGGCCGAGAATCTGTCGGTCGACGACCTTGCCAGGCAGATGTATTTGCATCCGAACTATTTCATTTCCTTGTTCCGCAGCTTCACCGGCTGCACGCCGATTCAATACGTGAACCAGCGCAAGATGGAGCATGCCCGCAAGCTGCTGGAAGAAAGCACGCTGCCGGTGCGGGACATCGCCAGCGAGGTCGGCTTGACGGGCCCTTATTTCTCGCGGATGTTCAAACAGCTGATTGGAACTTCACCGCGCCGCTACAGGCAGCTGATGGAGGAAACCCGGTTGCTGAAGATGGAAAACCCGGATGGAAACAACCAAACGGGTTGTTCCATCAAGATGGAAAACCCGGGAGAGGACAACCACACGGGTTGTTCCATCAAGATGGAAAACCCGGATGGAAACAAGCACACGGGATCTTCCATCAAGATGGAAAACCCGGATGGAAACAGCCAAACGGGTTGTTCCATCAAGAAAGAAAACCCGAAAAGCGGACCCGTATCGGGCTGCTTCCCTTCCCTCAATGAAGAGTTCGGATGGCTGGAGGACGCGGTCGGATACGGGAGGACGGCAGCCGCCTATTCCATTTTTGACCGAAAAAGCGGAAACAGCTTCAAATAAGGAGAGACAAATCAAGAATGACAGAATACGAAGCCGCCCTCCAGGACGGAAGCGGGGCAAGTCCATCCGCCTATTTCAGCAGGGAGCTGCTGATCTGGTACCGCCAAAATCGAAGGGTGCTGCCATGGCGGCGCAATCGGGATCCCTATCGGATCTGGGTGTCGGAAATAATGCTGCAGCAGACGAGAGTGGATACGGTCATTCCGTATTACGAGAGGTTCATGAGCCGGTTCCCGACGCTTGCCGATTTGGCGGAGGCGCCGGAAGCGGATGTGCTCAAGCACTGGGAAGGCCTCGGCTACTATTCCAGAGCCCGCAATCTGCAAGCCGGGGCCAAGGAAGTCATGACCGTTCACGGAGGCTCGATTCCCGATGACAAGACAGCCGTTTCTTCGCTCAAGGGTGTAGGACCCTATACGTCCGGGGCGATCATGAGCATCGCCTTCAACCGTCCGGAGCCTGCTGTCGACGGCAATGTCATGCGCGTGCTGTCCCGCTACTTCAACCGCGACGAGGATATCGCCAAGCCTGCTACCCGTGTTGGAATGGAAAAGCTGGCCGCTTCTCTCATCCCGGATGGAGCCGCGGGCGATTTCAATCAGGGCTTGATGGAGCTGGGCGCGCTCGTATGCACACCGAGAACGCCTGGCTGCCTGACCTGTCCCGTCATGGTCCACTGCGCGGGCCGCATCGCCGGGCGAGAGCTGGAGCTGCCGGTCAAGACGAAGGCCAAGCCGCCCAAGCCTCAAGTACGGCTGGCCGCCGTCATTGAAGGCACCGGCGAGCATGCCGGCCGCGTCCTCATCCGCCAGCGCCCGGATACCGGCCTGCTTGCGAGCCTCTGGGAGCTGCCGCATGTGCTGCTGGACGAGCCCGGAGCCGGTCCCGCCAAGCGAGGCCGCAAGCCGGACCTGCTCGCGGAGCCTCCGGTGGAGCGCCAGGCGGCCGATGCCGGCGACCTGCGGCGCCTGCTGCGCGAGGAGAGCGGGCTGACGGCCGTTCCCCGCCGCTGGTGGGGAGCGGAGGAGCATACGTTCAGCCATCTTCATTGGACAATGCGCGTATATCTGGCCGAGCTGGACTCTTCCGGCAGCGCGGCATGGCCTCGGGCAGCAAGCGCCGCCGCCGAGACGGGGGAAGCCTGTGCGGCTTCCGTGGAGACGGCAGCGGCGTCGCAGAGCGCGACGGCCGGCGCGAATGCGGCAGCTGCAGGCAATTCACCTGAGCTGCCCCCGGAATACCGCTGGATCGGCCCTGGCGACATGCGCCATTATGCCTTTCCGAATTTATTTGCCAAGATCCTGTACGACTACTGGGACAAAGCCGAAGACGGGGAAAGGGCGTAAATCCGATGGCCAAGCTGCTTGATGTGCTGCTGGAGGAAAAAATCGTCGCGATATTCCGGGGTATCGGAGCGCAGGAAGCGGATGCTGCGGCAGGAGCGCTCATCCGCGGCGGCATCTCCTTGATGGAGGTTACGCTTAATACCGACGGAGCTTTGCCGATCCTTTCCCGCTGGCGAGAGCTTTATGACGGCCAGGCCTATATTGGCGCCGGAACGGTGCTGGATCTCAAGCAGGCGAGGGAAGCGGCTTCCGCCGGCGCGCAGTTCATCATCTCGCCGAACCTTGACGAGGAAGTGGTCGCCTTCGGCGCTGCCGAAGGCATATCCGTATGGCCGGGAGTCATGACGCCGACCGAGATCGTCCGAGCCTGGAAGGCGGGGGCGGAAGCGGTCAAAATATTCCCGATGGCCTCCCTCGGCCATCGTTACCTGCAGGAGCTGAAAGCTCCGTTGAATCTTATTCCCATGATGGCGACCGGCGGCGTCGATCTGGACAACATCGGGGATTATTTGCGGGCGGGAGCGGATGCCGTAGGCTTGGGAAGCAAGATTGTCAATCTGCAATGGGCTCGCGAGGGCCGGTTCGACCTCATGGAGGATCGGGCACGGCAGTTCGCGGAAGCGGTGCGGGCACAGCGGAGTTAACAAGGATAAAAAAAGGCAACGGATGAGGCGCATGCCCCCGCTGCCTTTTTTTTCGCTTTTATCGGAGTTTCATCCTCGACATCGCGAAGGGTCGAATCAAATCGCCCGGACTCCGAGCAGCGTTTTCAGGACGCGCTTCGGAGCTGCGCCATGCCTCTTGAACTTGCCGTTGTCGTAGAACAGCTCCGCGGTTTCTTCTCCTCTCATGCATACCGCCCGCTCGCCTAGCAGTCGGGTCTCGAATAAATCCGATCGGAAGGCATCGGCTCTGTTCGTGACGAACAGGTAGCCCTCCTTGAGCAAGCTCAGGGTATGGTGGACGGAAAAGAAAGTGCGGCGAAAAAAGGGAGGGGCGCAAAGCCGGCGGCGATCATGCCGGAATGGCCCAGGCAGTTGAACGATGGATTGGGACAAGAAGCCTGCCGCTTCAAGGGGACGAAGGAGAAAAGCTTCGGCAAAAAAAAGAGGCCCGCGATTGCTCGCGGGCCCAGAGAGAATATATGAATAAGGGGGGTCTGATAGTAGTATAAAACCGGTTACTGAAACCTAGCTGAAGGAATTATTACATTTGTATTACAAGCAGAGAGGGATCGTTCTCGGCTGATACCGGAGTTCAGAGCTTGCGAAAGGCGAAGAAATAGAGGCGGAGAGAGAATGGAACGATTGAGATGCAGAATTTGTAAAATATGGTTCTATCCTGAAACAAAGCCGAGTTGAAGGCTGTTTTATATATAGATCGGCAAGAATGGCCGTTTTCTTGCGAAATCTTTGGTGAAATCCAATCCGTTCGTGGAGGAGCGAAGCAATGTGAAAAAGAAGGCATTTCTTTTCTCAGGCATCGTGTTGATCCTGGCTGCAGGAGCTGGGGCTGCGTATGGGACTTACCCGGATAAAGTTCAGGGATCGCTCAAAGTTTTCGATGGCGTGATCTTCTCTGAAACCGATCAGGCAGCCCAAAAAGACATCATTGATTCCATCGATCCCGTGTCTGGTAAAGCCGCTAAAGAACATCCGTCCAAAGCTGCAAAGCTAACGGAGGCCGGCATCGAGGTGGACAAAAATAAAAAGGAGAAGACAATCGACTTTGATTTCGATGGTAAAAAGACCAAGCTGAAATTCTCTTCCGTTGCAAATGGGAAGAAAGAAGTCGTGCTGCCGAATAGCGAAGAAGGCTACCAGCTCACCCCGATCGCAAATCAAAGCGGATATGTGCTGGATTACAATGGCTCCTTGTATGGACTGGATATCGCGGAGGGCAAGATTGCGAAGATGCTGTCCGACACTGTCGGTGAGTATGACAGGGAAACCTTGGAAAAGAAACAGATCGAGAATCTCCCTCTCGTTTGGGGCGGTCGCGCTCGTGTCAACCCCAAGGGAGAATTCATGATTTTCTTCTCCAACCGCGAAGCCGTTGAAAATGGCCGGGGCGATGGACAGCTTTGGGTGAAAAACTTTAAGACTCAAGAACAATTCCCGGCATTCTCCGGCGGTTATGAATTCATTGGATGGGGGGAAGGCAATCAGGCCTTTATCCGTTCTCAGGACACCATCTTCGGCATCGATCTCGAAAATCGCAAGCAGTCCGTTGTCCAAGACCACGTAAGCCCAGAGAGCGTAGTTTCCTATCCGTACCTGGTCATTCCTGAGCTTAAGAGCGTCAAAGTAGCCAGTCTTACTTCGAAGAAAGAGCTGTCGCTGGTTGAAGGCATAGGCAGGGTCGATATGATTCTGGCCGATATTGCGTCCCCTAAATTTGCGATGCTGAATTTCCCCGATCCGACCTCTTTCAATACGAACATTATTGTTGTCACCGATCCCGAGAATGCCGCAACCAAGGTTATTTCCCCTGACGCAGGATCTGTTATCGAGACCTTCTCCTGGATCGATTCAGAGAATCTCCTGGTTGTTGCCTTGAAAAAGGGCACGACTGCTCAAGTATCCTACGTTGTAAACATCAATAAATTACATCCTCCGGATTAAACGTGTCCATGGTATGACGTGCCGTCAAGACATCTATAATGTAATAGCAAGTTATCGTTAAAAAGAGAGGAGCCCAATCTGGGCTTCTCTCTTTTGCTATCTTGCTAAGGATTGCTTTCTTTCCTATCCCATTTTACAACAGCAATTCTTTCAACACAGAAACAACCATGGAGTGATCTTCCTCGCCAGGCAGTCCCGATACCGTTATGGTGCCAACGATTCCTTCCTTTTCCAAGCGCAGCGGGAAGGCGCCGCCTTCAGCCTTGTAATCATCCGGATTGAGACCGTAGGCTTTCACCGTTGAACCGGTCGATTTCATCAGGATGTGCATATAGTAGGAACTATGGCCGAAATGATGGACAACGTTATTTTTCCATGACACCCATTCATCGTTATGAGAAGATGTGCCTTCCATTCTGCTGTAAAATAACAGCTCACCGTTTTTTCGAATATCGACGACGATCGATTTGTTCTCCAGCAACGCTTTTTCTATCATGCTGGTTCCAACCTTGTATGCGGTTTCGTTCGTGAAAAGGGAGAACTGAAGGTCCGTCTCTTCTTGCAGCAATGGTTGTAATAAAGCGTCGTGTCGGTTCACAGGGAGCACTCCCGTTTCTTGTGAATTAGTATTTCTTGGTCGTTATTATACATGCTTGCGATGGTTTTATCGAGGCGTACAGAGCAGTAGGCGAATGAATCAGTAACACCAGCGGAGCTTTTTTCATACGTATATGTCATGAACGTTTGTCGGCATAGGACCAGTTGGATTGTTCTCCTTTCATTTCCTTTTTTGTGCGTGCCGATGATCTTCACATGAACATATAACGGAGGCTACTAAGATGAATGAATTTAAGAACGATCTTCAAAATTTGAATATGGATGCGTTCAAAGCGAGCGGCATAACTCCGAATGCGGGTCAAGGTCAAGTGGATCCTAATAATGCTCGTCTTTGTATCGGCGTTTGCATCGGCTTTTGTATCGGTTTTTGCGGCGGCTGCGGTGGATGCGGCGGCTGCGGAGGCTGCGCAGGATGTGCCCGCTGTGCCCGCTGCGGAGGCTGCGCCCGCTGCGGAGGCTGCGCCCGTTGCCGGTAATAAGGCGGCTATAGCGTTAAATGAAGGTTCAAGACATCTCTGCAAACGCTTTTGGGTTGCAGGGGTGTCTTATTTCTATGCATGTGCTGGCATGACGGACAAATAGCCTTACATACCCTTATAAAGGACCTCATTTCTTATGAAAAGTTGGATTTCATCCTAAGGAGGAATGAAATTTGGATCCTTCTACGCGCCTTAAAGTGAGAGGAGATACTTTTTTTCTCCCAAGCTCGGACGGAAGCGTCTATTTCCGCAACAATATCGGTTCATTTCGGATGGAAGGCAGCACGATTGGTCAATGGATTGAAAAATTGATGCCTGTATTCAACGGTGAGCATACGATGCATGATTTAACGGACGGATTGCCGGAACAATACCGCAATCATGTTTATGAGATTGCAAAAGTATTGTATGCGAACGGTTATGTCCAAGATGTAAGTCAGGATCGCCCCCATCAGCTGGAAGAGCGTATTGTGAAGAACTATGGTTCTCAAATTGAATATTTGGACAGCTTTGACGGGTCAGGCGCATATCGATTTCAATTGTATCGTCAGTCCAGCGTGCTTGTTGTTGGAGCTGGCACTTTTTTGGTTTCGCTTGTCAAATCATTATTCGAGTCCGGATTGCCGCAATTCGGCTTGCTGAGCCTGAACTCGGAAACGGCGGACCGAAAACGGATTTTGGAGCTGGAGCAGCATTATCGCAAGTTGGATTCAGAGGTCAAGGTGGACGAGATCAGCTTGCCGAAGGACGGGGGGGTGGATTGGTCTTCGATTGTAGAGCCTTATGATGCGGTATTGTTCGTCTCGGATCAAGAAGGAGAGCCGGAGCTGAGATTGCTTAATGAAAGTTGCAGACAAAAAAACAAGGTGCTGCTGCCGGCTGTTATTTTTGGGCAGGCTGGTCTGGCGGTTCCGCTCTCGTATTCGAATTCGGAGGGTGATTGGGAATCGGCATGGCGCAGAGTCCATCATTCTGCCGTTTATAAGGATGCAAATATTCACGCTGCTTCGTCCATTGCGGAATCGCTGCTCGCTAACGTTATCGTCTTCGAATGGTTGAAAACAGCAGCAGAAGTAACAAAACCGGAGAAAAACAATAAGCTGTTTCTACTTAATCTAGAAACGCTGGAAGGGAATTGGCATTCGTTTCTTCCTCATCCATTGGCTGATGGTCGACGATTCATCGAGAGGATCGAAGCTGTCGAGCTGCAAGCAGGAGCGGATCCAGAGAAACGGGGTTCTAGTGAACTGCTGCCTTTCTTCAGTCAGCTGACATCAACGGAAACAGGCCTCTTCCATCTATGGGAGGAAGGGGAGCTGAGGCAGCTTCCGCTATCGCAGTGCCGTGTACAGCCTGTCGATCCGCTGTCCGTCGGCCCTGCGCTTCTTCTTCCTGAAAAGATTTGTAACGGTTATACGCATGAAGAGGCTCGCAGGGAAGCGGGTCTCAGCGGAATCGAAGCTTATGTGTCGCGTATGGCGGCGAATGTGCAGACCGATCAGGCTTATGAGGAAAGCGGACTATCCGACGTTCCAGGCTTCGATAAGATCGCAAGCGTAGGTGCCGGCGAGACGATGGAGGAGGGCGTTTGCCGCGCCTTGCAAAAGTATTTGATGAATGCCCGGATCAAGGCATACGAAGCTCGCACACCGTCTATAAAGCTGGTGAAGCTGAGCCAGGTAGAGGATGAGCGATGCCGTTACTATATCAACGCCTTGACTGCGATGCAAGAATCGCCAACGTTCGGACTGGGCGAGGCAGTATCCGGTTTTCCTGTTGTGTGGCTGCAAGCCAACGGCCGCTGGTACGATGCCGCTGATCTCAATGTAACCCGGGCGCTGCGGAGCGTGCTCATGACTGCCCTGCTGGATGCTCAAAACAAAGCGGATCCATTGGCGGGGAAAGGGCATCATATGTCTTCCATACATGTAAAGGAAGCTGCAATGGACTCGATTTCAATCCCTGCCTGCGACCCATTGAAGCATCGGGAGGTTTTGCAGGCTGCTGTGCGGCATTTGAACCGCAGCCGCAAGCTTCTGCTCGTATTTGACTTGACTCCAGAGCCTTTTTTGAAAGAGAAGCTGGCCGGAGTATACGGCATCTCGCTTCGAGAGGAGGTTGAAGCGTGAGCGCTACTGTGGCGGTTGTTGGCGCGGGTCAGCTTGCGGACTATGTAAACGATCTACTGTCTGCAAGCTGTCAGCTTGCAAGAGTGAACAATATGGATTCCGAGCTGCCCGAAACGGCTGATCTTGCGCTCGTGCTTAGCGACGGCTGCGATTCAGCCTCGCATCTTAAGGCAGAGGAACTATTCAAGCAATCCGGTATACCGTGGCTGCGCGGTTTTGTAGCCTTTGGCGAAGGCGTCATCGGCCCGCTTGTCGTTCCTGGGAAAGCAGGCTGCTCGCAATGCGCTGATTTGCGGCTTTTAATGGCTGGGAACGATCGGAAGGACATGTGGGAGCTGCAGCACTTTATTAGGCAAGGGGAAGTTTTCTCCGATATATGGTCTTCTCGCAGCGGGCTATGGCATATGGCTCATCTGATTGCAGCAGAAGTCCATACCTTTCTTGCCTCAAATACGGCTCAAGTTGAGAATCATATCAAGCTCGTCCATTTGCAATCGCTCCATAGCTCAGCTCATTTTTATTTGCCGGATCCGCTGTGTGCCGTATGCGGGGGAATACCGGATGACTCTGCCACAGCTTCGCGAATAAAGCTGCAGTCCAGCCCGAAAATCAGCGGGAACAGCTACCGCACCCGTTCGATGGAGGAATTGAAGGCCGTGCTTTCCCATGATTATCTGGACAATCGCAGCGGTTTTTTGAATGCAAAAATGATCGACCTCATCTCGCCATTTGCTGACGCCAGCATTGTTTTACCAATGTTTTCAGGGGATGAAGGCTGCGCAGGGCGCACACATTCTTTTGCGGACAGTGAAATGACGGCGATATTGGAAGGTTTGGAACGTTATTGCGGCATATCGCCGCGAGGAAAGAAGACGGCGGTTCATGACAGCTTCAATCAGTTAACAGAGTCGGCGCTGAACCCCGCTCGAGTAGGATTCCATGACGCGGCGCAGTATGAGCGGCCCGATTTTCCGTTTCAACCCTTCGATCCAGACCGGAAGATCGACTGGGTGTGGGGATATTCGTTCCTTCAGGAGAAGCCTATTCTCGTGCCGGAACGGCTCGCTTATTACAGCTCCGGCTGCGGCCACGGATTTGTATATGAAACCTCCAACGGCTGCGCTTTGGGAGGAAGCTTGGAGGAAGCCATCTTTTACGGCATCCTGGAGGTTGTCGAGCGGGATTCGTTTCTGATGACGTGGTACGCGCAGCTGCCGCTCGTTCCGCTGGATCCCTGTTCCACAGGGGATTTGGAAATGAATCTGATGGTGGAGCGGCTGCGCGATGTTTTCGGGTATGAGGTGCATCTGTTCGATTCGACGATGGAGCACGGCATTCCAAGCGTGTGGGCGCTTGCCAAAAACAGGACGGATCAAGGCGTAAATATGATTTGCGCCGCCGGCGCGCATCCTGATCCTGTGAGGGCGGCAAAGGGCGCCATTCATGAGATTGCGGGCATGCTGCTTGCTTTCAACGAAAAGCTGGAGGCGAACCGCGAGCAGTACGAGCAAATGCTGCATGATCCTTTTCTCGTTCGGCAAATGGAAGACCACTCCATGCTGTACAGCTTGAAGGAAGCAGAAGAACGTCTGAATTTCCTGCTCGATCCTGATCGTCCCGTGATCTCCTTCCAAGAAGCGTTTAAACCAAAAGCATGGCATGCAGATTTGACCGATGAATTGAATCTTATTCTGCAAACATTCAGCGAGCTGAATCTCGAGGTGATCGTTGTCGATCAAACGACGCCGGAAACGCTGAGAAACGGACTTCATTGTGTGAAGGTGCTCATTCCCGGCATGCTTCCCATGACGTTCGGCCATCATCTTGTCCGCTTGACTGGCCTGGAACGGGTGCTGCGAATACCGGCAGAGCTCGGTTATGTAAAGGAACCGCTTCAGCAGGAGCAGCTTAATGGTTATCCGCATCCGTTTCCATAAGAAGCTTCTTCTCGTATGCGTTGGTTTCCTCGTGCTGGGAATTAGGAGGAGGAGAAATGAGCCTGAAGGCATTTTTGCACCAATTGCAATGCGAGCCTGACAAAACCAAGCCGCAGGATGCGGAGGTTGATTGGGAGAACGCGCCTCTGCCGTATAAGCTGTATCGTCATTTGCCCGTATTTTCGCTCGCTTCGGATGTGCCGCTGAGGCTAACGGGCAACCAAGGCGATGGGAAGCCGACAATTCGGAATATCGGGTATCTTCTATGGTATACCTTCGGTCTGGCACAGCTTAGTCAATCTGTTGTTGAGCAATATACGGGGGAACAATGGGAAAGCTCCTTGCAGCTTTGCAGACGGTTTGTCCCTTCAGGCGGAGGGCTGTATCCGAGCGAAATTTACCTGTATTTGAAGCTGGAGGAAATTCCGGACGGTATTTATCATTATGATGCGGCTCATCATCGGTTGATTTTATTGCGTGAAGGTCGATTTGATTCCTATGTAGGCAAGGCTCTAGGCGATCGTTGCGACGTAACGGGCTGCTTCGCAGCTGTTTTTGTATCCACTTTATTTTGGAAAAACTTTTATAAATACGATAATTTCTCGTATCGTCTGCAGGGACTGGACGCAGGTCTGGTAATAGGCCAGCTGCTCGAGGTGGCGAAGCGCTTCGACTTTGAGACGGGAGTGTATTTTCAGTTTCTTGACCGTGCCGTCAACCATTTGCTTGGATTGTCGGAGGCAGAGGAGAGTGTATACGCTGTAATTCCGCTTGCGGCAGATTCAACCATGGAATGGTTCCGCCATGACATCAGCACTAATAATCGGATGTCTTCAGCCGAATTATGCAGCGAGCTTCCGATCCTTAAGCACGATCACTATGTACGTTCAAAAAAAGTATCGGACTATCCCATGCTGACCAAGCTGAACGAAGCATCCATAATGGATTCCGCCCTTTCATTCAAACAGCTGGGAAGAGAGCAACAGGCCGTCCATCAAGACGAGGGTCATTTTTTGCCTCAAATAGATAGGCTCACGTATGATTTGGCAGAGGCTTGCAGGCAGCGTTACTCGCCGGAAAATGAATTTGTATTGAAACCAGTGAGTCAGTCTGATTTGGCGGCACTATTGCAAGAGACCATGAGCTCCTATCGCTATCGAAACGATCTGGACGGTTCAATCCAGAGTCCGATGTCCCGCGTACAGCTGTATGGCTGCTTTTATGGCGTTGAAGGAATTCGCGATGGTTCCTATCATTATGATGGCATGGCGCATGCATTGCAGCTTGTTAAGGCTGGAGATCAAAGGCCGCGGCTTCAGGATGCGATGTCTTTGGATAACGTGAACTTATTCCAGGTTCCGCTGAGCTTTCATGTGGCGGGCGATCGGGGACATCTTCATGCCGAGCTTGGCTATCGCGGCTATCGGATTCTGCAAATGGAAGCGGGAATGCTGGTTCAGCGCTTGCTGCTCGCTGCTTGTGCATCCGGAATGGAGGGGCGTCCGCTGCTAGGGTTTGATGTCAATTCCATGAATGAGCTTTATGGATTGGCCCCGCTCGGACAAACGAGCCTGATCCAAATCCCGATCGGCCCATGCAGGAGCCGTTCGAGGCTTGAGGGCAGTCTGGCACCATAATGGATGTTGAGATAAAAAGGGCAGATTGAATGTCATTGCCAGTCAAACTGCCTTTTTTAGTTGAACTTAGGGTTGTTGATAGGCCGCCTTCTTCTGCGATTCGCCAGCCGGTTGGCAAGGAACGGGGACACAGAAGTGATGAGGATGAGGATGTATATACGTCATAGGATGCAGCCAAGCATGATGATAATCGTAGGATTCGAACTCCCATCCATCGTAAAGAGGATGGTAGTAATCGTGGAACATATGCTCATCCCACATTTCATCCATCATCGGGTGGTAATCATGCATCGGGTGGCATCCGTCCATCATCGGGTGGTAATCATACATCGGGTGGCATCCGTCCATCATCGGGTGGTAGTCATACATCGGGTGGCATCCGTCCATCATCGGGTGGTAATCATACATCGGGTGGCATCCGTCCATCATGGGGTAATAGCCATCCATCATGGGGTGACAGCCATACATCGGGTGGAAATCATGCATGGGGTGATAGTCGTGCATGTGGTGATAGTCGTGCATGTAAGGAAGGGATTGAATTTGACCAGAATCAACGCTGTTATGATAGGGGGAAGGAGCAGGCTGCTCATAAGCTTGAGGTCCCAAATTAGCCTGGCTCGGGCTTGATTGCATCTGTTGGTAATGCTCAGGCATAACAGCCGATTGTGGCATATAAGATTGATTGTGTAGCATGGTGTGCCTCCTTTTTGTCATACTCTACAATATGCTTTGAATGATAAAAGGGCACCTGTCCATATAAAATAGGCTGCAGTCTCCTTGTCGTCGACATGATCGCGTGATTTGAAAGCCAAATCCCCCAACCAGCCTAAAAAGAACTAAACAAGCTGGGATGGAATGGGGGCGCTTCGGGATTCGAGTCCCAAGGGCAGTTGCGTTCGCTCCCTGGCAGCCGTATTTATAAATCTACTAGACCCACCCTAGCATCAGCACAAATATACTACCCGTCCAAACATCTCAACGATTAGATTCATAAAGTAGGGTAGAATCAACGAGAGGGGGTATGAACAATGTCTGAAGCTGGATATGGCGATGCATTCAAAAGCCCAGCTGCCGTTTTGGTCCTGTTCATTCTGCTGGTCATCATCACAAAATCTTTCTGGTCCTAATTTAAGGTTATCCACGCAAAGAAAGATGCGGAACGATAGGTTCGCATCTTTTTCCTTCTTACTGGGGGAAAACGGAAAATCCGTTGACGCCGGCTGCATGCCGCGTATAAGATAATTTCAACCGCATAGGCGATGGAGTTCGCCTTTAAACGCCCAAGGGCTGATGACTCCTACCAGCGCTGCTTGCTGGTAGGGGTCTATTTTATTGCACTCGTTCAACATCTGGTCGACGAAAGAAGGAGAAGATCGAGATGATTTATATGCTGATGGGCATAGGAGGCACGCTTGGAGCGCTGCTGCGTTATAGCCTGGGCCAATGGGTCGGAACGGGGGGCAGCTCCCTCTTCCCATTCGGCACGTTGGCCGTGAATTTCGCGGGATGTTTCGTGCTCGCCTTCTTTTATACGGCGACGACGACCCGGTTCATCGTCCATCCGCATTTCCGTTCTTCGTTCGGAACCGGGTTTATCGGCTCCTTCACGACGTTCTCCGCCTTTTCCCGGGAAATGACGGAGCTGATGGGAACAGGACATTTGTGGACCGCCGCCTTGTATGCGGGTGGGAGTCTGCTGGGAGGCTTCCTGGTGACGATGGCCGGGGTGAAGCTGGGAACGTTCGAAAGAAATCAAGCGGGAGAGGAGCGAGGCCAATGACGTGGATGTATATCGGAATCGGAGGTTTCGCGGGAGCGATTCTGCGGTTCGTACTGATCGAGCTTGTCCGCAAGAGGAGCTCGTCCGGCTTTCCTTACGGAACGCTGCTGGTCAATCTGTCCGGCTCGTTTCTGATCGGCCTGCTGTACGGCGCTACCTCGGACTCGCGTCTGATCCTGCTGCTGGGCACCGGCTTCCTGGGAGCCTATACGACCTTCTCTACGTTCCAGTATGAGCTGGCCGGTTATGGGCGGATGAAGCAGTGGATGCCGCTGTTCGGGTATTTGGCCGTCAGCGTCGCGCTCGGCTTGCTGCTCGCCGCAGCCGGCCATTCGGCCGGCATGCTGCTGCGGTAGCCAGGCTGCGGGGGGGACAAGAAAAGCGGAGAAATGGCGGAAAGCGGAGAAGGGATTGACCTTCCCCCGGCGGCAATGTTTTAGAATGGATGTCGAGGCTCCCTATTGAATGGAGGTCAAAGCCATGCTTACGATCAGGCAGATGGCCGGCATCTTCGACGTGTCGGCAAAGACGCTTCGCCATTACGATTCCATCGGCTTGTTCAGTCCGCTTGCCGTCGGAGAGGACAACCGCTACCGCTATTACGGGTTCGAGCAGCTCGGCATGCTGCGGCGGATCATGTGGCTGCGCTCGCTTGGGGTCGGCCTGGACACGATTCAAGCTCTCAAAGACAGCGGAGACCTGCATGAAGATGAGTCCTTGGAGCCGCTGCTGAAGGAGCGTGAAGCAGCTATCCGAGGGCAAATGGAAGAGCTCGGCAAGCTGCTGGGCAAAGTCGAGGCGATGAGTGAAAGACTGCAGCAGAGCCGTAAACTCCGGGACGGGCCGAGAATCGTCGTCAAGGATGCCTTTACGGTCGTGGGGCTGGATTGGGATGCCCGGCAGCTGACGGAAGAGAATGGAATTCCACAGCTTTGGGAGCGCTTTTTGCGGCGTGCCCACGAGATTGCGGGCAGGGTGAATCCGAACGAGCTGATCGGATCCGGCGGCCCGCGCGAATCCGGGGTGTTCGGGTATATCGCGGGATTTGAGACCGCGGATGCCGGAGCGGTTCCGCAGGGGTTGACGGCTGTGTCCGTTCCGGCCTGTACCTACGCGGTATTTGAACTGGAGTGGAATCATGTACGAGAAGTACGACGACCGGTTCGGCGGAGCGGACGGGCGAATCGACATTCGGTGATTTTCCTTGGCTCGGCGGAAGCTCAGTGGAGCTGGCCAAGATCGAGCTCTTCCATGCGGAAGCGCTTCATGCCCTCATCAACCGGGACCGCAGGCAAAGCCTGAACGCGGTACGCAACATCGTCGGGCATTTGGAACGGGACTACTACAAGCGGAAAAGCGTATCGTGGGGAATCGTCGCTCCGGATGAACCGGAAGCTCTTGCCGGATGGATACGGTGCATTTCGATAAAAAAACGCGGACCGCGCTGCTTGCCGCCGTCTTGCCGGATCGGCCGGAGGAGCGGGAAGCGGCGGCGGCATGGATGGCTCTGACGGGCGGCGCTGTTCGGGCGTTGGGAGCGTATTTGTTCCATCATGTCCACGTGGAGGAAATTCGAGCGGAGCTGCCTCTGGCAAAGGAAGGGGCCATCGGCCTGTTGTCGGATTGCGGCTTCAGGATGAACGAGACCGTTCGGCGGGAGAGCATCTGGCAGAACGGGGTCAAAGAGCCGGCCGACATGGCTGTTCTGGCGTGGCGGAACCCTGGCGAATGATGCGGGCCGCAACCTTGTGCAGCGGCAACAAGTGAAACCGTCAAGCTGAATCGATGGATTTCTTCCCTTTCCCTTTTCAGCTGAATGGCAATTTAGCTGAATGGCAATTTAGCTGAATGGCAATTTAAGCGATCCTGCATATGCAGGACCGCTTTTTTATTTGTCTACCTGCCAGGAACCTAAAAAGGATTAGGACCATGAGCACTTATTTCTTTTCCAAACTAGCTCTTTATCTTCATTTTCATGACGAATAGCACTAAATAAGAAGGAATTGGATAAAAAATCGTCGAAAGCCAGATGATCAGTATCGAAAGTAATTATTGAAATTCAAATAAATGTATATTATAGCAATAATACACATTTTATAGAGACTTTAATTAGGTAAGTAGAGATTTCAATCCAGGAAAAAAATAACGGTTTAAGTCGTTTTAACTAGTTCTAGAGCGGTTATAGGTAAATAATCACATATTTGTTTTTCTGCTTTAAAGGATTTCTTTCCAAACATAGCTGATTGCATATAACGAAAGAAATGCGGCGAGAACGAAGGGCGCGAATGGGACCGAAACGATCCGGCGTTTCATTCCGACTCGGACCAGAGCCGCGCAGGCAAGCGCCAAAAGACAGGCGGCCAGGAATACATACAGATTCAGCAGCCATCCTGCAGCTGCGCCCGTCGCGGCCAGCAGCTTGATGTCGCCTGCGCCGACGCGCCCCAGCCAGGAGCGCAGCAGCAGCAGCGGCAAGGAAGGCAGCAGGATGCCAGGCAAGGATTCCAGAGGCGTTCCGGACAGGAGCTGGCGGCCTATGCCTGCCAGAAGCAGCAAGAGAAGCCATTTGTTTGGAATCCGCCTCCATCTGATATCCGCTACGGAACATAGAAGAAGCAGCAATAGGATGAATCCATCCATGAATACATAAGGCATGCCTTTGCCACCTTCAGGTCTAGAAATATTGAAGCTTGCGTTGGAAAAGAACGGCGCTATTCTCTCATATTGGCTGGTCAAGGTCAATGATAGAGATTTGCATAAAGATAGAATTCTATGACGCCAGGTGATTCGATTGAAAGTATTGCTCGTATCCGGTCTCTCGCACCGGTTTGCCGCGGCCTACGCGCCGAAACCCAAAGATATTCTCAACGTCGAAGAGCTATTGCTGGGCAGCGTCCTGAATGGCCTCGAAGAAGCGAGACCTGACGTCGACGGCCTGTTGGTGACAGACGACGCCTTGACCGGAGATTCCGGCACAGACCGCCATCATCTGGAAAGAATCGCCGCCTGGATGTCCAGCAACCGGCCATCGGGGTTCCGATTAGTGCTTTTGCTCCGTCATGAGAGGCGGCTGAAGGGGATGGAACATCTTCTCCGCGCGTATTCAGGGCAGATCGTCACGCTCTCATGCCCATATCCCCGCATCCCGGCTTATATGTACCGGCAGGCTTTCGAGGCGCTCTCGGACATCAGGAACAACAAAGAAGCCGCCCGATCCGATCGGGAGCCTGCCGCTCAGCGGCGCCGGGAAGCCGAGTCGGAGCCCGACCGCAAAAAATCATTCCTGGAACGGTTCCGGCCCAAACCAAGGGAAGAGGCGCCGCTTGAAGCGACGGATCCTCTCGCCAGAGCGTTCGACGGCATCGGGAGAGGCATCAGCCGGGCTGTCGCTGTGACCGGACACCGCGGCAGCGGAGTGACGAGTACCGCTGTCAATCTCGTCTCCGAGGCGGAGAAGCGGGGACTAAGCGCCTTCCTGATCGACCTCGATCTGGAGTACCGCAGCTCAAACATGTATTTCAGCCGCTTCCACGACGAGACCAAGAGGGACGAGGAACTTAATGCATCTTTGATCCGAACTCTCGCGAGGCCTCAGGATTACATGACGACCGCCTTTCCGGTCAAGGACAACCTCTGGCTGGCGGCGCTCGGTTATTCGTTCCAGGACCGCAAGCTGATCGAGCAGTTCTGCACCAGCTCCAAGCTGGTCGGATTGCTGTCGATGCTGCGGAACCGGTTCAATCTCATCGTGCTGGATCTGCCGATGGATCTGCTGCCCGCGTTCCGGGATGCGATGATTCACGTCGATGCCTTCGGGCTGTGCGTGCCCAACAATATCCACGCCGTGCTCAGCACGGCGCGCAATGCGGAGGTCGCGCTGAGCCGGGATGACGCGCTGTATATGAACGCCAAGTCCAAGGTCATCGTCACGAAATACAACGACCGCTCCAGGCTGCAGGGGGAGCCGTTCACGCCGGACAAGACGGCCGAGCTTCTCTCCTCCGGGCTCAGCGAAAGCTTCGGCTATGAGATGAAGACGGCCGGCTGCATTCCTTTCAGCCATGAGTTCGACACCCAGATTGAAACCGATATAACGGCGGTCCATTCCGGCAAGGAATACGAGAGAGCGTTCGGAGACCTGCTGCTGCGACTGATGGAGGGAGCCAAGTAAGATGGATTTGAGCACGATCAAGAGCGTTTCGCCCAACCGCAATACGTTCAAGAAAATCATGGCGCTGCTGTTCAGCCTCGCTGTCATCGCCGGTTCGTTCGTCGTCATCACCAATGCCAACAAGGCTGCCAAGGATACGGTCGACGTGCTGCGGGTCAGCGATAGCGGAGGCATTCCGGCGCATACCGTCCTGACGGAAAAGCAGCTGCAGAAATATGCGATCATCCGCAAGGAGTATACCGACGATATGGTGCTGGCTGAGCATATGGACGAGGCTGTCGGCAAATTCAGCAAGTATTACCTGCGCGGCAACGGCGTTCTCTACAAGGATCAGCTGGCCGCCGAGGTGCCGAAGAAAAACGAATGGCTGTACAAGCTGGACGACAAGCAGGAGGTGCTGACGCTCCCCTACAACTTTCTCGAAGCCGGCGGCGACATCCTGATGCCGGGCGACCGCGTCCGGATCCGGGTATCCTATGAGGTCGACAAGCCTGCGGCCAGCAATCCCAACGACATCTACAGCGTGTCCCAGGGCAAGACGACCAAGACCGAGGTGCTGTTCGACAGCATTGTCGTCAAGGATATGCTGAACGGCAACAGCCACTCCATTTACGAAGTGTACAAGGAAGTGCTGAAGCTGAGCGAGGACAAGCGCCAGACCGTCATGAAAAGCGAGGATTTCCTCAAGAACATCCAGCCGAGAGCCTTGCTCCTGGAAGGCTCCAGCGACCAGATCAACTACTATGCGAAGTTCAAGAGCATGGAGAACAAGTCCCTGCTGATCACGATCCTCAGCCGCAGCGACAGCCAGGCGATCGTAGACCAGCTGCCGACGCTGCAGAACGAGGTGGAGTCGTGGATCGACAAGCAGAACGGAAATTAGGAGGCATCTTTCAAAAGCTCAGCCCGACCGATCTCGTCGGAGCGGAGCTGCAGGACAGCCGGCTGATCTACAGCGTCGTCGGCTTCATGCCGGCGAGCGATTTTACGGACAACGCGCTGCTCATCAGCAATCTGGCTTATCTGCTGTCGCAGAAGGGGCTCAATACCTGCGTGGTCGACCTCAAGGTGTTCTATCCGAATCTCTATCAATACTTCGATGTCAAGCCGAACAAGCGGGGCGGCGGGCTGATCCGGGTGCTCAAGAGCGACAAGGCCGACTTCCGCGACGAGCTGATCCAGACCAGGCACGAGCGGCTGTACCTGCTGTCGCCCAGCCCTTACGACCTGATCGAAGAATATTTCGACTTCGAGTTCGAGCATCTGGAGCGGGTCATCGAGACGCTTAAGGGGATGTTCGACATCATCCTGCTGGATATCCCGAACATCCCGGCTCTGGAGCTCAGCGTGGGCGCGATGAAGTATTGCCATGTCGGCTTCTTCACCGGCTCGGAGCGGGTCGACGTCGCGGGCAACATCATGAAGATGCTCGACTATGTCTCCTCGATCGGCATCAGCACGGCCAAGTTCACAAGCGTGATCCTCATGAACCTGCAGAACCTGCCGTTCGATCACAAAGTGCTCGGCGACTTCGGGCTCAAGATCGCAGCGGCGCTGCCGCTCGTCAAAGGCGCTGCCGGCGGGGTGCTGGAGGGCAAGCTGTACGTGAAGGATACGACACTGATGAACAAATATTTCCTGCGCGAGATGCGCAAGCTGGCCGATCTGCTCGGAAGCCAATAGAGGGGGAGGAAAGTCATGCTTACGCGGGCCAAGGTCAGCGAGCTGCAGCAGAGAGTGTCCCATCAGGCGCAGAGCGCCGAGGATATGGAGGACCTGAAAAGCAAGTATACGACGATCACCTTCGACGAGGTGCTCGAGCTGTGCCAGAAGTACATCACCAAGATCGCGACGCATGCTTTCCGCCGCGAGAGCGATCCCGGGCGCAAGCGGGAGATGACGAAGTCCTACATCAACGAGTTCGTCGATTCCCAGCGTCCAACGGTCGAGGGCCACTACGATCTGCTTTCGCTCAAGCAGGCGCTTGTCGACGAGATCACCCACTATGGGCCGATCACCAAGGCGATGGAGGATCCGGCGATCGACGAGATCCGGGCGAACGGCCCGGAGCAGATCTTCGTCGAGAGCGGAGGCAAGTCGCTCGCCTGGGATCAGCATTTCAGCGACCGGGAGCATATGGAGCGGATCATATCCAAGCTGATCGGCGTCTCCAAGGTGAGGCTGACTCCGAAGATTCCGATGGTCAACGCCCGCACGATCGAGGGTTACCGGGTCAACGCGACCCATGCGGAAATCTCGCCTTACGACATGCCGGCCTTTGTCATCCGGAAGTTCAGCAAGAAGTCGGTCACGCCGGAGATGATGATCCAGAACGAATCGTTCTCGGCCAACATGTTCAAGCTGCTGTCGCTCATCCCCAAGGCGGATCTCTCCTGGATCACGGTCGGGCCGACAGGCAGCGGCAAGACGACTCTGAACGAGGTGCTGATCAAGGAGATCAATCCGCTGTCGCGCATCATTACGATCGAGAATCCTTCGGAGATGAGGCTGCTGCGCAGAGAAGGCGGCACCGATCACGGACGTGTCATCAACGACGTGCTCCAGTACGAATCGGTGCCGGACGAGGATGACTCCAGCCCGGCGACGATGGAGAATCTGCTCATCAACGCGATGCGGCAGTCGCCGCACTGGATCGGTCCGGGCGAGCTGCGGACGCCGGGCGAGTTCGCGACTGCGCTGCGTGCCGCGCAGACGGGACACTACTTCTTCACCACGCTGCATGCCGAGGGCGACAGGGAAGCGATCTACCGGTTCCTGACCGCTTACCTCATGGCCTCCAACGAGCCGGCGGAGCTGGCGCTGAGGAATATATGCACGGCGGTCAAGTTTGTCATCTTCCAAGAGAAGCTGGCCGACGGCACGCGCAAGGTGACCTCCATATCCGAGATTCTCGGCTCCGAGGGGCTGGAGCCGATCGTGAACCCGATCTACAAGTTCATCTCGGAGGATGTGCTGGAGGAGAAGGGCACGCACCGGGTGCTCAAGATCGTCGGCAAGCATAAGCGCGTCGGCATGCTGTCGGAGAAGGTGCAGCAGTCCATGCTCAAGGCGGGCATAAAGCGCAGCCGCTTCGACTTCCTGACCCGGATGCCGGACGACAACGAGACAGAGAGGTATGTGCCGGATGAATACGACGCTTCTCGTTAGCCTGTTTCTCGGCATCGGCGCCTTCGTGCTCTTCAATGCGGTGTTCGAGGTCCGCTTCTTCCAGGGTGCCGGCCGGTTCGTCCTGAATCTGGTCGACACGCTGGCGGAGCATCTCGGCCGCTACAACACCAGGCGTTATGTGGAGCGGATCAAGCGGGAGCGGATCGTGCGGCGCAAGGAGAACGTGTTCACCAAGTACAACCGGCTGGCAGAGGAGCTGATCCTCGACTTCCGGCTGCCGCTGACGCTGGAGAGCTTCACCTCCCTCCTCTGCATCCTGTTCGCCCTGACGGCGCTCCTGATCGTGTTCTTCATGCAGAATGTGACGCTGTCGGTCGTCGTCACGATCTCGATCTTCATCGGGCTGCTGACCTACTTCGTCATGCAGTCCAAGTCGATCAAGGCGGAGCGGCTGGAGGCGATCATGGACGCCGAGGACATCATCTGTCCGCTGGCGCGCGACGGGGTGCTGGTCGCGATCAAGAAGGTGATGGCGACGGAAGAATACATACGCCCTGCTCTCCGGCCTTACTTCCAGCAGTTCATCGACAACTGCGAGAACAACGGCTATTCGTTCAAGCAGGCCATCCTGCTGCTGAACCGGCAGCTTGGCCCCAAGTTCGACAACTTCACGAAGAAGGCCATCACATTCGAGTACAACGAGCGCAAGGGGATGGCGGATATCTTCCTCGACATCGTCGACGAAAACGCCGTGCTGCGCGAGATCAACGTCCGCAAGGATCGAATCTTCCGCAAGATGAACCGCGATTTCCTGCTCAAGACGCTGATCATCGTCCTGTTCTTCTTTTACGCTCTGTCTGTGCCCGACTTCCGGGAATTCATGCTCCATACGTCAGCAGGCAAAGTGATCAACTCCCTGCTCGTCAGCGTCATCTGCATCAGCTTCGCCCGCTGCCAGGCGCTGCAGGGCAATCTCGGGCCGGGAGGCGGTGGGGCCAAATGATCGCAATCGCCAAAATAAGCGCGCTGATCTCGTTCCAGCTGTTCAAGAGCGGAACGGCCGCCAGATATGCCGACCGTCTGATGGGCTCGCCGGAGCGGCTGCGGCTGCAGAAGCTGATCGATCGGCTCGATCTGGCGAAGAAGCCGGCGGAGATCCGGGTGGAGCAGCTGCTGTATTCGGGTGGAGCGGTGCTGATTACGCTGCTGGCGCTGAGCGCCAACCGGCTGATCGGGTGCGTGGCGGCCGTGCTGATTTTCCTCGGCTGGCTGTACCCGGCCTCCGAGCTGGAAAAGAAGATCGAGCGCAAGAACCGCAACATCGCGCTCGATTTCCCGGGATTCTACAGCATGGCGTATTACCAGTACGCCAAGTCCGTCAACATTTATCTCGCGGACGTCATCCGGGACTATCTGCCGAGCGCCAATCCGGATATGGCCGAGGAGCTTGGAGTCATGCTCGACAATATCGAGTACGGCGAGGAATACGCGCTCAAGCAGTTCAAGAAGCGGGTGCCGCTGCACTACATCATCAAGTTCTGCGACATCATGGAGACCCGGCTCAAAGGGTACGACAACATCTCGCAGATGGAGTACCTCAAGAACGAGGTCGACGAGTTCCGCGTCGTCGCGCTGGAAGACGATCTCAAGCGGCGCGAGCGGAGCAATTCCCGCCTGCAGCTGGTGCTGATCGCGGTGCTGATCGTGTACATCGCCATATACTATCTGTTCACGGTTCTGGATTCGATCAAGATGTTCCAGTAATTCAGGAGCATTGTTCCAATCGCTGTTGTCCCCGAATTTCTGCCTCCACCTGAGCAGCGGTCTTTGTACAATTTTCAAGCTCATCTATTACAACATTCATTTCACGGGGGGAAACGGTCATGGATAAGAAACCGGTCAAGAAACAATCGTTCTGGAGCGAGGAGTCGGGTGACTTCGGCATCAAGGGCATTGCGATCACAGTGGCGGTCATCGTCATCATCGGCGCCGTCGTCGCCATCATCAACCAGAACCTGAACACCTGGGTGACGGACGTGTGGGACATGTTCATCAAGAAGATCGATGATCTGATCAAATAAAGGCGGGTGAGTCCATGCGCGGCATAGCCAAAGCCCTGCTGGCGACGATGCTGGTGTCGGTGGCCATCATGCTGTTCACGAATCTCGTCTTCTTTTTTCCCTGGTATACGACGCTCATCGTAGAGACGTTCAATCTGTCCCAGGTGGCGGCAGGCGACAACTATGTCAAGCGCAGCTATTACGACGATGCTCTCGACCGGCTCAAGAACAGGCCGATCTACAGGGAAAAGGCGAGCGACATCAAGCTGACAGTCGTCAACGCGGACGACTACGACGCCGTCGGCTCCGACGACGAGGCCAGCTACGAGAACGCGACCGAGATTCAGAAGCCGTACAGGCAGAGAGGCAAGCCGGTCAAGGTGACGCTGAGCGCCGTCTACCCGCTGAGCATCACGGTTTGGGGCAGGAAGATCGAGGAGGAGGTGCCGGTGAGCTTCTCGCTTACGACAGTCGGCCTCAAGCATTACAAGGACTTGACCTACTATTTCGATTAGACGGGACTGAGGGGAATGCGTACGATCGCGATCGGACTGCTGCTGGTTATCCTCGCATCCATCCTGATCGAGCCGTTGGTGGAGATCAGCCTCGTGATGAAGGACAAGATTGCTCTGGGCACCTCGCTAAGCAATGCAGCCCGGTCCGCCAAGGACCGCAGCCTGCAGTACGAGGCGATGCGCGGCCTGGACGCCAAGGTCGATCCCGAACGGTTCAAGGATTACTTCTCGGAGGCATTCGGCGCGGCGATGAACGCCTCGCTCGATTCCAGATCCGGAGACACGCTCCGCTTCCGCTCCAACAACGGCAAGTGGAACGATATCGTCGTCACTCTGGACATCGCGGAGAACGAGGATCCCTCGACGGAGCGGACGGTGACGAAGGTGGAGGTATCGGCCGAATCGGATTACCGGTTCAAAACGAAGTACCTGAGAGCGGCAAGCGGGGCAGGAACGACTTCTCCCTTCCGGATGAAGATGGACCGCGAGCTGCTGCTGTCGGTGAAGAATTGACGGAAAGGAAGCTTCTGCATGGACTACATCATGGTGACCTTCCAGGCGGATAGGCGCCCTGCCGTGGATCTGAAGATCCCGGCCTTCGTTACGGCCGGCGAGCTGCTCGCCATGCTGGATGAAGCGCTGAATCTGGAGCTGGATGCCGGGCAGGGAGGCAGGCTGCAGGCGGAGCCGCTGGGGCGCATTCTGGACGGGCGCCGCACGCTGGAGGAAGAAGGAGTCGGACACGGAGCTCTGCTCACGCTGATATAGGGAGGTGACGAGGTGCAGGGAAATCTGGCGAATGGAGGACTCGTCCTGCAGGCGGGGAACGGAGTCTGGATCAGCGATGTCGACCGCTACTCAGGGACGCGCTGCCTCGATCCGTCCGGCGGCGTCTCCCGGATCGACGGCCTGCTTTGGTTCATGAACGCCGGAGCGGATGCCGTGTACGGCAGCGACCAGCTGCGCGGCGGCGCGTTATGCGCGTACGATCCCGCGAGCGGCCGCGGCCGGCTGCTGTCCGAGACTCCCTGCAGCGGTCTGACGCTGCGGGGGGAATGGCTTTATTACTTAAGCGAGAAGGATCTGCGGCTGTACCGCTGCCATACCGACGGCAGCGGAGAAACACGGCTGACGGACGAGCAGGCGCGCGGCTTCCTTGTGGACGAGGACCGGATCTACTTCAGTGCGGATGCAGGAATCCATGTCATCCGGACGGGCGGGAAGCAGCGGGAGCGGCTGTCGGCTTGCCGCTGCGGGGCGATCGTTCCGATCGGCGGCTGGCTTGCGTTCGGCGATCCCGACAACCGCGGTACGCTGACGCTGATCGATAAGGAAAGCGGAGCGGTGGCGGAGGTTTTCGAGGATATCGAAGCGGGCAGCATCGTCGCCGACGGACGTTATCTGTATGTCGCCAATCTTCGCAACGGCGGCACGATCTATCGGATCGATCCCATCCAGGGCCGGACCATCCGCATCTGCGGCGAACGGGCCGAGAGCCTGCATATAATCGGAGGCGATCTGTTCTTCCGGGACGGCTCCGGCTGGAGCCGGATGTCGCTGCTCGGGGGACAAGCCTCTCGGGTCGAGCTGCAGGATGGAGGGATGGCATGATGAAGACCAGCCAGCATGCCTTCAGCCGCCAGCCTCGTTTCATGCCTGACATGCCGGGTGGAGAGGTCGCCATTCCCGATCCGCCGTATTCCCAGGAGAAGCCCGACATCGCCTGGTTCACGATTCTCGCGCCGCCGGCGGTCATGCTCGTCATCACGTTCATGCTGGCGCTGACGTCGCAGTCGATGTTCCTGCTGATCTCGATCGCGACGACCGCCATTACGCTCGTCACCTCGCTGACGGGGGCCGCATCGCAGATCCGCCGGTACAAGAACCGCAAGAAGGAGCGCGAGAGCAAGTACCTGCAGTTCATCGCGGACCGGCGCAGCGAGCTGGCGATCGCCCGCGAGCAGCAGGCCAAGGCGATGAACGAGCTCCATCCGGAGCCGGCCGTCTGCCTCCAGCGGATCGCCAGCCTGGACGGCAAGCTGTGGGAGAGGACGTCCTCGTACCCGGACTTTCTGGCTCTGCGCCTCGGCCTCGGCAACGTGCCGCTCTCGATGACGATCAAGCACAGCCCGCAGGCAATCCTGCTCGAGAGCGATCCGCTGCAGATGGAGCCGCAGCGGCTGGCGCTCGAATTCGAGCGTGTTCCGGACGTGCCGGTGGCGGTCGATCTGGCCGGCTCGGAGATTTGCGGAATCGCAGGCGAGGATGGCAAGACGGCGGAGCTGGCGAGGCTCATGCTGCTGCAGCTCATCACCCATCACGGCTACGACGACGTCCGCGTCGTCGTGCTGGCCGCAGACGACGGCGCCGCCAAGTGGGATTGGCTGAAGTTTCTGCCGCATCTGTGGGATGACGCCATGGAGACGAGATATCTGCTGTGCGGCAAGGCGGTCGCCCATCAGGCGCTCGGCGACCTGTACGCCGTCCTGAAGGACCGGGAGTTCCGCACGGTAGGCGGTTCGACGCTGCCGCATTATGTCTTCGTCGTTGAGGATGCATCCCTGCTCGATTACGAGCCGATCAACAAATACGTGTTCAACCGCTGCGGGCACCTGGGCGTCTCCTCGGTGTTCCTCGCCGGCAACCAGGCTTACCTGCCGATGAACTGCCGGACCGTCATTACGCTGCAGGGCAAGACCGGCGAGCTGGCGGACCGGGAGAGCGGCGGCAAGATTCTGTTCCGCCCGGACAAGCTCGACTTCAAGAGCCTGCAGCAGACAGTCAGGCGGCTCGGACCGCTGCGGCTGCGGGAGAACGGCGCGAGCTTCTCCCTGCCCGCCTCCGTCACGCTGCTCGATCTGCTCCGTGTCCGTACGGTCGGCGAGGTCGAGCTGGCGGAGCGCTGGAGCCGCAACCGCACGTTCAAGGGCATCAGCGTGCCGATCGGCGTGAAAGGCGGCGGCTCGCTGTTCAGCCTCGATCTGCATGAGACGGGGCACGGTCCGCACGGCCTCGTCGCCGGCACGACGGGATCGGGCAAGAGCGAGCTGCTGCAGAGCATCATCATCTCGCTGGCGGTGAACTATCATCCCCATGACATTGTCTTCGTCCTGATCGACTACAAGGGCGGCGGCATGGCGGATGTATTCAAGGGCATGCCTCATCTTGTCGGCACGATCACGAACCTTGGAGGCAATCAGACGACGCGGGCGCTGCTCTCGATCAAGAGCGAGCTGCAGCGGCGGCAGCGGCTCTTCTCCCGGTACGGAGTCAACAATATCGACCGCTACCAGAAGCTCTATTACAGCCTCGACGACCGGGGAGACATGCCTCCGATTCCGCATCTGGTCATGATCGCCGACGAGTTCGCCGAGCTGAAGCAGGACCAGCCTGAGTTCATGAAGGAGCTCGTCAGCGCGGCTCGCGTCGGCCGAAGCCTCGGGGTCCATTTGATTCTGGCCACCCAGAAGCCGGCCGGCGTCGTGGACGACCAGATCTGGAGCAACTCGAAGTTCAAGATCTGCCTCAAGGTCCAGGACGAGGCCGACAGCAAGGATGTCATCAAGCGTCCGGATGCGGCCCTGATCAAGGAGCCGGGCCGGGCTTACATCCAGGTCGGCAACGACGAGATCTTCGAGCTCTTCCAGTCTGCCTACTCCGGAGCCGACTATGATCCCGAGGGCGAGATGCTGCGCAGCGAGAACCGCGTCAAGCGGATCTACGAGCTGGGGCCGGGAGGCAGGGCGGAGCAGATCTATCCCGCGGAGGAAGAGAAGATCGCGGCGAGGGAGCTGCCGAGCCAGCTCAAGGCGATGGTCGATCATATCGCGTCGACGGCAAGGGACGGCGGCATCCTGCCGCTGGAAGGTCCGTGGATGCCGCCGCTGCCGGAGCAGCTCGACCTGAAGGGCATGCTGCCGGAGGCGGCGCTGGCTTCCTGCGAGAGCGGCATCTGGCCGGCGGACAAGCCGATTTTCGCCGTCTCCGCCGGCATGCTCGACGATCCGCGCGGCCAGCTGCAGGAGCCGCTTGTCATCGACTTTGCCGCTGAAGGCAATCTGTTCGTGTACGGGGCGCCGGGAACGGGCAAGACGGTGCTGCTGAGGACGCTCTGCCTGTCGATCGCCATGTCCTATTCGCCGGACGAAGCCCGGATTTACGTCATGGACTTCGGCGGCTCTTCCTTCAAGGCGATGGAGAAGCTTCCCCATTGCGGCGGCGTGATGACGCTGGAGCAGGAGAGCCGGATCAGCCAGTTCATGCTCTACATCTTCCGCCTGATGGAAGAGCGCAAGCGGCTCTTCGAGCAATCCGGCAGCGACGGCTTCGCCGACTACCGCGGCAAGGGCGGCAGGCTGCCCGCCGTCGCCGTCGTCATCGACAATTACTTCGCGCTGTCGGAAACCTATGAGGCGGTGGACGACAAAATGATCGTGCTCGCCCGGGAAGGCTTCAAGTACGGCATCTACATGGTCGTCACCGCGACCAACTCGGCGCTCGTCCGGTACAAGTTCGCCGTCAACTTCAAGATGGCCGTCAGCCTGCAGCTGACGGACAAAAGCGAGTATGACGGCATCGTCGGCCGGACGGAAGGGCTCGTGCCTGCCCGCGTGCCGGGACGGGCGCTCGTGCGCGGAACGCCGCCTCTGGAATTCCAGACGGCGCTTCCGGAATGGGACGGGCTTGGCAGCGATGTCCTGATCGGCAAGTTCAGCAGGCTTGCCGAGGACGGCCTGATCAGCCGGGCGGAGCCGATTCCGATGATGCCGGAGCGGATCTTCATCGACGAGCTCAATGACGGCGGAGCCGATGTCCCGGCAGGCGGCCGGATCGCGATCGGCCTCGCCGACCGCGATCTGCAGCCGGTGAGCCTAGAGCTGGCCGCGACCCCGGTCGTCATGGTCGCCGGAGATCCGATGGCGGGCAAGAGCACGCTGCTCGTGTCCTGGGTCGAGATGCTCCGCCGCCGCCTCGGAGATGACGGCATGCAAGTGTATGTGCAGGATTCCAGCTCGATGGGATTGTACCCGCTGCTGGCCAAACCGGGGGCGGAAGATTTGTCCAGGATCGAGGATATGTATGCGTTCACGGAGGAGCTCAAGGAGGAGCTGGCCGCACGCAGGTCCCAGCTGCTAGCCGTCCGCCGCTCCGGCGGAGATGCGGACGCTCTCATGGCTTCATGGAAGCAGCTGGTCTTCGTCATCGACCGCCTCTCGGAGTTCACGGCAGGCGATCAATACGCGCTCAAGGAGCTGCTGGAGCGGATCGTCAAGCAGGAGCGCGGCATGAAGGTCGCCGTGCTCGCCGCCGATACGACCTCGGAGCTCGCGAACAACTGGGACAGCCTCGGCAAGGCGATCCGAGAGGAGCAGACGGGCATTCTGCTCGGCAGCCTCAAGGATCAGAACCTCTACAACGCAAGACTTCCTTACGGCAGCCAGGAGAAGGAATTCGAGCAGGGCGACGGGTATCTGGTCGTGAAAAACAAATTCACCGGACTCAGGACGGCGATCCTGTCCGGGAGGTAAAGGAGGCGCCGCACATGCCGACACCGTCGGAAATCCGCGGCAACGCCGCTGCCGTGAATGCGGCCGCGGACGAAATCAGGCGGGCTGAAGCCCGCTACAGAACGGAGGTATCCGCCGCAGCCTCGTGGTGGCAGGGGGAAGCGGGCAAGGCATTCGCGGATTCCTACAAGGAAATCCAGGCGGATATCAACCGTCTGCTGTCCAAGATGGACGGCCTGGAGAGCAGCCTCAAAGGGCTGGCCGGAGATGTCCAGCGCGCCGACGACGAGCGCCGCCGCAAGCTCGAGGAGGAGCGGCGACGGGCTCAGGAGCAGGAGCAGCGGCGCCGCGAGGAAGAAGCGCGCAAGTCGGCGGGACGCCGCTAGAAGCCCACCGGCACAGCCCCGGCTGCTGATCTGAGGAAGGCACGGCATTTCTTTTGAAAGGAGGTGAATCCAAATGGCAAACCAGACATTCAGCCCCGAACAGGCGAGAAGCGTAGCAAGCTCCATCAAGAACAAGGGCCAGAACGCGAAAAGCGTCGTTGATCAGCTCGACCGCGAGATCAAATCCGTGGAAGGCTGGTGGCAGGGCGAATCCGCCAAGGCCTTCGTCGACGAATTCAACCAGTTGAAGCCAAGCCTCGACAAGCTCGTCGAGTGCGTGAACAACATCAGCACTTCCCTGCAGAAGGTCGCGGATATCAAGGAACAAAGCGACCGCGATATCGCCAGCCAGCTTCGCAAGTAATCATGCTCTTCATCGGCGTGCTGAGGGAGCCCGTCTCCCTCCAACACGCTTTTCCTCCGAAAACGACAGAACGGAGCCATGACGGCGAATTCGATCACATATAGATATGTCAGCTTGTGGAAAGGAGTGCAGGCTTGTGATTCTGAAGGTGAATCCCGACAGCGTATCCAAATTGGCCGCAGGCATGAAAAGCCTGGAGAAGCCGTTCGAGCCGGTAGCGGCAGGCTTGTCCCGGTCCGTCGGCGGCATGATCGCCAGCACGAAGTCGGCGTATCCCGAATCCTATGTCCAGTCTGGCGCCAGAAGCGCGGAATCGTCTCTGGCGGAGATCGGCCGTATGGCCAGCTCTATCGGCGATCGGCTGACAGACAAGATGAATACGCTCAGGGAGATCGCGGCCGAATACAAAAAGGCCGAGGAGCGGTCGAAGGGATACGCGACGGCGAAGGAAACCGTGAAGATGTACAAGAACGCCTGGGGATTGTTCGACAAAGTCGTCATCGGCGCATACTCCGTCATGCAGGGCTACCATTTTCAGATCAAGGGCGATTATGTGCATGTATACGGCTCTAAAACTCCCAAAGGGTTCTTGGGCAGCCAATACATCAAATGGCGCAAAAAAGACAATCTGATGGGGACCCGATACCGCTATGACAATGGCAAAGTCGGAAAGTATATGGACCCTAAAACAGCCATTAAAGGCGATTTGTCGAGCAGCTACAATATCTTGAAGAAAAGCGCCTGGAAAAACTCCCTTAAAGGCGGAGGCATCCTTGGAGCCGCCTTCACTGTCGGAGGAAGCGTCTACAGCTACGGCTGGGGCGAGAACAAGAACCACGGTCTGGCCAGCACCGAGTTCGCTTCCGATCTCGTCGTGGAGTCGGCGGTCATGGTCGGAACGACCGCGCTTAGCGCCGCGGCGGGCGCAGGAGCCGGCGCTCTGGCCGGCGCGGCCTTCGGCAGCGTTGTTCCTGGACTTGGGACCGCAGTCGGCTTCTTCGTCGGATTGGGCGTCGGCGTATTCATGAGCTCCGATACGGGCAAGGCGATCAAGGATTGGACCAAAGACAAGCTCAATAAGGGCATCGAAGGAACCGTCGCAGGCGTGAAGGCAGCCGGAAAAGCGTTGAAGCAAGGCGCGGAGTTCACCGGG
>Ga0194137_10000266_pt1 | contig 37031 bp, 34 predicted proteins | sample TARM_MetaG_T3_14_FD_134025 | JGI IMG/M metagenome (GOLD analysis project Ga0194137, IMG submission 134025) | Freshwater microbial communities from Pennsylvania, USA, analyzing microbe dynamics in response to fracking - TARM_MetaG_T3_14 (version 2) | ecosystem: Environmental > Aquatic >... | reverse complement strand
TCCGAAGGTTTTGGTCCGGCCCTGCCGGGTATCAGCCATGTGCCCTACAACGATCTGGCTGCCCTTGAGGCGACAATCTCCGACGCCACCTGTGCGGTGGTGGTCGAGCCGATCCAGGGTGAGGGCGGGGTGATCGCCGCTGATAACGACTGGCTGCGCGGTGTGCGGGCTCTCTGTGACCGGCACAATGCGCTGTTGGTATTTGACGAGGTGCAGAGCGGCATGGGCCGTACCGGCAAACTGTTCGCCTATATGGATACCCCGGTGCTGCCGGATATCCTGACGACGGCGAAAAGTCTGGGTGGTGGCTTTCCGATTGCCGCGATGCTGACGATTGATCGGGTGGCTAAGCATTTTGGCGTCGGCACCCACGGCAGTACCTATGGCGGCAACCCGCTGGGCTGTGCAGTGGCCGAACGGGTGCTGGACATTATTAATACCCGTGAGGTGCTGGACGGTGTGGTGCAGCGCCGGCAGTGGCTGGTTGACGGGCTGCAGGCACTGAATGCCGAGTTTGGCCTGTTCAGCGAGATTCGCGGACGCGGCTTGCTGATTGGGGCGCAGTTTGTCGAGGCGCGGCGTGGTCAGGCGCGCTTGCTCCAGGAGGCGGCGCAGAAGGCTGGTCTGCTGGTGCTGCAGGCCGGTCCGGATGTGATGCGCCTGGCACCCAGCCTGTTGATCGAACAACAGGATATTGAAGAGGCCTTGCAGCGGTTGCGGCTTGCCGTGCAGGGTCTGGATGCGTGATTGACTAGCGGAGAAGCGCCATGTTGCTGCAGCGCCTGTGTCGAATCAGTGATCTGGATGCCATTGAGCGTCTGGCGGCCGGCAGTCCGGTCAGCCTTACCTCGCTGCCGGCCGATCGCAAGCGGCTGAGCGAGATGATCGAGGCCTCGGAGTCGGCGATGGCGGCGGAGGTCGGCATGAGTGGCGAGGAACGCTACCTGTTCGTCACCGAGGACAGCGATACGGGTGAGCTGGTCGGCTGCTCCGGCATAGTCGCGGCAGCCGGCTTCAGTGAGCCGTTCTATGCGCTGCGCAACGAGATGTCGGTGCACGTGTCCCGCGAGCTCGGTTTGCATAACCGTATCCATGCGTTGTCGCTGTGCCACGACCTGACCGGACACAGCCTGCTGTTCGGTTGCTGGCTGGATGCGGCCTGCAATGATGCGGCGGCCTTTGAGTTGAACGCGCGCGGGCGGCTGCTGTTCATTGCCGCCCACCCGCAGCGCTTTGCCGATACCCTGGCTGCCGAGCTGCCGGGGGTCAGTGATGCCGAGGGTAATTCGCCATTCTGGGATGCCCTTGGGCGGCATTTCTTTGCGGTCAGCTACAGCGAGGCCGAGCGCATCGGCAGCCAGCGCGGGCGCAGCTTGCTTGGTGAGCTGATGCCGGGTTATCCGGTGTATGTGCCGATGTTGCCTGAGGCGGCCCAGGAGGTGATAGGTCAGCCACATCCGGCGGTAGCCGAGTTGTTCGACTGCCTGATCGGCGAGGGTTTCGAAGGTGATAATTACGTTGATCTGTTTGATGCTGGGCCGCTGTTACAGGGCCGCACGGCCAGTCTGGCCAGCACCGCGCGTGGTCAGCTGGCGCAGGTTCGGCTTGGTCAGGGCGCATGCGGCAGCCGGCGCTGGCTGGTGGCCAACCAGCAGGTGGCGGATTTTCGTGCTGCCAGCCTGTGGCTGGACTGGCAGCCCGGTGAGCCGCTGCAGCTGGATGCACGGCAGGCCGACTTGCTGAAGGTCGCCGATGGCGACACCCTGCGACTGGTTCCGGAGGTCTGAGTATGTTGCTGCGATCCGCACGTTCCGATGACCTGGCCGCGCTGCTGGCGCTGGCCGAACGCGCCGGTGCCGGGCTGGCCAGTCTGCCGGCCAGCGAAGACAGTCTTGCCCGCCGTCTGCAGGTGGTCGAGCAGAGTTTCCGCGGTCTGGTAGACCGCACCGAGGCCGACTATATGTTCGTGCTGGAGGGTCCGCAGGGCGAGTTGATCGGTTGCAGCGCCATGCTGGCTGCCGCTGGCCTGCGCGAACCCTGGTACAGCTTCCGCATGGGGCTGACGGTAACTGCCTGCCGCGAGCTGGATATCTACCGCCAGCACCCGACTCTGTTTCTGGTGAATGATCTGACCGGTTCCACCGCGCTCTGTTCCTTTTATCTGGAACATGCCTGGCGCCGCAGCCTGCTTGGGCGGCAATTGTCCAAGGCGCGGCTGCTGTTTCTTGCCGAGCATCCGGCGGATTTTGCCGAGCGGGTGATTGTGGAGATGCGCGGGGTGTCGGATGCCGAGGGTAACTCGCCGTTCTGGGACAGCCTCGGACAGCATTTCTTTCGCATGGATTTTGCGCGTGCCGACCACCTGACCGGTATTGGCCAGAAGTCCTTTATCGCCGAGATGATGCCGCGTTTTCCGCTCTACAGTTGTTTTCTCAGTGAGGCGGCGCGCGAGGCGATTGGCCGCGTGCACCCCGAGTCGGAGGCGGCGCTGGCCATGCACCATGAGGAAGGCATGCAGTATCAGGGCTATATCGACATTTTTGATGGCGGCGCTACCCTGGAGGCGCCGGCCGGGCAGATCCGCGCGGTGCGCGACAGCCGTCAGTTGCTGCTGGCCACCGGTACGCCAGGAGAGACTGCCCAGGATTATCTGATCTACAACCGCAACCGGCTGGATTGCCGGATGATTGCGGCCCGTGCCCGCGAGGCTGCCGGCACCCTGGTGGTTTCCGAGCAGGATGCGGCGCGACTTGGTTTGCGCTCTGCCTCACTGGTGCGGGCGGTGCCGTTGGCGCCGCCGGGTGAGGGGCAGGCGATCGACCCTTACTTGCAGGGCTGATACGGCATATCCGGTAACGCCTGCGTGCAGTGCACGGCTGCACGCAGGTCAGTAATGGCGCTATACTGCCCGCTTTGCCAAGCCTGTGGGCGGCATCGTTTCCTCTGTGGTAAGGGACCTATGAAAAGCGCCGAAATCCGTGAAGCCTTCCTGCGTTTCTTTGAAGAAAAGGGACACGCCCGTGTTGCCTCCAGTTCGCTGATCCCGGCGGACGATCCGACCCTGCTGTTTACCAATGCCGGCATGAACCAGTTCAAGGACTGCTTCCTGGGTCTGGAGAAGCGTGCCTACACCCGTGCGGTGACCAGTCAGAAGTGTGTGCGCGCCGGCGGCAAACACAACGATCTGGAAAATGTTGGCTACACGGCGCGCCACCACACCTTCTTTGAAATGCTCGGCAATTTCAGTTTTGGCGACTATTTCAAGCGTGATGCCATCCACTATGCCTGGGAGTTTCTGACCGGCGAGCAATGGCTGAAACTGCCCAAGGACAAGCTGTGGGTCACCGTCTATGCCACCGATGACGAGGCTTACGAAATCTGGAACAAGGAAATCGGCATCCCGGCCGAGCGCCTGATCCGGATTGGCGACAACAAGGGCGCGCCCTATGCCTCGGACAATTTCTGGGCGATGGGTGACACCGGTCCCTGCGGTCCCTGTACCGAGATTTTCTTTGACCACGGCGAGCACATCTGGGGCGGACCGCCGGGCTCACCGGAGGAAGATGGCGACCGCTATATCGAGATCTGGAACAACGTATTCATGCAGTTCAACCGCAGTGCCGATGGCCAGATGCAGCCGCTGCCGGCGCCCAGCGTGGACACCGGCATGGGTCTTGAGCGCATCAGTGCGGTGCTGCAGCACGTCAACTCGAACTACCAGATCGACCTGTTTGGCCGATTGCTGGCCGCAGCAGCCGAGGCGATTGGTTGTGCCAACGACGATGCCGCCTCGCTGAAGGTGGTCGCCGACCATATCCGCTCCTGCAGCTTCCTGATTGCCGATGGCGTGCTGCCGTCGAACGAGGGGCGTGGTTATGTGCTGCGCCGGATCATCCGTCGCGCTTGCCGGCACGGCAACAAGCTGGGTGCCAGCGGTCCGTTCTTCCACCGCATTGTCGCGGCGCTGGTGGCCGAGATGGGTGAAGCCTATCCCGAATTGAAAGCCCAGCAGGCGCATATCGAACGTGTTCTCAAGGGTGAAGAGGAGCAGTTCGCCAAGACGCTGGACCAGGGGCTGCGTATCCTCGAACAGGATCTGGCCGAGCTGCGGGGCTCGCAAATCCCCGGTGAGGTGCTGTTCAAACTTTACGACACCTATGGCTTCCCGGTTGACCTGACCGCCGACATTGCCCGTGAGCGTGGTCTGACGGTGGACGAGGGCGGCTTTGAGGTGGCGATGCAGGCGCAGCGCGAGCGTGCCCGCTCGGCGAGCCAGTTCGGCCTGGACTACAACAGTCTGGTCAAGGTGGATGCCGATACCTGTTTCGAGGGATATACCCGCACTGAAGCAGCGGGCAAGATCCTGGCTCTGTTCCGTGATGGTCAGGCGGTCGAGACCCTGGCGGATGGCGAGAGCGGGGTGGTCGTGCTGGACAGCACACCTTTCTATGCCGAGTCCGGTGGCCAGGTCGGCGATACCGGTTACCTGGAAGGTGCCGGCGTGCGTTTTGACGTGCGCGATACCACCAAGGCCGGTGGCGCCCATCTGCATCATGGTGTGGTGGCGCGTGGCAGCCTGAGCGTGGGCGCCAGCCTGATGGCGGTGGTGGATGCCGAGGTGCGTCAGGCCACCAAGTGCAATCATTCGGCCACCCACTTGCTGCATGCGGCGCTGCGCGAGATCCTCGGTGAGCACGTTACCCAGAAGGGCTCACTGGTCGACAGTCAGCGGCTGCGCTTCGACTTCAGTCATTTCGAGGCGATTACCCCGGCGCAACTGCGCGCACTGGAGCAACGGGTCAATCAGCAGATACGCCTGAACTCCGAGGTGGAAATTGCGGTTACCGATATGGAAACTGCCAAGCGCAAGGGCGCCATGGCGCTGTTTGGCGAGAAGTATGGTGATCAGGTGCGGGTGCTGACCATGGGCGGCGGCTTCTCGGTGGAGTTGTGCGGCGGCACCCATGTCAAGCGGACCGGTGATATCGGACTGTTCAAGATTGTCAGCGAAGGCGGTATCGCCTCTGGTGTGCGCCGTATCGAGGCAGTCACCGGGCAGGGTGCGCTGAACTGGCTGGCCGACAGCGAAGATCTGCTGCGTCATGCCGCACAACTGCTCAAGGGGGGGCGCGAAACCCTGCTGGATAAACTCGGTGGCCTGCTTGAGCGCAGCCGCCAGCTGGAGAAGGACGTCGAGCAACTGAAAGCCAAGGTAGCCAGCGCCGCTGGTAATGATCTGGCTGGTGAGGCCTGCCAGCGGGGCGGTCTGCAGGTGCTGGTCAAGCGAATTGACGGGCAGGATGGCAAGGCGCTGCTGGCACTGGTCGATCAGTTGAAGAACAAGCTGGGCTCCGCGGTGATCCTGCTCGGCGGTGAGCTGGATGGCAAGGTGGTGCTGGTTGCCGGGGTGACTGCGGATCTGACCGGCAAGGTCAAGGCCGGTGATCTGATTCGCACTACCGCGGCGCGGGTTGGCGGCAAGGGCGGCGGTCGTCCGGACATGGCCCAGGGTGGTGGCACTGATGTGGCCGCGCTGGATACCGCGCTGGCAGAAGCGCTGGCGACGTTCGGCGACGCTTGATTTTTGGGGCAGGCCCGCAGGGGTCTGGTTGACGGGTCGGATTTCCGACCGGCTATGGGGGTTGGTGCAAAGAAATGGCACTTATTGTCCAGAAGTTCGGTGGTACCTCGGTGGGCACTGTGGAACGCATTTCCCAGGTAGCCGAGAAAATCAAGGGGTTCAAGGCGCAGGGTCATGATCTGGTGATCGTGGTCTCCGCCATGAGCGGGGAAACCAACCGTCTTATCGATCTGGCCAGGCAGATGCAGGCGACGCCGGATCCGCGCGAGCTGGATATGGTGTTGTCCACCGGTGAGCAGGTAACCATTGGTTTGCTGGCCATGGCGCTGAAGTCGCGTGGCGTGCCGGCGGTGTCCTATACCGGCAGTCAGGTGCGGATCCTTACTGACAGAGCCTTTAACAAGGCACGCATCCAGCACATTGATGATGCAAACATTCGTGCTGATCTGGATGCCGGGAAGGTGGTAATTGTTGCTGGCTTCCAGGGTGTTGACGAACAGGGCAATATCACCACCTTGGGGCGTGGCGGCTCGGATACCACTGGTGTGGCGCTGGCGGCGGCCCTGAAGGCCGATGAATGCCAGATCTACACTGATGTGGATGGTGTCTACACCACTGATCCGCGAGTGGTCGAGAGTGCCCGCCGGCTGGACAAGATCACCTTCGAGGAGATGCTGGAAATGGCCAGCCTGGGCTCCAAGGTGCTGCAGATCCGTTCGGTCGAGTTTGCTGGCAAGTACAACGTGCCGCTGCGTGTGCTGCACAGTTTCAAAGAGGGTCCCGGGACCCTGATTACCCTTGAGGATGGTGCTTCAATGGAACAACCCGTCATTTCCGGTATTGCCTTCAATCGTGACGAAGCCAAATTGACCATTCGTGGTGTGCCGGATATCCCCGGCGTGGCTTTCCGCATTCTTGGTCCGGTCAGCGCTGCCAACATCGAAGTTGACATGATTGTGCAGAACGTCGCGCAGGACAACACTACTGACTTCACCTTCACTGTGCACCGCAATGACATGCGCAAGGCGCTGGATATTCTGGGGCAGGTGGCCGGCGATATCGGCGCGCGCGAAGTAGCTGGTGATGACAAGATCGCCAAGGTGTCTATTGTTGGGGTAGGCATGCGATCGCATGCGGGTGTGGCCAGCAAGATGTTCGAGGCATTGTCGCGTGACGGCATCAACATTCAGATGATCTCCACCTCGGAAATCAAGATTTCTGTGGTGATTGATGAAAAGTATCTGGAGCTGGCCGTGCGCTCTCTGCACAGCGCCTTTGAGCTGGATGCGGTGAACCAGCCGGAAGACCATATCTGAACTGGGCGTACTCCAGTGCGCCAGGTTGCCAGCAGTGTCCGGCCGCTGCTGGCATCCGGTGCTATGCTGTGCACTGACCGGTTTTCAATCGGGGGTGTAACGGCTGCACCGGGACACGCAAGTGTCAGCCGGTTTTTTGCAGATAACCCAGTTGTGTCCTGATCAATAAATGGAGAGAAAGGAATGCTTATTTTGACGCGTCGGGTCGGTGAGACCTTGATGGTCGGTGATGAGGTAACGGTCACCGTATTGGGCGTGAAGGGCAACCAGGTGCGTATAGGTGTCAATGCGCCGAAGGAAGTCGCCGTTCATCGAGAGGAAATCTACCAGCGCATCCAGCGTGAAAAAGACGAAGAACCAAATAGCTAATTTTATTGAATTTTTCGTTGCATAAAGCACTACGCGCAGTTAATATTCTGCGCGTCACGGAGAGGTGGCCGAGAGGCCGAAGGCGCTCCCCTGCTAAGGGAGTATACCTCAAAAGGGTATCGCGGGTTCGAATCCCGCCCTCTCCGCCATTTTGCCAATGGGGTGAATGGCAGTCACACGTTAGTTTCTGAAATTGAAAGAAAAAAACGTTTGACAGGGTGTTTTAAAGCCCTATAATGCGCCCCACGAAACGCACTCGTAGCTCAGCTGGATAGAGTACTCGGCTACGAACCGAGCGGTCGGAGGTTCGAATCCTCCCGAGTGCGCCATTTCGAAAACCCACCGGCCTTCCGGTGGGTTTTTTTGTGGCTGCGTGATGGCTGTTGCGAGATCCTGGCAGCCTGTGTCGGTTGGTCTGGGCTATGCTGGAGGCTTGTGAGGCTCAGAGCGATAATTGATCGCTGTGCGAGCTTGCGGCGTGCGCGACAGTCTGGAATACGGAAGCCTTGTCTATGTCCGAGCTGAAAAGAAAATCTCCGGAAAGCCTGCAGGATCGCCTGGATCAGGTGCATGAGCTGTTGCGTCGGCATCGACTGGTGGAGAATCTGGTGCATCGTCAGGAGGGCGAGCATCAGGACTTGGTTGAGTCGCTGGTTCACAAGCAGAATCTGGTTGAACTGCAGCGCAAGCTGGATGAGCTGCATCCGGCTGACGTCGCCTATATTCTTGAATCCCTGCCCCTTGAAGAGCGTCTGGCGGTCTGGCAGCTGGTCAAGGCCGAGCGTGACGGTGACATCCTGCTGGAGGTCTCCGATGCGGTGCGTGAAACCCTTATTGCCGATATGGACAATGAGGAAATCATGGCGGCCGCCAACAGTCTTGATGCTGACGAGCTGGCTGATCTGGCCCCGGACCTGCCGCGAGATGTAGTTCGTGAGCTGATGGATACGCTGGACGCCCAGCAACGTGAGCGACTCAAGTCAGCGCTGTCGTTCGACGAGGATCAGGTCGGGGCGATGATGGACTTTGACATGATCACCATCCGTGATGATGTCAGTCTTGAAGTGGTCAGTCGTTATCTGCGCCGCTTTGACGCGCTCCCCGACCATACCGACAAGTTGTTTGTAGTCGACAATGACGGCTTGCTGCAGGGCGTGCTGCCGGTTAAAAAGCTTCTGGTCAGTTCTCCGGATCTGCTGGTTGCCGATGTGATGTCTGCTGACCCGGTGGTATTTGATCCTGAGGATGATGCCAGTGAGGCGGCTCAGGCTTTCGAGCGTTATGACCTTATCTCTGCACCGGTGGTGGATGCCCAGGGCAAGCTGTTCGGGCGCCTGACCATCGACGAGATGGTTGACTATATCCGTGAGGAAAGTGAGCAGGAAGTGCTGAGCGCCGCAGGTCTGCGCGAAGAGGAAGATATCTTTTCCTCTGTTTGGAAGTCGGTCGGTAACCGTTGGGCCTGGCTGGCGATCAACCTCTGTACTGCCTTGCTGGCATCCCGGGTGATCGGGTTGTTCGAGGGGTCTATTGAGCAGTTGGTAGCACTGGCCGCCTTGATGCCAATTGTAGCGGGTATCGGTGGCAACTCGGGCAACCAGACCATCACCATGATCGTGCGCGGTATTGCTACTGGGCAGGTGCAGGTTGCCCACGGTCGGCGGTTGCTGCGCAAGGAAGCTGGTGTGGCGCTGATCAACGGATTCATCTGGGGTGTGGTGCTGGCCTGCATCGCTTGGCTGCTGTACGACAACGTGGCCTTGTCCGTCGTGCTGTTGTCGGCAATGACACTGAACATGCTCCTGGCGGCCTGTATGGGGGTGGTGATACCGCTGATTCGTCTGCGTCTGGATCGTGACCCGGCGTTGGGTTCGAGTGTGATGATTACCGCGATTACCGACAGTGGCGGGTTTTTCATTTTCCTCGGGCTGGCAACTATTTTCCTGCTGTGACTTCGGTTTACAGATGTCGCACAGATTGCAATAAATGTCACATCAGGATAGATTGGGCGGGTTTTGACAGGCGGATAGTGACTGGAATTTCGCCTGCATGACTGATCAATAATTACTGTCGACGGCGCCTGCGGGCGCTGTTTCTTCACGCTGGGGGGCGTCATGGGTTCATCCGAATTGCTTGAGGAAGGTTTCGAGCTGATGCTGCTGGGTATGGGCTCAGTGTTCATCTTTCTGATCGTGCTGGTTTTTATTACCACGATAATGTCCCGTCTCTTGACGCGCTTTTTTCCCGAGCCTGTTGCCGCTCCCAAGGTTGCTCCGAAGTCCGCTGCTGTTGCTGTCGGCTCAGTTGATCCTGAGTTGGTGGCTGCCATAGGTGCTGCCATCAAGCAGCACCGTGCTCGCCGCGGCTGAGAATAGTTACGTACTTTCTTCCCATTGAAACAACCAAGGCCATGACACTATGACCGATACCAAGAAGCCGCTGGGTATTACCGATGTGATCCTGAGGGATGCCCACCAGTCCATTCTGGCAACCCGTATGCGTCTCGATGATATGCTGCCGATCGCCGGCAAGCTCGACCAGGTAGGATTCTGGTCCGTCGAATCCTGGGGTGGAGCAACTTTTGATGCCTGTATTCGCTATCTAGGCGAAGATCCCTGGGAGCGTATCCGCGCGCTGAAAAAGGCCATGCCGAATACCCGTCAGCAAATGTTGCTGCGTGGCCAGAACCTGCTTGGTTATCGTCACTACGCCGACGATGTGGTAGAAAAATTTGTCGAGCGTGCAGCGGTAAACGGGGTTGACGTATTCCGCGTGTTTGATGCGATGAATGATCCGCGCAACCTGGATACCGCCCTGAAGGCGGTGAAGAAGCAGGGCAAGCATGCGCAGGGCACTATCTCCTACACCACCAGCCCTGTGCATACCATGGATATGTGGATTGAGCTGTCCAAGCAGATCGAAGATATGGGTGCCGACTCCATCGCGATCAAGGACATGGCCGGCATCCTGACCCCGTACAAGGCTTTTGAGCTGGTCTCGCGCCTGAAGCAGACGCTGAGCATTCCGGTTCATATGCAGTGCCATGCGACTGCCGGTCTGTCCACTGCCGCCATTCTCAAGGCCGCAGAAGCCGGGATCGACAATGTTGATACTGCTATCTCCTCAATGTCCATGACCTATGGCCATTCACCGACCGAGTCGGTGGTGGCGATCTTCCAGAATACTGAGCGTGATACCGGCCTGAATCTGGAGTTGCTTGAGGAAGTCGCAGCCTACTTCCGTGAAGTGCGGAAAAAGTACGCCAAGTTCGAAGGTAACCTCAAGGGTGTGGACTCGCGCATTCTGGTTGCCCAGGTGCCGGGCGGCATGCTGACCAACATGGAAGGGCAGCTCAAGGAGCAGGGCGCCAGTGACAAATTTGATGCAGTGCTGGCAGAGATTCCGCGGGTGCGTGAAGACCTCGGTTTCATCCCGCTGGTAACGCCGACCTCGCAGATTGTCGGCACTCAGGCAGTGATCAACGTGCTGACCGGTGAGCGTTACAAGTCGATCACCAAGGAAACTGCAGGCATCCTCAAGGGTGAATACGGCGCAGCGCCGGCACCTTTCAATACCGAGTTGCAGGCGCGGGTACTGGATGGTGCTCAGGCCATCACCTGCCGCCCGGCCGATCTGCTCGAGCCTGAGATGGACAAGCTGACTGCCGAACTCAAGGGGATTGCCCAGGAGAAAGGTATCAAGCTGGCCGCCGATGAAATTGATGATGTGCTGACCTATGCACTGTTCCCGCAGATCGGTCTGAAGTTCCTGGAAAACCGCGGCAATCCGGATGCGTTCGAACCGGCTCCGACCGGCAAGGAGCTGCCAGTTTCCTCGGCCAAGCCGGGCGAGCCCGAAGTCTATACCGTCAGCGTGAACGGCAAGGAGTTCGTGGTGCAGGTGGCTGAAGGTGGCGACATTACCGGTATCAAGCCGCTGGGTGCTGCTGCTTCCGCTGCTGCGCCTGCTGCCTTGCCTGCTGGTGGTGGTGATCCGCAGGCGGCACCGCTGGCTGGCAATATCTTCAAGGTGCTGGTGGCTCCGGGTGACCAGGTTCAGGAAGGTGACGTGGTCATCATCCTGGAGGCGATGAAGATGGAAACCGAAGTGCGGGCCTTCAAGGCTGGCACCATCGGTAGCGTCAATGTCAAGGTCGGCGACGCGGTAACCGTCGGCGATACCTTGCTGACTATCGGTTAAGGGGGAAGATTCATGGAGAAGCTTCTCCAGTTGTGGCAGACCACCGGTATCCATCATATGGAGCTGGGTCAGGTGATCATGATCGCCATCTGCCTGATGCTGATCTATCTGGCTATCAAGAAAGGCTTTGAGCCGCTGCTGCTGATCCCGATCGGTTTTGGTGGGGTGCTGGCCAACCTGCCGGTGGCGGGTATCGCCGAGTCTGGCGGTATGCTTTATATGCTCTACCAGATTGGTCTGCCAACCACCATGTTCCCGCTGCTGATCTTTATGGGCGTGGGCGCTATGACCGATTTTGGTCCCATGTTGGCCAATCCGCGTACCCTGTTGCTCGGTGCTGCCGCACAGTTCGGTATCTTTGGTACCCTGCTGGGGGCGCTGGCACTGACTGCGTGGGGTATTCCGGGGTTCGACTTTACTATCAAGGAAGCAGCATCGATTGCCATTATCGGTGGGGCCGATGGCCCGACGTCGATCTTTGTGACGTCTCAGCTTGCTCCGCATCTGCTTGGTCCGATTGCCGTGGCGGCTTATACCTATATGGCGCTGGTGCCATTGCTGCAGCCGCCGATCATGCGTGCTTTGACCAACAAGAAAGAGCGCGCGATTACCATGGTGCAACTGCGCACCGTGAGCAAGACCGAAAAGATCATGTTCCCAATCGTGCTGATGATACTTGTGGCGCTGTTGCTGCCTTCAGCCGCGCCGCTGGTGGGTATGCTGTGCTTTGGTAATCTGATGCGTGAATGTGGGGTGGTTGAGCGTCTGGCGGATACCGCCCGTAATGCGCTGATCAATATTGTGACCATAGCGCTGGGTTTGGCAGTTGGTTCGCAAATGTCTGCAGAATCCTTCCTTCAACTGACCACCCTGGGCATTATGGTGCTGGGTATGATGGCCTTCTGCGGCGGGACGGCGGCAGGTGTGCTGATGGCCAAGCTGATGAATCTGGTCAGCAAGCAGCAGATCAACCCATTGATCGGCTCTGCTGGTGTGTCGGCGGTACCCATGGCTGCACGTGTTTCCAACAAGGTCGGCCTGGAGGCTAATCCGCAGAACTTCCTGCTGATGCATGCCATGGGGCCGAATGTGGCAGGTGTGATCGGCTCGGCAGTGGCGGCGGGTGTGTTGCTGAACTTCGTCGGCTAAGATTCCCAGTGCCATAACAAAAAGCCCGGCTTGTCCGGGCTTTTTGCTGTGCAGTAGAAATGGGTGGTCAGCTACTGGCAGAAAAGGCAAAGCCCGCCGAAAGGCGGGCTTTTGCGGGTGTTGCAGGACGAAAAGTCTGGATCAGGACGCCTGTTCCTGGCTGAGCAATGCAAGCAAGGCATTCTGCTGGCGGTGACTCATTTCACGGAAGCGATTCAGCAGCTCGCGCTCGGGAACGCTGAGTTGCTGCTCGTCGATCTGGCTGATGTTGCGGATGCTCAGGCCCACGGGCAAAACGGGGAGGTCATGCAGGCTCTGTTCGAGTCGCGCGATAATTTCCGAGTTCATGCTGCGGTGGTGCTTACGCGCAACCTCGGCGATGTGATCACGCATTCCATCCGGCAGGCGTATGACGAACTTGTCTGCTGTACGACTGGTAAACTCTCGGGTGGCTGTTTTCATAATCAAGGATGCATTCTTGAGATTGGCGGAAGATGCAGCTCGTGCTGGTACAACAACCTTGTCGTGACGACTGCGATTTCATTGTCGATGTTGCCATATTCACGGGGCAAATCAAACAACTGTACGAAACTCTACTCCTGTTTCACTATTTTGGGTAGGCTTGATGTGCTGTGGTGGCTTAATGGCGTCGTTTTTGTGTCACCCTTTGTGAGCTGGTTCACACTTGATGTGCCATGCGTGGTCGTTAATGTAATGAGTAATCCCTGCTTTGCTGCAGAGGTGACTTGGAATTCTCCGGTGTTTTTGTACAATGCGCAGGCATTCGTCAGTCCAGATCAACACCTTTTTGCGCTTGTAGCTCAGCTGGATAGAGCAACCGCCTCCTAAGCGGTAGGTCGCCGGTTCGAATCCGGCCTTGCGCACCAAATTCCCGACCATTTCCATGCCAGCCATAGATAGGCAAGACTCCAGCATATGGCGGCTATCCAGAGCAAAAATATCCTGTTTTCGAGCAGGTCCGCTCCGACGCGTGCACAGGCTGCCAGCGTAATCATCAGGCATGGGAACGCCAGCAAGCCCCAGTCAGTACTGTGCTTCAGTCGTTGGGCCAGGCTGCGCAACATGATGCAGCATGACAGGGTGCCCAGTGCTCCGGTACTGATCATGTGTACGCTGGTTTGCCACCCCCACTGGAATATCAGCGCAAGACCGCAGGCAATCAGCCCCACTGCGAGCCATAGATAGCCGATCAGCATCCCTGAAATGAATGCATGGCCGAGTAGTGCGCGCACTTGCCAGCGCCAAAGTCGAGTCAGGCATAGAAAGCCGGCAACAACAAGCAGTAATCCGGCTGGCGCCGGTAGCCAGTGGCCGAGCAAAGCCGCACAGCCAATGGTTGCTATCAGCCATCCTTCCAGCCCCGGCTGAAGTCGGGCCTGTATCTCTATTCCGCGCTTCTGGTGGGCGGTTGTAATTGCTGGCGCGAGGCTGCGGCCACCCATGAACATCATCAGAAGTGCCAGCAGCAAGAGCATCTGGCTGCCCAGATGTCGTTGCCAATACCAGCCGTTGTGTTGGGCAATCAGCCAGTTGCTGGCCACCGCCAGAATGGCCAGTAATCCCAGTAGTGGGACCAGCATCAGATTGCTCCAGCGCTTGGCCCGAGCAAAGCGAGGCAGTAATAACCATAACAGGCTGCAGGCAAAGACGGTTTGGGCGCCGGTGCCAAGCCAGTCTGGTGAGCCGCTGAGTGGCGCAATCCGGGCAGTAGCCCAAACTGTCAATAATCCCAGCAATTGCCAGCGAGATGTTTTTCCGCACAGATATCCGGTAATCAAAGCTAGGGTAAAGCCTGAAAGCAGGTGCTGCGCATGCGCGCCGGGTTGGGCCAGCGCCGGTATGTTGATCTGGTACAGGAGGGCGCCCAGACTCAAAGGAACCATGATGGCTGCATACAAGCAGGCAACAGGGAACCACCAATGGCTGGCCCAGTCGCGTTCGTGAAGCCATTCGGACAGGGAGATGTTTGGCTGAAAAAACATTGGCTGGCTGAGTCTTCTCGGTGATATGGCAAAGGGTAGCATGGGGCTTTGCAGTCTCAACTGCTATCATGCCTGCAAATCATTCACGACCATTTTACAAGAGGGTGGCGTTATGCAAGAGCCGAGCATTCAATCATTTTCCGACCTGCTCGCAGTAGCGCGGCAACAGTCGGAGCCGCAGCGATTGTTGTTTGTTTTTGCCAGGCCCGAATTGCCTGAAGGGCACACGGCAGAACAGGCAAAGCGTTTTGCCGAAGGGCAGGGTGGTCATTTGGCTCCCGTGCTTTGTGTCGACAAGTCTGCCAATGAACTTGGCAGCTTTGACGAGTTGGTTGCCGAGTCGGAGACGACCGGACAGGAGTGGGCTGTGGTTTTTGTTGCGGCGCTGTCGGGTCAGATGGGCTGCGAGGCTGCGCCGGAGTCTTGTGACAAGGCGCTGCGTAACATGGTGAGTTCAATTCAGGTTGGTCGTGTGGCGGGTTTCCTTACGTTTGACCGCAGTGGTGCGCCTATGGAGTTGATAACAGGTTGAAGATTGCGGTCCGTTTTTGTTACTAACCCCGGAGGAGTCATGCCCAAGGCATTAATGGCGTTCTCGTCGCTGTATTTTGCAGCCTTGCTGATGCTGCTTGGCAGTGGTTTGCTGACTACCTGGCTGGGTTTGCGTCTCAATCAGCAAGGGGTGGGTGAGTTCTGGATCGGTCTGATGATGGCTGCTTATTATCTGGGACTGGTTGCCGGGGCCTCGGTTGGCCACCGCCTGATTGCCAGAGTCGGTCATATACGCGCGTTTGTTGCCAGCGCGGGTGTTGTGACTGCCTCGGTGCTTGGCCATGCGTTGCTAGAGACGACCGGTTTCTGGTTGTTGCTACGTTTGTTGGTAGGCATGGGGATGATGTGCCAGTACATGGTGGTGGAAAGCTGGCTCAATGAGCAGGCAGAGTCACATCAGCGCGGCATGGTGTTCGCCAGTTATATGGTGGTGACCTTCCTGGGCACTGTGTTGGGTCAAATCGTGCTGACCATAATGCCGGATCTGGATATTCGTCATTTGCTGATGGTAGCCATGTGCTTTTCTCTGTGTCTGGTGCCGGTTGCGGTGACCCGGCGAATTCACCCGGCTCCCCTGCATCCGGCGCCTTTGAAGGTGCGTCTGTTTATCGAGCGTATTCCTCAGGCACTCACCTCGGTGCTGGTTTCGGGGTTGCTGGTCGGTGCCTTTTATGGTCTGGCTCCGGTGTTCGCTGCGTCGAGCGGTTTACAGACGGCTGAGGTAGGTCTTTTTATGGCGGTAACCGTGGGGGCGGGCTTGTTGGCTCAGTGGCCGGTAGGCTGGCTCTCCGATCGCCTGGACCGCAGTCGTATGATCCAGCTGAATGCCATCATACTGACCGGGGTCACCTTGTTGATTTCGCTTGGCGTGCTCGATTCCGGGGCAACGCTGGCACTCACCGCAATCTTTGGCTTGCTCGCATTTACTCTCTACCCGTTGGCTGTTGCGCTTGCCAATGACCATGTGGAACAGGAGGAGCGGGTGCCGCTTTCGGCAATGCTTTTGCTGACCTTTGGTGTGGGTGCCAGTATTGGCCCGGTCGCAGCCTCTGTACTTATGGGGCAGTGGGGGCCGGGCATGCTCTATGTGTTTATGGCCTGTTGTACGTTGGTGCTGATGGTGCGCGTGCGTCCGGAGCAGGTAACCGGAGAGCATCTGGTTGATGAGGCTCCGCTGAGCTTCATGCCGGCTGCAGGTAACCTGGCAAGTTCGCCGCTTGCTGCCGCGCTGGATCCTCGTGTGGATGAGCAGATGGTGGTAGAGCAGATGGTGGATGAGGAAGCCCTTCAGCAGCGTGAAGGGGATATTGCGGAAGAGGTTGTTGTGGATGCTGATGGTGATGAGCATCGTCCGGGCTGAAGCCTGAGGGAGGCTTCAGAACAGGTCTTCCCTCTCGAAGCGGCGGGCTTCACGTTGCAGGAAGTTGACGAATCGATCGATCTGGCGTTGGGTCATCGCGTCAACCTTTTTGAATGCCAGGCCTAGCAGTGTGATATTGCGCTCAACGTCATGCTTGATATGCCGGGCTTCCAGCGTCACGCTCAGGCGGCCGCCATCCGGTAGTGCAATCCAGCTTTGCCCAAGCTCCTGGCCAGGCTTTATCAGCCCCTGCAGGTCGCCCTCAAAGGTGGCGCGACAGCCTGTGGCGGAAACGTCGTTGAGACGACCCTGTGCGTTCTTTTTCAAGCGGGAGTCTGCCAGCGTCAGCTGTGCCTGTATGCCGGGTGGCATGCCGGCGCGAAATGCGCCGCGTTTCTGGTGGTGGGTGATCTCTGCCGGTAGCGGCAAGCGGTAGGCAGGGGCGCCTTCAAGCTCTACGCAGGCCGCGCTGTTGCAGTCCCAGAAAACATGAACGCCGTCATGCCAGCTGTCGATCCGGAAGCTTTCGCCCTGAGCCATGAACTTGTCTCCTTCGCGAGGAATCAGTTCATCCAGCCACAGGTATTGTTCATCCAGCTGAACAACAAAGCTTTGAAATTGCAGGCTGCGTTCGTCGAATTTGATGTGCAGGGCATCGCGGGCATTTTGCAGGTTCTTGAGGATCGCCTGTATTTCTATTGCGGATGTAACCTGACGTGGAGGTTGCGGGCCTGTCTGTTGTTGGAATAGTGATGCCACTGGACTCTCTCGATCAGAACGCTATACCGGACGAATATACACCAGACTTGCAATAAATTGTGTCGAGGATAGTCAGGCTTTGTCGATCGGACGCTGTGTTGATCCTCTGGGTGTGAGGCCCTGACGATCGTAAAGGTTGCGGCTGGTTTCGCCCTGATTGCGTAGCAGGTCCAGCAGTCGCTGGGTGTTGCTCTGGCTGTGATGCATGAGGCGGGCGTTGCGCAGGTTGGCAGACTGGCACAGCTCGAGAGCGGTGACAAAAAAACCGTACTGCTCCTGCAGCTCCGGCTCATCGAGACTGACGACAAGGGCTTTGAGTTGCCTGGGGTCTCTGTTGTCAGCGTGGTGTTGGCACCAGTCGGCAATCTGCTGATCGTGCCCGGCAAGACGCTGAAGCAAGGGCGATTTTTCGTGCAGGATCTTTTCCAGATTAACCAGATCGGATTTTATGAGTGCCTGTTGCTCCTGATCCAGCAGAGCAATATAGGCATTGCAGTCATCAGTGGCAGTTTTCAGCAGGGCGCAGAGTTGATTAACAGGCATGAGCGTGTCGGTGTTCAGCCTTCAGTGGCCAGCAAGCGATCAGCGATGCGTCCGCTGTCAACCTGGTAGCTGCCATCGGCAATAGCCTGGCGGATGCTGGCTACCCGCTCGCTGTCCATGTCCGGGAGATCGCGCAGGCGCGCCTCGGCCTGCTGCAACTGGCGTGCCTGATTGCTCAGTTGCACAGCGGTATCAGCCGGCTTGTTGGCCACCTGTGTTGCCTGTTCGCGACTGTCTGAGCTCTGAGCAGCGGCGTCACGCTTGCCCGAGGCCGATGTGCTGGCCTGCTGGCTGGTTCGTGCGTTGCTGTTGGCGCTGTTGAAGTCGATAACCATGATCCTGTCCTCAGCTTTGATGTTCCTCTGGCCGTTGTATCGGCAGGGTTTCACCAGACTTTAGCCTTGCTGTGCAAAAAAGTTGTATGCGGTATCAGTCTTTCCTCAGGCTCGAGGGCAAGTATATATCGACTTGTGGCCGGTATACAGTGATGCTCGAAGAAGGCTGTTCATGGACCAACCCGAACTTCTCCCGGGCCGGTGATGCGTGCATGAATCACCCGGTCGGAGCGGCTGTTGCGTACCCGAATCTGGCTGCCGATACTCCCGGCTTCAAGTGCTTCTCCTGGCATTCGTACGCTGACACGCTCGTTCGAAGAGCGAATGATCACTTTGTCACCGCGGCTGATAATCTGATTCTGCTCGAGGTGCTGGGGCGTTAATGCCGTGTCGGCGGGCAGGGCACGACGCAGGCGCAAGCCAATTACCGTATCCGGGCTGGTCAAGAAGCTGTCGGCGGTGGTTGTGATGTCGCGTTCTACCAGCGCCAGATCGCCGGCCGCGAGAATGCTGTGGCGTAGTAGTGGTCGTGTGGTTACCAGCACCGACTGGCGCAGGCTGACCTGTGCCGGTACAAACAGGCGCCAGCTGGACGGGCTGTTGCAGCTTACCCTGACGGTTACCCTGCCGATTGGCACCTGAGGGCTCTCAAGCGTGGTCTGCAGGGCGTTTTTATCGCACAAGGGCAGACGCAGCCGGTTATCCAGACGGCTGATCTCTATCCGGTAGTTGGCATCACGCGTGCTGCTGGCCAGATGTTCCTCAATGGCACCCTGAAGAAATGATTCGGCGCTGCCGACCAATTGGTCAATCAAGGGGCTGGCTGTGGCTGCGCCTGAAAAAAAACCGAGCAGCAACGTGCAGGCTCTGATAAAACGCATACAATTGACCTAGGGTAGTGACACTGAGTCGGTGGATTTCTGTCGTCTTCAGTGATTAAAGCAATAATCGTGCCCGCACTTTGCGGGGAGGCTGCCACCGTTTCAGGAGTTTCTTATGGCTGGCGTAATGGACTCGGTTAACCAGCGTACTCAGCTGGTTGGTCAGAACCGACTTGAGTTGCTGCTGTTCCGTCTGGCGGGCAATCAGCTTTACGGAATCAACGTATTCAAGGTCAAGGAAGTCCTGCAATGCCCCCGTCTGACGATGTTGCCCAAGTTGCCGCCGGTTGTGCGTGGTGTGGCGCATATCCGTGGCGGTACCTTGCCGATACTTGATCTCAATCGGGCTACGGGCGGTCCGGGACTGGATGATATCAGCGGCGCCTTTGTCATCATCACCGAATACAACAATCAGGTTCAGGGCTTTCTGGTGCGTTCGGTCGAGCGTATCGTCAACCTGAACTGGTCCGAGATTCATCCGCCGCCACGAGGTACCGGACGTGAGCATTATCTGACGGCCGTAACCCGCGTCGATGACCAGATGGTCGAAATTATTGATGTGGAGAAGATTCTCGCCGAGGTTGTTCCGGTCACCGAGAGTATTTCTGCCGGTGTGGTCAATGAGCAGGTACAGGCCCGGGCCGTGAGTCGCCGGGTGCTGATAGTCGATGACTCGATGATCGCGCGTAAACAGATTACCCGTTGCCTGCAGGAAGTGGGTGTGGAGGTAATAGCACTGAACGACGGACGCCAGGCACTCAATTGGCTGCAGGCCAAGGCGGCTGAAGGCGTCAAGCTTTCCGAATACCTGTTGATGATGATTTCCGATATTGAAATGCCGGAAATGGATGGTTATACCCTGACTGCCGAGGTGCGCAATGATCCGCGCCTTAGCGGCCTGCATGTGCTTTTGCATACATCGCTATCGGGAGTCTTCAATCAGGCCATGGTGAAGAAGGTTGGTGCCGATGACTTTCTTGCAAAGTTCAAGCCGGATGAGTTGGCCAAGCGTGTGATTGACCTGCTGGATGGCAATGTAGGGGTGGAAAGGGCATGATGCTTAGCAGTTTCAGGCATAACGGGGCGCACTGAGTGACCGCAGTGAATCAGGATTTTCAGCTGTTCCGCGAGTTTCTTGAGAAGAGCAGCGGCATTGTGCTGGGCGACAACAAGCAGTATCTGGTTGCCAGTCGCCTCAATCGGCTGCTGGAGCAGCAGGGTATCAGCAATCTGGGAGAGTTGGTGCGGCGTATCCAGGCCAGTCCGCGAGCCGGTTTGCGCGAGGCAGTTATTGATGCGATGACCACCAACGAAACCCTGTGGTTCCGTGATGTGTATCCCTTTGACGTGCTCAAGTCCAAGCTGATTCCGGAGTTTATCAAGGACAACCCGGGGCAGCGTTTGCGGATCTGGTCGGCGGCCTGCTCCTCTGGGCAGGAGCCTTACTCGCTGAGCATGAGCATTGATGAGTTCGAGCGCAGCAATCTTGGGCAACTGCGTGCCGGGGCGCAGATTGTCGCGACTGACCTGTCCGGCAGCATTCTGAATGCGGCCAAGTCGGCTGAATACGATAGCCTGTCAGTCGCCCGCGGCCTGTCCCAGGAGCGATTGGCTCGCTATTTTGACCAGTTGGCACCGGGGCGCTGGCAGGTCAAGGCGCCGATCCGCAGCCGCGTCGAGTTCCGTGCGCTTAACCTGCTGGACAGCTACGCCATGCTTGGCAAATTCGATATCGTGTTTTGCCGCAACGTGCTGATCTATTTTTCTGCCGATGTGAAAAAGGACATCCTGCGACGCATGCATGGCGTGCTCAAGCCGGGTGGCTATCTGATGCTTGGCGCTTCCGAGGCCCTGAACGGACTGCCTGAGCTGTTCCAGATGGTGCAGTGCAGTCCCGGTATTGTTTACCGCGCACGCTGAAGGCTGTCAGTGATCTGCTGTCAGCCCTTTAAACCCGCCCCCCCTTCCATTAGCATGGGCGTCCCGCAACTGTATAGCCGGATGCCCCATGTCCCCTGATCGAAGTGCCGTAGAGGCCGCCCTGCGCGGCTACCAGGATCCCTACCTGAAAGCCGATCTGCTGAGCGCCGGATTTGTCCGCCAGTTGGATATCCAGGGCGCTCGGGTGCAGGTGGCGATTCGGCTGCCCTATGCCGCCGCCAGTCTGGCAGCCGGGATTGCGCAGATGCTGCAGTTCGCTATTGAAGCAGTGCCGGGCGTTGACTCGGCGCAGGTGGTGGTTGACTGCGACGTGCTGGCCGCGCCGGTGCAGGGCAATCTTGAGGGGCTGGCCGGGGTGCGCAATATCATTGCCGTGGCCTCTGGCAAGGGCGGCGTCGGCAAGTCCACCACCGCCGCCAATCTGGCGCTGGCGCTGGCCCGGGAGGGCGCCAGGGTCGGGGTGCTGGATGCGGATATCTATGGCCCGAGCATGGGGTTGATGCTGGGGCTGCCCGAGGGCACCCGGCCGCAGGTGCGTGACGGCAAGTGGTTCGTACCGCCACGGGCCCACGGCATTCAGGTGATGTCGATGGCGCTGCTGGCGGATGACAATACGCCGATGGTTTGGCGCGGCCCAATGGTCTCCGGCGCCCTGTTGCAGTTGTTGACCCAAACTGACTGGGATCAGCTGGATTATCTGGTGGTGGATATGCCGCCGGGCACCGGTGACATCCAGCTGACGCTGGCGCAGAAGGTGCCGGTGAGTGGCGCGCTGATTGTCACCACGCCGCAGGACATTGCCCTGCTGGATGCGCGCAAGGCCATCGAAATGTTCCGCAAGGTCAGCATTCCGGTGGTCGGGGTGGTGGAGAACATGGCCGTGCATGTCTGCTCCAACTGCGGACATGCCGAGCATCTGTTTGGTGAGGGCGGCGGCGAGCGCCTGGCTGGCCAGTATGGCGTCGATCTGATTGCCTCGATGCCGCTGTCGATGATGATTCGCCAGCAGGCCGATGGCGGCAAGCCGACAGTGATTGCCGAGCCGGAATGCCAGATCAGCATGATCTATCAGGACATGGCGCGGCATGTCGGGGCACGGATCGCCGAGCGCGCCGCACAGGCAGCAGCCCCGCAGATCAGTATCAGTGACGATTGAGACATTGCGCCGGCTGTACGGCTGGCAGCTTTTTTCGCTGCCGAATAACCGGTAACATGCCGGATTCTTTTGACCGACCGACCCTTTGCAGGACACACGCATGAGCATCAAGTCAGACCGCTGGATCCGTCGCATGTCGCAGGAACATGGCATGATCGAACCCTTTGTCGAGCGTCAGGTACGCGGCGCCGAGAACAGCCGGGTGATTTCCTACGGGGTATCCAGCTACGGCTACGATGTGCGCTGCGCTGACGAGTTCAAGGTGTTTACCAACATCCATTCGGCCACGGTTGACCCGAAGAACTTCGATGAGAAGAGCTTTGTCGACGTCAAAAGCGATGTTTGTATTATTCCGCCGAATTCCTTTGCCCTGGCACGTACCGTCGAGTATTTCCGGATCCCGCGTAATGTGCTGACCATCTGCCTCGGTAAGAGCACCTACGCGCGTTGTGGCATCATCGTCAACGTCACGCCGTTGGAGCCGGAGTGGGAAGGGCATGTGACCCTGGAGTTCTCCAACACCACTACCTTGCCGGCGAAGATTTACGCCAACGAGGGTGTGGCGCAGATGCTGTTCTTTGAATCCGATGAGGATTGCGAAGTGTCCTACAGGGATCGGGGCGGCAAGTATCAGGGGCAGCGAGGCGTTACCCTGCCGCGTACCTGATCTTGTTCAGCCGGCGGCGTGTCGCCGGCGAATCTGCAGGTCGATCCGCATGCACAGCGCGGCGATTAGCAAAAAGCCTATCGCCAGTTGACCCCGAGTGATATCCAGTCCGCTCAGCTGGCTCAGAAGGCCGGTCAGCTGGTCCGGCCAGGCAGCCATGACCGCGCCAAGCGGTACCATGACCAACAGGAAACACCAACCCAGGGTTCGTAGCAGTGCCATGTCGGCTCTCCGGCAAGGATTTTCTGCAGGCTGAGCCATTACCGGCTGACCGGCAATCCTACCTTGGTCGGAGTTCAGGCGTTGAGCTGTTGCTCCTCAGCCAGCAGGGCGCGCTTGCGCTCGACTCCCCAGCGGTAGCCGGAAATCCCGCCGTCGCTGCGTAGCACGCGGTGGCAGGGAATCAGCAGCGCCAGTGGGTTGGCGGCGCAGGCGCGCGCCACGGCACGGCTGGCGGTTGGCTGGCCGACGGCATGCGCCACATCGCGGTAGCTGCAGTGCTGGCCGGCGCGGATATTGCGAAGTGCTTGCCAAACCCGCTGCTGGAAGGCGGTTCCTGTGGGTGCCAGCGGGAGGCTTGCGGGTATCTCGCCACAGGGCTTTTCCAGCCAGTGACAGATGTTGGCAAGGCATTCCTCCAGGTCAGGCCCTGCTGGCTGCAACTCGGCCTTGGGAAAGCGCTGATGCAGATCCTCGCGCAGCGCCTGCGGGTCGTCTCCGGGCAGCAGGGCGCGCAGCCCTTGCTGGTCGGCGGCAATCAGCAACCAGCCGAGACGGCAGGGCTGGCTGCTGACCTGTAGGTGGCAAATGGACATTTCAGTCTCCCTGGCCGGCAAGCAGTTCCTGCAGTATTTCCCGGGGCAGGCTGGATTTGCGTGCAAGACTGGTGTCGCCGCTGTCCGGGTGGAACACGATGAACAGTTCGCCGCGCTCCAGTTGTCGATACAATTGTGCGACGCGACTTTCCAGCGATTGATCGCAGCCATTGTCGGTGCCTTCGCGGGTGACGAAGTCTTCCATCAGCCGCTGCAGGGTGTCGGTCTCAAGCATCTGGTAGGGTATCAGCATGGCTCCGGACTCCTGGGTTTTCTCGGAACTGACGAAATGAATTGTACAACCAAAGCATGCTGACTGATCCCCTGTTCTACCTGTGTGCCATTCCGGCGGTGCTGCTATACGGCATTGCCAAGGGCGGATTTGGCGGCAACGTGGCAATTGTCTCGGTGCCACTGATGGCGTTAGTGATGAGTCCGCAGCAGGCGGCGGCGATCCTGCTGCCGATTCTCTGCGTGATGGATCTGGTGGCGCTGCGCACCTTTCGCGGACGCTGGCACCGCGAGAACTTGCGTATCCTGATACCTGCGGCCCTGTTTGGCGTGCTGCTCGGGGCCTTGAGTTTCCGTCTGCTCAGTGATGCGCATATCCAGTTGCTGATCGGTCTGATTGCGGTGGTGTTTACCCTCAATTACTGGCTGCGTCGCGGTGAGCCGTCAGTGCGCGGAGTGGATCGGTTGCGCGGTGGTTTCTGGGGCGCGGTAGCCGGTTTTACCAGCTTCGGTATCCATGCTGGCGGGCCACCGGTGAATGTCTATCTGCTGCCGCAAAGGCTGGACAAGACCCTGTTGATGGGCACCATCGCGGTGTTCTTTGCCGTGGTCAATCTGGCCAAGTTGCCTGCCTATGTCTATCTGGGTCAGTTCGATACGTCCAATCTGCTGGCGTCGCTGGTGCTGTTGCCGCTGGCGCCGATCGGCGTCAGGCTGGGGTTCTGGATGCTGCAGCACAGCAACGAGCAACTGATTTACCGGTTGTGCTACCTGTTTTTGATGATCACCGGGTTGCGCTTGCTGTATCAGGGGGTGTCCGAGCTGCTGTTATTTTGACGGTTTGATGAGTTCCTTCCCCAGAGCTCCAGCGCCTGTGCCAGTTCATCCCGCTGCAGGGGTTTGCCGAGCATGCACTGCATGCCTGCGGCGCTGGCACGATCACGGTAGCCATCAATCACGTGTGCGGTGAGTGCCAGAACAGGGATGCCCGGAAGGTCTTGCTCCTGCTCAAAAAGACGGATCATTTGTGTGGCCTCGTAGCCATCCATCATCGGCATTTCACAGTCCATCAGGATTAACTGCCAGTGTGTCGGACGCGCACGGTATTCGGCCAGAGCTTCTGCACCGTTGCCAACCAGTTCGCACTGGTAGCCAAGGCTGTGCAGCATGCCGCGAATTACCATCTGGTTGACCGGGTTATCTTCGGCTACCAGGATGCGCAGGTCTCGCTTTGCCATTGACTGGCGCTGTGCAGGCTCGGCAAGCGGTAGCTGATGTGTCAGCAGTTCATGCAGCGCGTCACGTAAATGGCCGGGTGTGATCGGCAGGTGCAACAGCTTGCAGTGTGCTGGCAGACGTTGTCGGACCTGATGCTGCCGATCCAGCAGGATCAGGCTTGGCAGCTTCTTGTCATGCAGTGACCAGAGTGCTCGGGATAGCTGTTCAAGGGGCATGCCGGTACTGTCCAGTATGATCAGGCGGGCAGATTCGCAAATGCTCTGTGGCAGATCTCGGGCGTAGCCGATGATGGTGATTCCATTGCGCTGCAGCAGTTGCTGCAAGTGCTCTGCCGGTTGCTCCCGGATCACCAGTGCGGATAACGGGGCTGGCTCAGGGCAGGGGATAGAACGGCCGGGCAACTCCATTTCAAGAGTGAATGTAGAGCCGTGTTGTGGCTGGCTCTCGAGAGTGACGCGTCCTCCCATGATGCCCGCCAGTTCCTGGCAAATAGCGAGTCCAAGGCCGCTGCCGCCGTAACGTCGGGTGGTTGAGCTGTCTGCCTGGACGAAGGAGCGGAACAGGTGCTGGGCCGCTTCCGGAGCAATCCCGATACCGCTGTCGCGCACCACAAAGCGCAGCGACCAGTTTCCGTGCGACTGCTTTGCCGGCTGGCCTTCAATGTGCAGACTGACGCCGCCTCGGTCAGTGAATTTGAAAGCATTGCTCAACAGGTTAAGCAGGATTTGCTTGATGCGGGTGGGGTCGCCAATCAGCTGCGAGGGAATGTTGCTGTTGACCCAGCAGTGCATGTCAAGTTGCTTGTCCAGCGCCTGGGCGGTAAACAGGCTGCAGCTGTCTGACAGCAGTTCTTCAGGATCAAAGGCAATCTGCTCCAGCTGCAGATTGCCGGATTCGATCCGGGCATAGTCGAGAATGTCGTTGATGACACTCAGCAAGGCCTTGCCTGATCCGTTGACAGTATCCAGGTAGTGGCGCTGTCGCTCGTTCAGCGGGGTGTCACGCAGTAATTGCAGCATGCCCATAACACCATTGAGCGGTGTGCGGATTTCATGGCTCATGCGGGCCAGGAAGCGGTTCTGTGCATCCCGTTCGAGCTGTGCCTGCAGTGCCTTTTCGTCGGCCTGCTGGCGCTCTTCGCGCAGGGCGCGGATACGGTCGGCAAGGCCCAGGGAGAGCAATACCAGTTCGCAACTGACGCCCAGTTTGATCCACAGGGTGCCGGCACTGACATTGACCAGTAGTCCAAGGGAGTTGAGTGTGCTGATGATCAGGGAAACCAGCAGCAACCCCCAGGCCAGGGTGTAGAAAGAACCGTAGCGAAAGCCGCTGCGCCATACGTGGATGCCGCTGGCCAGCAGTATTATCGAACTGACCAGAACGGCCAGGCTGGCAAGGGTGTTGTAGGCATGCAGACCGATCACCGGAAGGCTGACGAGAAAAACCGCCATGATGGCCATCTTTGCTCGCAACAGCCGCTCAAGCTGGGGGAATTCCGTTGCTGTGTGCAGAAAGTGGCGACTGAACTGGGTGGCGACAATACAGTGACTGAACATCAGCATGTAAATGATGCTGGATTGCAGCATGCCGCCCGGACCACCAAACAACCACAGGGTGCCGTCAAAGCTGGCAATAAACAGCAGCATGTTGATGTTGTAGACCAGATACCAGAAGTAACTGCTTTCGCGTAGCGACAGGAAAAGGAACAGGTTGTAAAAGAATAAGCCGAACACCACGCCATAGAAGCTGCCATTGAACAGCATCAGGCGTTCCTGCTGGCTGGCGCTGGTTGACCAGCTGACCAGATGCAGCGGCAGGCTGACGGTTGAGGTTGTGTCGACACGCAACAGGAACTGGTTGATGCCGGGCTCCAGCTGAACCGGCAGCCACGGGTTGCGGACCATGACAGGGCGATCGGCAAGCGGGAGGTGGTCCCCGCTGCGCAGCATGCGCAGGTCGCCATCAGCTGGGATGTGCCAGAGTTGCAGGTCATCCAGCAAGGGGTAGCCTGGCTGCAGCACCATGGGTTCTGGTGCTGCCTGATTCAATTGAACGCTGAAACGAAACCACCAGACGGACTGGTTCTTGCCCTTGTTGGCATGCACGCCTTGAACGGCTCGCCAGTCGGCGCTGTCTTGCAATGCCTCTTGCCAGCCCAGAGCGGCCTGCGGGTCCTCACGAAACTCCAGCCAGGGTGCAAGGTTGAGATGCTGGTGGGGCGTTTCCAGGACCAGTAGGGGGCTGGCTGCCAGGGCGGGTGTGCTGCAGATGAATAGGTACAACAGTAGCCAGCGCAGCAATCCTGGTCGGCACAGCACCGGTGGTCTGGGGCATGCGCAAGGCGCACGCCCCGGCAAGGGTGGATTGCAGCGACTGTCCATGCCGGCATTTCCTGGTGGTTGCTGTTGTGATTGTTCTGGCTGCGCGAAAGCGTGCTCCCGCATCGACTACATCAGAATGCTAGCACAGGCTCCGGTTCTTGCTTTATTGCTGCCGCCGGATCAACCGGCGGTGCAGGAACCGGCTTGGGTGGAGCGCATCAACCAGATCCCGGGGGAGCGGGAAAGCCTCATTGCACACCCAGGCGGCCAGCAGTTCAGCGCTCAATGGGCAGCTTACCAGGCCGCGTGAGCCGTGCCCGGTGTTCACGAACAGTCCGGGGTAGGTGCGTGTGATTGTGTCAGGCTTCTTGCTGGCATCCTTGGCCAGTTCGGCGTAATCCTCAAAGAAGGCGTCGGCATCAGCGAGCGGGCCAATCACCGGAAGGTAATCGGGTGTACTGCAGCGCAGCCCTGCACGTGCCTTGAGCGCTGCCGGTTGCAGCTGCTGCAATGCCAGTAGTGACTCCATGTCCGGACTGAGTCCGCGCAACATCTCCAGGTTGCCAGCATTTTCCTCTTCGCTGGGTTCGCTGTCGAAACGATCAAAACGGAAGCTGGCTCCGACATGATGTTCGTCCAGGCGAGCCGGCGATATGTAGCCGGCGCCGCACAGTACCGTTCGCAGGCTTCGGCTGGCCGGTGTGGCCGGTAGATGGGTGATTTGTCCTCGAATCGGTTTTAACGGCAACTGTGCACTCTGTGCCAGTTGCAGGCTGTCTACGGCGCCACAGATTACAGCTACACCGGCTGTTGCGAGGTGCTGGCCGTTAGCGTCGAGAGCCGCCCACTGGCCTTGCCGGTGATCGAGCTGTGCCACGGCGCTATTGCCAAGCAGGCGGATACCCGGCTGTTCAAGCATGGCCCGGCAGAGAGCCGGCGGGTTGGCCCAGCCAGCAGCCGGAAATAACAGGGCCTGAGTGTTGATGGCAACCCCGGCAAGGTTGCTGGCCTGCTGGCTATCCAGCAGTTGCAGAAAGCTTGGCGGGTAGCCGGCCTCGCCCAGCGCCTGCAATCGCTTGAGTTCGGCCTCGTCGGTTGGCAATTGCAATACGCCGCACGCCTGACGGTTTACACCATCATCGGGTAACAACGCCTGCAGGTGACGCAGACAATGGCCGTAACTGCTTTCGACAAAGCGTGACAAGGGTGTGCTGTGAGGAGACAGGCGCACATAGAGTATGCCCTGGGGATTGCCTGACGCCTCGCTGGCCGGCTCGCTGTGGCGATCCAGCAAGGTTACTTGCCAGCCGCGTCGGGCCAGCGCCCAGGCGCTGCTGATGCCAGCCAGTCCGGCACCTATTACCAATGCGGTACGCGGCTGCTGAAGGTCGGCTTCGGGGCGGCACAGCCAGGGGGCTTGCCATTGCTGCGTTACGGGGTGCTGCAGGTGGCCGCAGAGCATTTCGCGCTTGCTGCCATAGCCGGGAACCTTGTTCAACTGGAAGCCGGCAGCCTGAAGTCCGCGACGGACATCGCCGGCGCAGGTGAAGGTGGCCATGCTGGTGCCTGGCACTGATAGCCTGGCCATTTGCTCGAACAGTTCGGGTCGCCACATATCGGGGTTTTTGGCGGGAGCGAAGCCATCCAGAAACCAGGCATCTATTTGTGCATCCAGTTGTTCGAACATCTGCACGGCATCGCCAATCAGCAGGGTCAGATTGATTCGTCCACCGGAAAAACTGAAGTGTTGCCAGCCTGGGGGCAATGCCTGATAGCTGTCTAGCAGTGTGTCGCTGAGAGGCTGCAGTTCAGGCCACAGGGATAATGCCTTGCGCAGGTCGTCAGGATGCAGCGGAAAACGCTCGCAGCTGATGAAGTGCAAGCGTGCGCCCCGTGGCGCACTACGCTCCCAGAGCTCCCAGGCGCAGAGAAAATTCAGGCCGGTACCAAAGCCTGTTTCGGCAATGCTGAAATTGGCATCCTCCGCCAGTGCAGCCCAGCGCTCGGCCAATTGGTTGTGTTGCAGGAAAACATGCCGGGTTTCAGCAAGGCCGTTGACGCGCGAGAAATAGACGTCACCGAAACGGCCTGAGCTTGGTTGCCCGTCGGCGTCCCAGATCAGTTCGGCAAACTGTGTTTCATTGCTCATGGCGATTTCCCTGCAGGCAAAAGCAGTCATTGTAACCTGCATGCGAGCCGCTCGAGCCGGTATTCCCGGGAGGGCTGCGCGACCAATCAGCGCAGCAGAATCCGGGCAGGTATCCAACCAAGGTCTAAGCTGGGTAATACGTTGGTCGAATGGTGTCGATAAGACGAGGCGGTGAGACTGTTCCCACAAATCGAAAACGGTTACCGAGGTGTCCCAGAATGAGTGCCGAACAACTCTACCCAGTCCCCCAGGACTTTGCCTGCAATGCGCTGATCGATGACGAGCAGTACCAGCAGATGTACCAGGCATCCATCGATGATCCGGAGGGTTTCTGGGCCGGGCAGGCGACACGTCTGAGCTGGATGCGGCCGTTCCGCAAGGTCAAGCGGACCTCCTTCGACGATCATAACGTGGATATCAACTGGTTTGTTGACGGGCACCTGAATGTCTCCGCCAACTGTCTAGACCGGCACCTTGCCGAGCGTGGTGATCAGGTGGCGATCATCTGGGAAGCGGATGAACCGGGTGAGTCGCGCAGTATCACCTACCGCGAACTGCACCGTGATGTTTGCCGCTTTGCCGACGTGCTCAAGCGCCAGGGTGTCGCCCAGGGTGATGTGGTGACCATCTATATGCCAATGATTCCGGAAGCTGCCGTGGCGATGCTGGCGTGTACCCGTATCGGTGCTGTGCATTCGGTGGTGTTTGCCGGATTCTCGCCGGAGGCGCTGGCCGGTCGTATCCTTGATTGCAAGTCGAATCTGGTGATTACGGCGGATGAGGGGCGTCGTGGCGGCCGAAGCATTCCGCTGAAAGTCAACGTCGATGAGGCCTTGACCAATCCGGAAATCAAGAGCGTAGAGCGGGTGATTGTGGTTCGCCGAACCGGTGCTGATATCCGCTGGCATGAGCACCGTGATCGTGATTACACCGTGCTGATGGAGCAGGCCGATGACTTTTGTCCGCCTGACCCGATGGACAGCGAAGCTCCGCTATTTATCCTGTACACCTCGGGTTCGACTGGCAAGCCCAAGGGTATCATGCATACCACGGCCGGCTATCTGCTGTATGCCGCGCTGACCCACCAGTATGTGTTCGATTATCAACCGGGAGAGGTGTACTGGTGCACCGCCGATATCGGCTGGGTGACCGGACATAGCTATACCCTCTATGGGCCGCTGGCCAATGGCGCGACCACAGTGATGTTCGAAGGGATACCCAATTACCCTGACGTCACCCGTCTGGCGCAGATTATCGACAAGCACAAGGTCAGCATCCTGTATACCGCGCCGACAGCTATCCGCTCGATGATGGCGCTTGGCAAGGCAGCGGTGGAAGGGGCTGACGGCAGCAGCCTGCGCCTGCTCGGCTCGGTGGGCGAGCCGATCAACCCGGAAGCCTGGCACTGGTATTACGAAACGGTTGGCCAGAGCCGCTGCCCGATTGTCGACACCTGGTGGCAGACAGAAACCGGCGGCATTCTGATTACCCCGCTGCCGGGAGCTACGGCACTCAAGCCCGGATCGGCAACCCGTCCGTTCTTTGGCGTGCAGCCGGCGCTGGTGGATAACCTTGGCAATGTTCTGGAGGGGGCGACTGAAGGCAATCTGGTGTTACTGGATTCCTGGCCGGGACAGTCCCGTTCGATCTGGGGTGACCATGAGCGCTTTGTCGAAACCTACTTCAAAACATTCAAGGGCACCTACTTCACTGGCGACGGCGCGCGCCGTGATGAAGACGGGTATTACTGGATTACCGGTCGGGTTGACGATGTGCTGAATGTGTCCGGACATCGCATGGGGACCGCCGAGGTTGAAAGCGCGCTGGTCGCACACCGGCATGTTGCCGAAGCCGCCGTGGTGGGCGTGCCCCATGATCTCAAGGGGCAGGGCATCTACGTATATGTAACCCTGATCGAGGGCGTTGAGCCGAGCGAGCAGTTGCGTCAGGAACTGCGTCAATGGGTTCGCCGCGAGATCGGGCCTATTGCCACGCCAGACTGTATCCAGTGGGCGCCAGGTTTGCCGAAAACCCGTTCGGGCAAGATCATGCGGCGCATCCTGCGCAAGATTGCGGTGGGCGAATATGAGGGGCTGGGTGATATCTCGACGCTGGCCGAGCCGGGTGTCGTCGAGGATCTGATTAATGAGCACCGGGCGATGATGAGCAAGTCCGCCTGAGTTCCCCGGGACAGGCATGACTGTTCCAGCATTGCAGCCGCCTTCGGGCGGCTTTTTTTATTTTATAGTGATTGGCCGGGCCGGCGGGATTGCGGATAATCCGGTGAAACCCTTAAAAGGAGATCAGGATCATGCAGAAAGTTCTTTTGCCGTTTGACGGTTCACCCAGCGCCCGTCGTGCGCTTGACTATCTGGTTACCCTGCAGCGCCGGCTGGGAGATTTGCAGGTCGAGGTGCTGAATGTCCAGTCCGAACCGAAGCTGTATGGCAACTATGTATCTGCCAGCATGTTGCAGCAGCTGAATGCCGGTGCGCTTGATCATGCCCGTGAACTGACCGACAAGGCTGCCGCAGTGCTTGCCGAGGCCGGGATTACGCATGCTTGCCATCAGGTGGTTGGTGATGTTTCTGCTGAGATATCCAAGGCTATCAGCCGTCTGGACTGTGACAGCGTGGTTATGGGCACTCGTGGAATGGGTGGCCTTGGCAATCTGGTCATGGGTTCGGTGGCGACCCGCGTGGTGCATGATGTTCCGGTGCCGGTGCTGCTGGTCAAGTAACCGGTGAACCCGCCTGTGCCACCAGCAGAAAGCCTGCTGATCGTCGAAGATGACCCGCGCCTGTCCTCACTGATCGGTGAGTTTCTGGAAGCTCAGGGCTTTCAGGTGTCCTGCCTGGATTCAGGGCGGGCAGCGGTTGAGTATATTCTGGCAAGCCAGCCGGATCTGGTGATTCTGGACCTGATGTTGCCCGTTGAGGATGGTCTGAGTATCAGTCGGCGATTGCGTGCCAGTGGGTACCAGCGCCCGCTGCTGATGCTGACTGCTCTGGGTGAGGATGAGGCACAGATTCGTGGCTTTGATGCCGGTGCCGATGACTATGTCAGCAAACCGGTCCGGCCTCAGGTATTGCTGGCCAGAGTGCGCGCCCTGTTGCGCCGTCATGCGGTGTTGGTCACTACCGAGTTGCTCGATTTCGGGCGGCTGCAAATGGACGGCAGGCGGCGTGAGGTGTGGCTGGACTCGCAGCCGGTCGATCTGACGGCTGCCGAATTTGATCTGCTCTGGCTGCTGGCGACGCATCCCGGTCGTGTGCTCAGCCGTGAGGAGATTTTCAGTGCCCTTCGGGGAATAGAATATGACGGTCAGGACCGCTCGGTGGATGTGCGGATTTCACGCATCCGGCCGCGGATCGGTGATGACCCCGAGCACCCCCGTCTGATCAAGACTCTGCGCGGCAAGGGGTATATGTTTGTGCCGCCTGTTGCAGGCTCCCTGTGAACTCGATCTTTCTGCGGATCTACGGTGGAATCCTGCTGGTGCTTGTGGGCGTTTCGCTGCTTGCATTGCTGGGCGTGCAGATGGTTAACGGGCTGCGTATCGAGCAGTATCGCGAGCAGATCGCGCACGGTACCTTTCGTCTGATGGCCGATAACCTGGCTCCGCTGGAACGTGCCCAGCGCAGTAAAATGCTGGCGCTCTGGACCCGGCTGGTCGGTGTGCCGCTGGAATTGCGTTACCTGCCGACGCTTGGACTCGAATCCTCGGTTGCCAGCCGCTTGCAACGTGGCCAGGTGCTGGTAAGACCTGCGGGTCAGGACGCTGTCAATGTGTTTGTGATGGCCGATAACAGTGCTGAGCTGGTGCTGACGGCGAACATCCAGCAGATATCCGAGCAGCTCGGGCGCGCCACATTGTTCCTGATCGCCGATGAGTTGGTGCGCCATCCCGAATCGCAGATGCCAACGCAGCTGGCTGCCCTTGCCCGTGACAAGGCGTTTGGCTATCCGTTGCGGCTGTTTGATATGGCCGAGGTGGATCTGGATGTTGAACAGCGTCGCCGCCTGGAAGAAAGCGATACGGTGCTGACACTGGGGCCGGACAGTCAGTCACTGTTGCTGTTTATGAAGATTCCCGATACCCGCTGGGTGCTGGGGCTCGGGCCTTTGCACCAGATGTCCGAGTATCCGCCCAGTCTGTTGCTGCCAACTGTACTGCTGGCCCTGACATTGATCGGGTTGCTGATTTATCTGCTGGTGCGCCAGCTTGAACAGCGGCTGAGGGGGCTTGAGCGGGTGGCTGTGGACATTGCGCGGGGCAATCTGGATGCACGGGCTGATGTGGCCGGAGCCGACAGTGTTGGTCAACTGGCAACCAGCTTTAACGATATGGCCAGTCACTTGCAGGGGCTGATGGCTATCCAGCGGGAAATGATCAGTGCCGTGTCGCATGAGCTGCGTACACCGATAGCTCGCCTGCGCTTTGGGCTGGAAATGCTCGAGTGTGCAGACAGTTCGTCTGACCGCCAGCGGTTTGCGCGAGGAATGGATAGTGATTTGAGTGATCTGGACGGGCTGGTTGACGAAATCCTTACCTACGCCCGGCTGGAGCAAGGTGCGCCTGCGATGCGCATGCAGGCGGTGAATCTGCGCAAGCTGGCTGAAACACTGGCTGACGAGATGCAGCCCTTGCGTGCTGATCTGCAGTTACTGATCCAGATACCGGACATCTGGGTGGATGCCGAGCCGCGCTATCTGCAACGGGCTATTGCCAATCTGGTTGGTAATGCGATGCGCCATGCATCAGCGCGTTTGGCAGTCAGTGCCGAGTTGCTGGACGGGCAGTGCCAGTTGCGTATAGAAGACGACGGGCCTGGCATTCCGGAACAGCAGCGCGCCCGCATCTTTACACCTTTCTTGCGCCTGGATGACAGTCGTACCCGTGCATCGGGCGGGTACGGACTGGGTCTGGCGATCGTACGCCGTATCGCCTTCTGGCATCGCGGGCAGGTATGGGTCGAGGAGTCCGCGACACTGGGCGGGGCCTGCTTTGTACTGGCCTTGCCGCAGCGTCAGCAGTAATGGCAATCAGTTGGGTGCGCGACCACTGACCAGCAGGCGGAAGGCTGTGGCGGCGGGACCCGGATTGGGCTTGCGGCCGCAAATCATGTCGCAATAAATCAGCCCTTCGCCAATCTTGATGATGTAGAAAGCCAGATTCTCGGCATCCATTTCCGGCGCTATATTGCCTGCGGCTATCTGCTCTTCGAGCAGGCGTCGCCAGGTCTCGATCAGCCGGTCTTGCAAACCGGAGATGTTCGAGGTCAGCAGTTGCAGTGCCCACTGGGGTTCATTGTGCAGGAAGTCGTGCAGGGGTTTTGCTTCCAGCAGGGCGTGATTGATATCGGAATAGATGCGCGTGAGAAAGTCTACTCCTTCAAGTCCGGGTACGGCCCGCGCGTTGTCGATTGTCTCGTCATAGACTGTTTTGTAGAGCGACCAGAGAATTTCGCCCATCAGCAGGTCCTTGTTGCCGACCCAGCGCATCAGGGTGGCGCGTCCCACACCGAGTTCTTCGGCCAGCAGTGACAGGTTCAGTCGACGACCTTCCAGCCACCAGCGTCGTGCCATGCGGAAGGCTGACAGCGGTGTGGCGCGTTCTTCAGATTTGCTTTGCGCCAGAGCCATGGCAAGGGGTGTAGACGGAGTGGTCATTGCATCAGAACCTGTTCAAGTGTGCAGATTGTATTGGCGCGAGAATTTTACCAGCAGCGATACCATGAATGAAAGTGTTCGGGCTGCTGGTCACCCCCGTCCTATGTAAGGCATTTGAGTAGCCATCAGTGTCATGAATTGCACATTGCTTTCCAGGGGCAGTCCGGCCATCTGTACCACGGCGGCAGCAACATGCGCGACGTCCATGACCGGCTCGACCGCCAGTTGACCGTTGGCCTGGGGAATGCCTTGCTGCATCGGTTCAGCCATCGCTGTGGCCGCGTTGCCGATATCGATCTGGCCGCAGGCAATGTTGTACTTGCGTCCGTCCAGCGCAGTGGCACGTGTGAGGCCTGTCATGCCATGCTTGCTGGCGGTATAGGGGGCAGAGTTGGGGCGTGGCACCTGTGCCGAAATCGAGCCGTTATTGATGATGCGGCCTCCCATGGGGCTCTGCGCCTTCATCAGTCTGAAGGCGGCCTGGGTGCACAGGAAGGCGCCGGTCAGGTTGGTGTCCAGTACCTGCTGCCATTGTTCGGGACTCAGGTCCTCCAGAGCCACTGCCGGTGCACTGGTGCCCGCGTTGTTAAATAGTAGGTCCAGTCGGCCAAAACGGGTGCGGGTATGCTCGAACAATCGGCCGACGTCGTCGGCATCACGAATATCCGTAACCTGCCAGTCAGCATTGCCAGCCAATGGCCCGGCTTTTCCCAGCGTGGCCTGAAGTTTTGCGGCGTTACGGCCGCAGAGCATTACCTGCCAGCCGGCCTGCAACAGTGCCAGCGCACAGGCCTGACCGATGCCACTACCGGCACCGGTGATCAGGGCAACTTTCGGATGGTGCATGAAAGGTCTCCGCCTGGTGGGATGAGGGCGCATCATACCCCAGTCTGTGTGCAGCAAAAAAATGGCCGCATTGCTGCGGCCAGAGGAGCACGGTAAAGCCGGTTGTTTCAGTTGATACCCTTGCGTTGAACGGTCCAGGCGCGGTCGCTGCATAGGCCGCAGCGGGTCCCGTAGAACAGGCTTTGGGCGTTGCTGTCATTCATCAGATGGTAACGGAACCAGGCTGTTGCCGGGCCGCGATAGCCACCACCGTTATTGGCTGGTTCAAAGTGTCCGGCACTGTTCAGCTCACCCCAGAAGACCGGCACGTTGGCATTGCGGTAGACAGGGGCGGCATTCAGGGTAGGGGAGGCGATGCTGTCGCGACCTCCGGTCTGCAGGAACATCGGACCATTCTGTTGCCTCTGGGAGCTGCTGCTGTGGCCAAGCCCCAGCGTATAGGGCTGGAAGGGGGCAGTGACGCTGATGCGACGATCCTGGCCGGCCATAATGGTGCCGCCCCCGCCCTGCGAATGGCCGGCTGCGCCAATACGGTTAATGTTCAGTTTGCCGGCAAAGGTACCTGTGCTGCGGTTGTGCTGATTGACCATATAGTCAACACAGCCAAGCATTTCCTGTCCGGTCCCGGCATTGCTGGTATTGGCTGCAACCACAACGAATCCGTGACTGGCCCAGTGGGTCAGCAGTGCGCCATATCCGCTGGGCGAGGCGCCTGTGCCGTTGCCCCAAACAATAATCGGATGCAGGCGTCCGTTTTCGCCGAGTGTGCGCGGACGGTAGACAGTGCAATCGCGCCCGGCACTTTCAGAGGTGGTTGTGAAAGGGCCGCTGCGACTGAAATCGCTGACGGCAGGGAAATCCGAACCGCCACTGCCGGGTGTGCCGGTGTCAGGGTTGCTGGCGTGACTTTGGCTGGAAAGAAGCAAGCCGGCACTCAGGCCGGCG
>Ga0194137_10000263_pt1 | contig 37116 bp, 33 predicted proteins | sample TARM_MetaG_T3_14_FD_134025 | JGI IMG/M metagenome (GOLD analysis project Ga0194137, IMG submission 134025) | Freshwater microbial communities from Pennsylvania, USA, analyzing microbe dynamics in response to fracking - TARM_MetaG_T3_14 (version 2) | ecosystem: Environmental > Aquatic >... | reverse complement strand
GTTGACGCCGGTGGAAACATCGGTCAGGACGCCACACTGGACGGCCTCGGCCGCGTCACCCGTTAGCAGTGCGTTGGGCACGGAGCGGGCCTGCCAGTAGGTGCCGCCAGCGACGGCCGTCGCCGTGGTGTCGCAGGTCTTGCTGTTCGTTAGGAAGAAGACGACTGTGTGCGCACGGCGCTGAGCCTCGCCTTGTGCCAGGCGCATGCCGGACTGCAGCGCATCCGCGACGGTCCGCACGCGGGAGTTGCGGATCCATGTCATGAAGTTCGGCATCGCCACGGCGGTCAGGATGGCCAGCACGCTGATGGCCACCATCAATTCAATGAGGCTGAAGCCGGAGCGGCGGGTCAGCACGTGTCGCCCTTCTTCATGATCCACTTGCTGGCGCAAGCACTGCCCCAGTCGGCCGGGATGGCCGTCGTGGCGCGTACATCCTGCTGGTTGATGGTGTACGAGAACCCGTTCGAGGCACCGCTGCCAACGGCTTGCAAGGTGAATTGCGTGTTGTCCAGTGTCCCTGTGCAACTGACCAGGAAATTGCCGAAGGTACGGGCCGAGGTCGTCGCGTTGTTGCAGGGGGAGACGAAGGTCCCCGTATCGTTATAGGTGCGGTTGTCTTGGTAGTAGCGCTCCATCTGGGCGCGCATCGTTGTCAAACCAGAGCTGGCATCGGCTAGCCGGCTGCGCGTCACGTAGTCACGATATTGCGGAATCGCGAATGCCGCGAGGATTCCGACGATGGCGACGGCAATCATCAGTTCGATGAGTGTGAAACCGTGGGCGGCGGTGAAACGGCGGCAATGGCGCATGGCGGTGGTCTTCATGACGGACGTGACTATTCTGGTGGATGGGCGTGAGACAGCGATACCGCTTGTCGCGAAGCGGCGAACGCTGGTCGCAGCGCGGTGCCGATCCGTGAACTGGCGCACATTCGGCGGGCCCGCGACAGGCATTCGGAGGGTTGACGAAAGCAAGCGGACGTAACAGCCAGGCCGGTTTGAGCCCCGCTGCCGCAGTTTTATCGGCACTCCGACGGACTTGCTCAGGGGCAACCCCGGGGGGCTCGGTGTTTCCCCTATCATGGCGCCCTTTCTTCCGCTCCGGCTTCGGCCCGCCTGCGTGAATCAATTGGCAACCGCACCTCTGATCGAACTGCGCAATATCAGCGTCGGCTATGGCGATCGCGTGATCCTGGACGGCGTCAACCTGAAGCTGCAGCGCGGCAAGGTGCTGGCGCTGATCGGCACCTCGGGTGGCGGCAAGACCACCGTGCTGCGCCTGCTCGGCCGCCAGCTGAGGCCCCTGAGCGGCCAGGTGCTGTTCGACGGCCAGGACCTGGCCCCGCTGAACCTGGACGCCCTGTATACCGTGCGCCGGCGCATGGGCATGCTTTTCCAGTTCGGCGCCCTGTTCACCGACCTCAGCGTCTTCGAGAACGTCGCCTTCCCGCTGCGCGAGCACACCGACCTGCCGGAGGCCATGATCCGCGACCTGGTGCTGATGAAGCTCAATGCCGTCGGCCTGCGCGGCGCCCGTGACCTGCTGCCCAGCGAGATCTCCGGCGGCATGGCGCGGCGCGTGGCCCTGGCCCGCGCCATCGCGCTGGACCCTGACCTGGTGCTCTACGACGAGCCCTTCGCCGGCCTGGACCCGATTTCCCTGGGCGTCGCCGCTCGGCTGATCCGTGACCTGAATGACGCCCTGGGCCTGACCAGCATCATCGTCTCGCATGATCTGCACGAGACCTTCGAGATCGCCGACGAGGTCGCCATGGTGGCCAACGGCCGCGTTGTCGCCCAGGGCACGCCGGACGAACTGCGCCACAGCGACGACCCGCTGGTGCGCCAGTTCGTCGGCGCCGAGGCCGATGGGCCGGTGCGCTTTCATCAACCGGCCCGGCCCGTGGCCGAGGATTTCGGGGTGACGCGATGATGAGCTTCGCCGCCCATGTGGGCCTGGGCGTGCGTCGCCTGCTCGCCGACTGGGGCGCCTCCGCCCGGTTGTTCGGCGCCTTGCTGGCCGCCTCGCCCAGGGCGCTGATGCGCTTCGTGCTGGTGCGTGAGCAGCTTTTCTACCTGGGCAACCGCTCGCTGCTGATCATCGGCGTGTCGGGCCTCTTCGTCGGCTCCGTGCTGGCCCTGCAGGGCGACTATGCGCTGCAGCGCTACGGTTCCCGCGAGGCTGTGGGCCTGCTGACGGCGCTCAGCCTGGTGCGCGAACTGGGCCCGGTGGTCACGGCGCTGCTGTTCGCCGGCCGCGCAGGCACCTCGCTGACGGCCGAGATCGGCCTGATGAAGGCCGGCGAGCAGCTCACCGCCATGGAGATGATGGCCGTCGACCCGGTGCAGCGCGTGCTGGCGCCGCGCTTCTGGGGCGGTCTGATCGCCATGCCCTTACTTGCGGCAGTTTTCTCGGCCGTCGGCATCATGGGCGGCTGGCTCGTCGACGTGCCGCTGCTGGGCATAGACCCTGGGGCCTTCTGGTCGCAGATGCAAGGCGGTGTGGACGTGTTCAAGGACGTCGGCAACGGCGTCATCAAGAGTCTGGTGTTCGGCGTGACGGTGACCTTCGTCGCCTTGCTGCAAGGCTATGCCTGCCGGCCCACGCCGGAAGGCGTTTCCGCAGCGACGACGCGGACCGTCGTGCTGTCGTCCCTGGCCGTGCTGGCCCTGGACTTCATGCTGACCGCCATGATGTTTTCGATTTAGGGAGAAGGAAGGATGCAATCCTCTCGTTATGACGCCTGGGTGGGCCTGTTCGTGCTGATCGGCGGCGCGGCCCTGCTGTTCCTCGCGCTGAAGGCCGGCAATCTGCTGAGCCTGAATTTCGACGCCACCTACCAGGTGTCGGCGCGTTTCGACAACATCGGAGGCCTCAAGCCCAATGCGGCGGTCAAGAGCGCCGGCGTCGTCGTCGGCCGTGTCGAGTCCATCAACTTCGACGACAAGACCTTCCAGGCCAAGGTCCTCATCAATCTGTACAAGGCCACGCAGTTCCCCAAAGACAGCTCGGCCAAGATCCTGACGTCGGGCCTGCTCGGGGAGCAGTACATTGGGCTGGAGCCCGGCGCGGACGAGAAGAACCTTGCCGGTGGCGACGTCATCAAGCAGACCCAGAGCGCCGTCGTGCTGGAGAACCTCATCGGCCAGTTCATCAACAGCAAGGCTTCGGACCTGGGCAGCGCCCCTGCCCAACCGGCGGCCTCGGGGAGCAAACCGTGAGGCGGCTGTTCCATTTTCTGGTCTTGCTGGCCCTGGGCCTGGCCCTGGGCGGTTGCCAGACCGTGCAGAGGGTCGGCGACAGGCTGCAGGGTGCGGTCGACAAGGTCATGGGCTCGAAGGGACAGAAGCTCGACCCCTGGGAGTCCTGGAACCGCAAGGTCTTCGCCTTCAATGAGAAGCTGGATGAGAACGTGCTCAAGCCGGTGGCGACGGCCTATACCGAGATCGTGCCGTCGCCCATCCGCACTGGCATCGACAACTTCTTCGGCAACATCGGCGACGCCTGGTCGGCAATCAACCTGCTGCTGCAGGGGCGCTTCAAGGCTGGCGTCGAGCAGGGCATGCGCTTTGCGGTCAATTCGACGCTGGGCCTGGCCGGCGTGCTGGACGTTGCCACTGAGGCTGGCCTGGAGAAGAACAGCCAGGACTTCGGCAAGACTTTGGGCAAATGGGGCATGGGCACCGGCGCCTACATCGTCTGGCCGCTGTTCGGCCCGTCGTCGGTGCGCGACTCGCTGGCCTTGCCGGTGGACTGGCAGGCCTCGCCGGGCGTGATCTTCGATGACGGTCGCAAAAAGGTGGCCGTCACCGCGCTCAGCCTCGTCAACACCCGCGCCAACTTCCTGCGTGCCGGTGAAATGCTCGATGGCATCGCGCTGGACAAGTACACCTTCTACCGCGATGCCTATCTGCAGCGGCGCGGCAGCTTCGATGACGACGACGAGGTCGAGGTGCTGGTGCCGGGCAGCGGTGCCTCGGCGCCAGCTTCGGCACCGGAGCCCGCGGCCTCCGGGCCCACTGTGAAGAAGCCGGCCGAGCCGGCCTCCGCGGCAACTCGATGAGTGGCTGCCAATCGTTGCAGCTCTGAGCCAACCAAAATCCGGACTGAGGCGTTGAGCGCTCATCCTGTTCAGTGAAAGAGACACCATGACCCTGCTGACTTCCCTGCGCCGCCTGCTCGTCGTGGCCACCATCGGCCTCGGCCTTGTGCACGCCGCTCACGCGGCCGACGCCAGCGCCCCCGACCTGCTGATCCGCCAGCTGTCACTGGAAACCATCGAGGCCGTCAAGGCCGACAAGGACATCCAGGCCGGCAACATCAACAAGATCATTGCCCTGGTCGATGCCAAGGTGATGCCCTATGTCAACTTCCAGCGCATGACGGCCTCCGCCGTCGGCCGCTTCTGGCGCCAGGCCACGCCCGAGCAGCAGACCAAGCTGCAGGCCGAGTTCAAGACCCTGCTGGTGCGCACCTATGCAGGCGCCCTGACCCAGGTCAAGGACCAGACCATCGGCCTGAAGCCGCTGCGCGCCCAGCCGACCGACACCGACGTCGTCGTGAAGACCGAGATCCGCGGCAAGGGCGATGCCATCCAGCTCGACTATCGTCTTGAGAAGGCCGGTGAGGGGTGGAAGATCTATGACGTCAATGTGCTCGGCATCTGGCTGGCCGACCAGTACCGCAATAGCTTCGCCCAGGAGATCGGCGCCAACGGCATCGACGGCCTGATCAAGAGCCTGGCCGACAAGAACGCCAAGGCCAGCAGCTCGGCCAAGAGCTGATCTTGAGCGGACTGAAGCTGCCCGCGCGGCTGCGCATGGACGGTGCCCGCGTTGCCTGGGCGCAGATGTCGCCGGCCCTGCGTGCCGAGGCCGCCCAGGTGCTGGCGGCTGCCGGCAGCGAGGTGAGGCTGTCGGCCGCCGGCCTGACGGATTTCGATTCCTCGGCGCTGAGCCTGTTGCTATCGGCCGCGCGCCAGTGCAGCGAGCAGGGCGCGACGCTCAGGCTCGACGACGCGCCGGAGAAGCTGCGCGAACTGGCGCGCGTCTACGGGGTGTCAGAACTATTCTGGCCGGCGAGCGTTCAAGGCGCCTGATGTTTTCGGGCCGAGCGCCGGGTCGCCCTTAGCCGTCCCGTCTGACGACGCTCTCCGTTCAAGATGGTGAGCATCGCCGTCCCCTCCGCGGGGGACCGGTTAGCCACGCCCGTGTTCAGCAGGGCGAGACCGGACGAGGGGTCGTTCAGTCAACCTGCATAGCGCTTGGCGCGCAGGTTCTTCTTGATCTCCTGCAGCATGGGCCGCAGGTGCTGGCCCAGCTTGAGTGCCACGCCCGTCGTCAGGATGTCCACCGCAATCAGGTGCAGCAGTCGCGACACCATGGGACTGTAGCGGTCGAAGTCCTCGGGGTGATCCACCGACAGCAGGATCTGGCTGGGACCGAGAGCCAGCTGCGCCAGCGGCGAGGCGCTGGCCGTGATGATGATGATGGTCGCACCCTTCTTGCGCGCGATCTCTGCCGCGTCCAGCAGGTCACGGCTGCGGCCGGAGTTGCTGATGATGACCGCGCAGTCGCCGGGCTGCAGCATGGTGGCGCTCATCAACTGCACATGGCCGTCGCTGGTGGCGACGGTGTTCACACCGAGGCGGAAGAACTTGTGCTGGGCGTCCTGGGCCACGATGCCCGAGTTGCCGACGCCATAGAACTCGATGCGCTTGTTGTGGCGGGCCGAATCGGCGAGCGCCTCGATCGCGCGCTCGAAGGCGTGGCTGGCGGCGTCGTTGCGGTAGTGCAGAAGTGCGGCGACGGCGTTGTCGACCACCTTGACGATGATGTCGGCCGGCTTGTCGTCCTCGTCCACCGCGCGGTGCACGAAGGGCACGCCCTCGTTGACGCTGCCGGCCAGCTTGAGCTTGAAGTCGGCCAGGCCGTCATAGCCGACGCTGCGGCAGAAGCGCACTACCGTCGGTTTGGACACATGGGAGCGGTCGGCCAGTTCGCTGACGGGCAGGCTGGCGAAGCTGCGCGCGTCGGCCAGCAGCAGCTTGGCGACCCGCTGTTCTGCCGGAGGAAGGGCGGGCAGGGCTGCCTTGACGCGCTCAAGGATGCTCATTGCTCTTCAGCCCAGGAGAAGCCGTCCCGCGCGACCAGCGCGCTCGCGGCAGCCGGACCCCAGGAACCGGCGGAATAGGGGCGCGGACCGCTGGCGTCGGCCGTCCAGGCATTCAGGATGGGCTCGACCCAGCGCCAGGCCTGTTCCTGCTCGTCGCTGCGCACGAAGAGGTTGAGGCGGCCAGCGATGGCGTCCAGCAGCAGGCGTTCGTAGGCGCCGACGCGCTGGGTGGCGAAGGCTTTGTCGAAGTCCAGGTCCAAGGACACCGGCGTCAGCTGCTCGCCGGCGCCCGCGCCCTTCTGGGCCAGCAGTTGCAGTTCCAGGCCGTCCTCGGGCTGCAGCTTGATGACGAGGCGATTCGGCTGGCCGCCGCCGGAGAAGATCTTGTGCGGCACCGGGCGGAAGTTGACGACGATCTGCGCATCGCGTTCGGCCAAGCGCTTGCCGGTGCGCAGATAGAAGGGCACGCCGGCCCAGCGCCAGTTGTTGATCTCGGTGCGCAGTGCGACGAAGGTTTCGCAGCTGCTGTCGGGCGGCACCTTGACCTCTTCCAGATAGCCCGGTACAGCCTGGCCTTCGATGTTGCCGGCGCGGTACTGGCCGCGCACGACGTCGCGGGCCACGCTGTCGGGCGTGAAGGGCTTGAGCGAGCGCAGCACCTTGAGCTTCTCGTCGCGGATGGCGTCGGCATCGTTGCTGCTCGGCGGCTCCATGGTGATCATGGTCAGCAGCTGCAGCGCATGATTCTGAATCATGTCGCGCAGTGCGCCGGTGCCGTCGTAGAAGGCGCCGCGCGTGCCCACGCCCAGGCGTTCGGCCAGCGTGATCTGGATGTTGGCGATGCTCTCGCGGCGCCACAGCGGCTCGAACAGCGCATTGCCGAAGCGCAGGGCCATCAGGTTCTGCACCGAGGGCTTGCCGAGGTAGTGGTCGATGCGGAAGGCCTGGCTTTCGGCGAAGACGCCGCGCACCGCGCGGTTGATCTCCTGGGCGCTGGCCAGATCGTGGCCCAGCGGCTTCTCCAGCACCACGCGCACCTTGCCGTGGTTCAGGCCGACGGCGCCGAGCTGCTGGCAGATGCCGGTGAACAGATGCGGGCTGGTGGCCAGATACAGCACGACCGTGTCGGCATTGCGCGCGTCCAGCCAGTCCTTGAGCCCCTGGTAGTGCTCGGGCTGGGACAGGTCCATGCGGCGGTAGTGGATCAGCGCCGCGAAGCGCTCGAACTCCTCGTCGCTGGGGCGCTTGGCGCCGTCCACTTCGCGGAAGCGCTCCTTCAGCCATTCGCGGTAGCGTTCGTCGGACTGGTCGTCACGGGCGACGGCGAGAATACGGCCGCCTTCGGGCAGCTTGCCATGCCGGAAGGCCTGGAACAGCGCGGGCATCAGCTTGCGCCATGTCAGGTCGCCGGTACCGCCAAAGAACACGAGATCGAAGGACATCTGCGGGGTCTCCAGGCCAGCGCCGCACAGGAGCGCTAACCGTTGTGTAACTAAGTTTCGTGAAATACTATGCAGCAGTTTCTTCGCCGGGTCAATCCGTGACCTGAGGACAGTCTCAACATGAACCAGCTCGACCAGCTCAAAGCCCTCACCACCGTGGTTGCCGACACCGGCAACTTCCTGCAGCTCGCCCAGTTCGCCCCGCGCGACGCGACGACCAATCCTTCGCTGATCCTGAAGGCCGTGCAGTCGCCGGATTACGCGCCGCTGCTGAAGGAAACGGTCGAGGCCCATCGCGGCAAACCGCTGGACGAGATCGTCGACCACGTGCTGGTGCGCTTCGGCCTCGAGATCCTGAAGGTCGTGCCGGGCCGCGTGTCGACCGAGGTGGATGCCCGCCTGAGCTTCGACAAGGCCGCATCGCTGGCCCGCGCGCGCCGCATCATCGGCCTGTACGAAGCCGCCGGTATTGGCCGTGACCGTGTGTTGATCAAGCTGGCCTCGACGTGGGAAGGCATCCAGGCTGCCGCCGAACTGGAGCGCGAAGGCATCCACTGCAACCTGACCCTGCTGTTCGCCTTCGCGCAAGCGGTGGCCTGCGGCGAGGCCAAGGTGCAGCTGATCTCGCCATTCGTCGGCCGCATCTACGACTGGTACAAGAAATCCGCCGGCAGCAGCTGGGACGAGGCGGCAATGGCTGGCGTCAACGACCCCGGCGTGAAGTCGGTGAGCCAGATTTACGCCTACTTCAAACAGCACGGCATCAAGACCGAGGTGATGGGCGCGAGCTTCCGCAACATCGGCCAGATCCAGGCGCTGGCTGGCTGTGATCTGCTGACCATCAGCCCCGACCTGCTCGCCCAGCTGCAGGCCACCGACGCCAAGCTGGAGCGCGCTCTCGATCCGGCCAAGGCGCCTGCGATGCCGGCCATCCACCTCGACGAGGCCGCCTTCCGCTTCGCGCTGAACGAGGACGCGATGGCCACGGAGAAACTGGCCGAAGGCATCCGGCTCTTCGCCGTCGACGCCGGCAAGCTCGACAAGCTCATCCAGGCAGCCTGACCATGACGACACGCTGCGACCAATCGCCCGTCTGGGCCGAACTCCAGGCCCATTACACCGCGAGCGGTCGCGGCTTCGACATCCGCGACGCCTTCAAGGCCGACGCGGGCCGCTTCGGTGCGCTGTCGTTTGAAGCGCCCGAGGTCTTTGCCGACCTGTCCAAGAACCGCATCGATGCGCCGACGCTGGCCCTGCTGCTGAAGCTGGCTCGCGACTGCGGCATCGAGGCACGGCGCGACGCGCTGCTGCGTGGCGACCCGGTCAACCACACCGAGGGCCGCGCGGTGCTGCACACGGCGCTGCGCGCACCGGCCGGCGGCGATGCTCCCTTCAACGCCGAAGTGCAGGCCTCGCTCGACGCCATGCTGGCCTTTGCCGAAAGCGTGCGCCGCGGCGAGCGCGGGCAGATCACCGATGTCGTACACATCGGCATCGGCGGCAGCGACCTCGGCCCCGCCATGGTCGTGCAGGCGCTGGACGCCTTCCGCGCGCCCAGTATCGAGCTGCATTTCGTCTCCAACGTGGACGGCCATGACTTGGCGCCGGTGCTGCGCGGCCTGGATGCCCAGCACACTCTCTTCGTCATCGCCTCCAAGACCTTTACGACGCAGGAGACCCTGGCCAACGCGCAAGCCGCCAAGGCCTGGTTCATCGCCAACGGCGGTACCGACATCGCCCGTCACTTCGTCGCCACCAGCAGCAATACGGCGGCGGCGGCGGCCTTCGGCATCGACACGGCCTTCGGCTTCTGGGACTGGGTCGGCGGGCGCTACTCGCTGTGGTCGGTCATCGGCCTGCCCATCGCCATCGCCGTCGGCGCTGCCAACTTCCGCGAACTGCTGGCCGGTGCGTATGCGATGGACCGGCACTTCGCGACGGCGCCGCTGGACGAGAACCTGCCGGTGCTGCTGGGTCTGGTCGACATCTGGTATCGCAACTTCCACGGCTTCACCAGCCGCAGCGTCGCGCCTTATCACCAGGGCCTGCGCCGCCTGCCGGCCTATCTGCAGCAGCTGGAGATGGAGAGCAACGGCAAGGGCGTGGACCTGGACGGCCATGCGCTGTCGCTCGGCACTTCGCCCGTTGTCTGGGGCGAAGCCGGCACCAATGGTCAGCACGCCTACTTCCAGATGCTGCACCAGGGCACGGACGTGATTCCCGTCGAGTTCATCGCGGTCAAGCACCCCAATCATGGCGCCAGCGGCGAGTTGGCCGAGAAGCTGGCCGACCAGCATCGCAAGCTGCTGGCCAACTGCCTGGCGCAAAGCCAGGCGCTGATGCAGGGCAAGACGGCCGCCGAGGCGCTGACCGAGAAGGCGCCGACGGCGTCAGCAACGCTGGACCGCGGCGTGCTGGCCCGTCACCGCAGCTTCCCCGGCAACCGTCCCAGCACGACCCTGGTGCTGGACGCGCTGACGCCGCGCTCGCTGGGCTCATTGATCGCCCTCTACGAACACCGCGTCTTCGTGACCGGCGCGCTGTGGGGCATCAACAGCTTCGACCAGTGGGGCGTGGAGCTGGGCAAAGCGCTTTGCAATCAGCTGCTGCCGCGCCTGGATTCCGGCGATACCGCGGGCCTTGACGGCTCGACGGCTGGCCTTCTGAAGCGCCTGGTGGACGCATGAAGATCGTCTTCGACTTCGGCGGCGTGCTGTTCCGCTGGCATCCGGCCAGCTTTCTCGCGCGCATGTGGCCGCATCGCATCGAAACGCTGGAACAAGGCGCGGCCGCGGCGGCGATCTTCTTCCAGAACTACGGTGGCGATTGGGGATTGTTCGACCAGGGGCTGATCGGTGCCGATGAGGTGGTGCGCCGCATTGCTGCGCGTACCGGCTGGTCACGCAGCGATGTCGCCGCCGTCGTGCGTGCGGTGCCCGACGAGCTGATGCTGATCCCGGCCACCGCCGTGCTGATCCGCGACCTGCGCGCCGCTGGGCATACGCTGCACTTCCTGTCCAATATGCCCGAGCCTTATGCGGCCCAACTGGCCAAGGCCCATCCTCTGTCCGAGTGGTTCGAGTCGGGTGTGTTTTCCAGCCATGTGAAGCAGATCAAGCCCAGCGGCGAGATCTTCGCCATCGCCGAGCGGCGCTTCGCCGCGCAGCCTCAGGAACTGCTGTTCCTGGACGACCATCCGGCCAACGTCGATGCGGCCCTGTCGCGCGACTGGCAGGCCTTCTTGTTCACCGACACCGCCAGTGCGCGGCGGGAACTGGTGTCGCGCCGTCTACTCGGCGCCTAGTGAACCGAGGGCTCGCCGCCCGGTCCGAGTTCATCGGGGTCTTGGGGCGGCGTGGCCGGTACGCGGAAGGACTCGCTGGCCCAGGCGCCCAGGTCGATCTGGCGGCAACGCTCGCTGCAGAAGGGGCGCCATTTGTTGCTGGGCGCGAACACGCTGTCGCCGCTGCATTGGGGGCAGCGCACGAGGCGCTCGCCTGTGGGGCTGGTCTTCATGGGTGCGTTACTGGCAAAGGGCGAGCTCGAAGCCGCTGTCTTCCACGGCCAGCTTGAGCCGGCCTTCCTCGTCCTGGCGCATCAACCGGATGGAGACCATCAGCCGGTGGCCGGAGATTTCGGGGATCAGGCCCAGGCTGGGGTCGATGCGCATGCGCAGCAACTGGTAGACGCGGCCGGCCGGCAGGCTTTGCTGAAACTGGCCCGCGGTGGCGGCCACCTTGTGCGGCGTGCCGGAGTCGCGCAGCAGGCCGAGCAGCACCTGCAGGGCCTCGGCCAGCGGCATCAGGGTCTGGGCCCAGTTCATCAGGTCCTTGCGGCGGCGCACAGGCAGCAGCTGCTGCCAGTTGTAGTAGGCCGGCAGGTCGAATTCGCAGGTGCCACCGGGGATGCTGATGCGGCTGCGGATGCTCATCAGCCACTCGTTGCCGGTAAGGGCCGCGCCGGCCTTGCCGGCCAGGGCGTTCAGGCGGCCGAAGGCGCCATCGATGCGGGCCACGACCTCGTCCAGGCGGGCTTCGTCGACGCCAGGACTCCCGCGGTAGCTCATGAACTGCGTCTTGTGCTTCTCGAGCTCCTTGAGCAGATCGCTCTTGAGGTCGGCGCGCGAGGCGACGTCCATGATCTCGAACAGCGTGACCAGGGCGAAGTGATGGTCCAGCGCGGGCTCGCGCGACATCAGGGTACCAAGACGGTCGAACAGATGTTCGAGGCGAAGCATCGTGCGGATGCTTTCGTTGAACGGGTACTCGTACAGGACCAAGGGGGCCTCGGGATGGACTGCAATCAGGGCCGGCTGATTGTTTCACAGCCCCAGCGTCCGGCCAGAGCCAGAACCTCGTTTCTGAGCGCAACAAGGGACAGGCCGTCGTTCAGCAGCACCACATCGGCCGCGGCACGACGGGCCTCGCGCGTCGCCTGGGCGGCGAGTACGCCGGCGACGCGCTCCTGGTTCCAACCGGGGCGCTGCAGCACACGCTCGACCTGGGTTTCGGGGGGACAGTCGACGACGAGCACGCGTGCCAGGCGCGGCCGCCAGCGGCCGGATTCGACCAGCAGGGGCACGTCGAAGACCACGAGGGGGGCCGTGGCGGCGTCGGCCTGGGCCAGGGCCTCGGCGGTGATCAGCGGATGCAGGATGGCCTCGAGCCGGCGCTTGGCGCTTGCATCGGAGAAGGCCAGGGTGCGCATGCGGTCGCGGTCCAGGGCGCCGTCGGTGGCGACGAAGTCGGCGCCGAACTGCTCGGCAATGGCCGGCATGGCGCTGCCGCCGACCGCGGTCAGCGCGCGGGAGATAGCGTCGGTGTCGACGATGGCCGCGCCGGCCTCGCGCAGAAAGCCGGAGACGGTGCTCTTGCCGCTGCCGATGCCGCCGGTCAGGCCGACCCTCATTGCCGTGGCGTCATGCCCAGCCGAGCCAGCCCAGTACCGTGGCCTGGCCCGCAAACAGCACGACCAGGCCGCCGCCCGCCAGGAAGGGGCCGAAGGGCACGTAGCGGCCTTCGCGCAGGCCGGCATTCATCTTCATGACGATGCCGATGACGGCGCCGATGGCCGAAGCCCCGAGCACGATGGGCAGGATCATCTGCCAGCCAAGCCAGGCGCCCAGCGCCGCAAGCAGCTTGAAGTCGCCGTAGCCCATGCCCTCCTTCTTGGTGAGGAGCTTAAACACCCAGTAGACCGACCACAGCGACAGATAGCCGGCCAGGGCGCCGATCAGGGCCTTGTCCAGCGGGATGGTCCAGCCCATCAGCGCGGCGGCAAGGCCAGCCCAGAGCAACGGCTGGTTGATGGCGTCGGGCAGCAGCGTGGTGTCCCAGTCGATCATGGCCAGCGCGATGAGGGCCGCGACGAAGCCGCACCACAGCAGCGTCGTCGGCTGGGCGCCGAAGCGCCAGGACAGGGCGGCGAAGGCCAGACCCGTGACGAGCTCGACGAGGGGATAGCGCTTGGAGACCGATGCCTTGCAGTTGGCGCATTTGCCACCCAGGCGCAGCCAGCCGATGACGGGCAGGTTCTCGTGCCAGCGCAGCTGATGGCCGCAGTGCGGGCAGCGTGAGCGCGGCGCCGCGATGGTGAAGGGCGGCAGGGCCTCGATCTTGGTGCCGTAGGCGTCGACGGCCTTGGCCAGCTTCTCGGCTTCGGCCGCAGGCACGCCGGCGACGCGCGCCATGGCCGGCGCATCGGTCAGCTGGGCAGCGGACTCATGCAGCCATTGCCGCTCCAGCATCAGCGGCAGGCGGTAGATGACGACGTTGAGGAAGCTGCCGATGCACAGGCCGAAGACGCCGAGGAGCCAGGGTGACAGCAGCAGGCTGTAGTCCACCGCCATCAGACCACCTGGCCGAGCTTGAAGATCGGCAGATACATCGACACGACGATGCCACCGATCAAGCCGCCAAGGATGACGATGATGAAGGGCTCCATCAGGCTGGACAGGGCCTTGACCGCCTCGTCGACCTCGTCTTCATAGAACTCCGCCGCCTTGGCCAACATGTGGTCCAGCGAACCGGATTCCTCGCCGATGGACGCCATCTGCAGCACCATGGTTGGGAAGATGGCCGTCGTCTGCATCGACGTGGTCAGCGCCGCGCCGGTGGAGACGTCGCGCTGGATCTGCTCGGTCGCTTCCAGGAAGACGGCATTGCCGGAGGCGCCGCCGACCGAGTCCAGGGCTTCGACCAGGGGTACACCGGCCGCGAACATCGTCGACAGCGTGCGGGTCCAGCGCGCGACGGCGGACTTGTACAAGAGGTCGCCGAAGACTGGGATCTTCAGCAGCAGGCGGTCCATGCGCTTTTGCATCTTCTCGGAACGCTTCCAGGTCTGCAGGAAGAAATAGAGGCCGCCGCCGATGGCACCGAAGATGGCCCACCAGTAGGAGACGAAGAACTTCGACATCGCGATGACCACCAGCGTGGGCGCCGGCAGGTCGGCGCCAAAGGACTTGAAGACGTCCTCGAAGGCGGGCACGACGAAGATCATGATGACGGCGACGACGATGAAGGCCACCACCATGACGGCGACAGGGTAGGTCAGAGCCGACTTGATCTTGTTCTTGATGGCGACCGTCTTTTCCTGGTAGACGGCCAAGCGGTCCAGCAGGGCTTCCAGGATACCGCCGGCCTCGCCCGCCTCGACGAGGTTGCAGTACAGAGCGTCGAAGTACATCGGGTGCTTGCGGAAAGCTGAGGACAGGCTGGTGCCGGTCTCCACGTCCTGACGGATGTCGTTCAGCAGCCGCGTCAGGCGCGGATTGGTGGCGCCGCGGGCGACGATGTCGAAGGCCTGCAGCAGCGGCACGCCGGCGCGCATCATCGTGGCCAGTTGACGCGTGAAGACGGCGATGTCCTTCTGCTTGATCGCGCTTCCGCCACTGGCTCGGCGCTTCTTGACCTTGTTGACCAGGATGCCCTGGCGACGCAAGGTGGCGCTGACCATGGCTTCGCCACCGGCACGCAGTTCGCCTCGGACGACCTTGCCGTTGCGGTCCTTGCCCTCCCACTCAAAGACGAAGTCCTTGACGCCTTTTGCTGCAGCAGCGGTGGCAGTGGCCATGCGCTCTCCTCGAGTCTGATTATTCGTTGGTGGCCGACAGCACTTCTTCCAGCGTCGTGACGCCGATGCGCACCTTCACCAGTCCGAACTGGCGCAGGTCGCGCACGCCATCCTTCTTGGCCTGCTCGGCGATGTCCATCGCCGTTCCTTCGGCCAGGATGATGCGTTGGATCGCCTCGGTGATCGGCATGACTTGGTAAACGCCAACGCGACCACGGTAACCATTTGTGCAATTGCTGCAGCCCACCGCGCGGTAGGGCTTCCAGCTGCCGTCGAAGTCGTCCTCGGCGAAACCGGCCTTGAGCAGCGCGTCGCGCGGGTAGTCCGCAGGCGCCTTGCAGTTCTCGCACAGCCGGCGCACCAAGCGCTGGGCGGTGATGAGCAGCACGCTGGACGCGATATTGAAGGGCGCCACGCCCATGTTAAGCAGGCGGGTCAGCGTCTTGGGCGCGTCGTTGGTGTGCAGCGTCGACATGACCATATGGCCCGTCTGCGCGGCCTTGATGGCGATGTCTGCCGTCTCCAGGTCGCGGATCTCGCCGACCATGATGACGTCCGGATCCTGGCGCAGGAAGGACTTCAGCGCCGCCGAGAAGTTCAGGCCCGCCTTGTCGTTGACGTTGACCTGGTTGATGCCCGGCAGGTTGATTTCGGCCGGGTCCTCGACGGTCGAGATGTTGACGCCAGGCTGGTTCAGGATGTTCAGGCAGGTGTAGAGCGACACCGTCTTGCCGGAGCCCGTCGGGCCGGTCACAAGCACCATGCCGTAGGGCCGATAGATGGCGGCGAGCAGGCGTTCCTTCTCGATCTTCTCGTAACCCAGGGCATCAATGCCCAGCTTGGCCGACGACGAATCCAGGATACGGATGACGATCTTTTCGCCGAACAGCGTGGGCAGGGTGCTGACCCGGAAGTCGATGGACTTGGCGCCGAACTTCAGCTTCATGCGCCCGTCCTGTGGAATGCGCTTCTCGGCGATGTCCAGACGCGAGATCACCTTGATGCGCGAGGCCAGCTTGTCCTTGATGGCGATGGGCGGCTGCGTGATCTCGCGCAATTCACCATCGACGCGGAAGCGCACGCGGTAGTGGTATTCGTAGGGCTCGAAGTGCAGGTCGGACGCGCGCAGATTGATGGCGTCGACCAGCATCTTCTGCAGGAAGCGCACGACGGGTGCGTCCTCGACGTCGGCCAGTTCGGCCGCCTCCTGCTGAGGCGTGGCGTCATCCTCGGCAATGTCGAAATCGAAGTCGCCGCCAGCGATGCTCTCCAGCGACTCCGTCGCCGTGGCGCCCGAGTTGGTCAGCATCTTGGCGAGCTTGTCGTGCTCGACGATGACCCATTCCGGCTGCAGCTGGGTGGCGAACTTGATGCGCTCGATGACCTCGAGATCGGTGGGGTCGGCGCCGCCGACGAAGAGGCGATTGCCGCGCCGCGACAGCGCAACGACCTGGTACTGTTGGGCCAGCTTGCCGTCGATGACGCTGTGCGGCATGCGCTGCGGATCCATCGCGGACAGGTCCAGCAGCGGCAGGGCCAGGGCGCTTGACAACGTGTGAGCCAGATCCACGGGGGAAACCTGACCGCTGGCGATCACCGCGTTGACGAAGCTGGTCTTCTTCTCTCTCGCCTGCCTGACGAGATCTTCGGCAGCCTTGGCCTGGAGCTTGCCGGCATGCACCAGCATGCGCGCAACCCCTGACAGGGAAGACTGAAGCGGCTCAGCGAGCGGGGTTTCCACAGGTGGTTGCGTCGACGACGGAAGGAGCGAGGTCCACCGATTGTGCCAGTCGCCAGCCAGCCTAGAAGCAAACGATTTCCAGGGATAACGTCAAGAATTCAGGCTGCCGGCAAGGCGCCCGTTCGACTTGCGTTCCTCGTCCCGAGGAACGGCTTGAAGATTTGGTCGGGGTGAGAGGATTCGAACCTCCGGCCTCTACGTCCCGAACGCTAAGCCCTTGCGGCTATTTTGCTGGTGGTTTAAGGTGCTTCCTGATTATTTGGGCCATTTTTGGGCCATCGACCTACAGGGGGCGGCATGGGGCAGATCACGAAGCGAGGCGAGTACCAGTGGCGGGCCAAGGTGAGGCGCAAGGGCTTCCCGGAACAGTCTCGCACCTTCACGTACAAGGAGGACGCCGAGAAGTGGGTGCGGATGGTCGAGAGCGAGCTGGAGACGACCGGCTTCGTTGATCGCCGCGAGGCCGAGAAGAACACGTTGGGTGAGGTGCTGCGACGGTATCAGAAGGAGATCACGCCCTCCAAGAAGTCGGCCGTTATCGAGTCGATCAAGATTGATGTCATCATGAAGGACGCCGTATTGCCAAAGCTGAAGGTGTCCGCCATCACGAGCAACGTGGTCGCGAGCTGGCGGGACCGCCGCTTGAAGGAGGTCAGCGGGGCAACGGTCAATCGCGAGTTCGACGTGCTGTCTACCGTGCTCAACCACGCTCGCCGCGAATGGAGCATCCACGTCGAGAATCCGATTCCGCACGTGAAGCGTCCCGAGAAAGCCAGGGCGCGAGATCGCCGGTTCTCGCCGGAAGAAGAGGCCTACTTGCTGGCGGCCCTGACCGGGGGGCAGCGGCTGCCGGATGGCACGTTCAGCAAGGGCGCTCGCAACCCATGGTTGCTGCCTCTTGTCCAGCTTGCCATTGAAACGGCCATGCGGCGTGGGGAACTGCTCGCGCTGGAGTGGGAGCATGTGGACCTGAAGCGCCAGACAGCGCACCTGCCCGACACGAAGAATGGCGACGCCCGGACGGTGCCCCTCTCGACAAGGGCGGTCGCCATCTTGGCTGCGCTTCCAAGCCCGGGCGACGGCGAGGAGCGCGATGGCGAGGAGGGCGAGGAAGCTGAGGAGGCGAGGCGTTCAGGAAAGGTCTTTGCGACCACGGCCTTGGCGCTTCGCAAGGGGTTCACGCGTGCCATCGAGCGCGCCCAGCAACGGTACATCGATGACTGCAAGACAGCGAAGCGCAAGCCACTTGCCGGGTTCCTCACCGATGTCCATTTCCACGACACACGCCATGAGGCCGCTTCCCGACTGGCCGAGAAGCTGTCCAACGTCTTGGAGCTTTCAGCCGTGACGGGGCACCGCGACCTCCGGATGCTGAAGCGCTACTACCACCCGCGCGCAGAAGACTTGGCCAGGAAGCTGGGCTAATCCAGGATTCGTGCTTTCACGGACGCTGTTCCTGTGGATTGGCACGTGCCTTCACGGTCGTTTTGCCTGTGGATTGGCACGTGCTTTCACGGACAGCCGCTTCGTGCTTCCATGGACGCCCAGGTATTCAGAGCTGTACTGGCCGTTCGCTTTGAGGCCCAACCCTGACCGCGTAACGCGCGCGCGGTTTTAACCAAGACCTTTAATTCTTTAACGCCGCTTCGGCGCGAAGCGCCTGTGGATAGCGCCAAGGCGGCCTGCGGCCGGGGCACCCCCTTCCGGGGGTTCCCCCGATCAAGTCGGCTCCCCCTCCCCCTCATCTTGGCCCGTGCGGGGCGATGTTGTTAGAGGGTCGGCACGCCGCCCCGGAGGCGTTCGACGAGCCGTAGCCGGACGGCATGTGTTCGGCGGGCTACGGAGTTCGATCCGCTTGGGCGGATCGAAGCCCTACCGGGCCGGCTCCTACCGCCTCGCCCCGGCGTCCACTGGACGCCGGGGCAAGCACAGATGCCGCCGTGGCTAGTTCGGCCTGTTTCGACGGCTCAAACACCGGCTTTGAACGAGGGGCCTCCCCCTGGGGTCGATGACAGGCGCTGGTTGTGCGTAACCGGGCGCAGGCGCCGTTTTTCTGCGCTTGGATAGGGTAGCCGGTGCACGCAAGGGAAGACGTGCTCCTGGGCTGTTCCATCGCGTTGTCCGGAAGTGAGGTGCGGCGCAGCGGGCCAAGCAGCGCTTGAGTCTGCCCGGCCGCCGTCGAAAGTTGCAAAGACTTACAAGCATTTGTTTGTTCGTTTGTTTGTTTCTTTGTTTGTTGTGCTACAATTGCTGCATGGCAAGCCAGGGGAGGGTCCCCGGGTGCCAACAGATGGAGGTCGAGAGCATGGACTTTTCCAAAATGACGCTGGCGGTGCAGATCGCCGCGATGTTGGAGTACGACGACCGAACGCCGCCGAACTGGCATGGCTATGTTGGGCACTCGAACGTTGGCGAGGGCGCCTTGCTCATCTCGCGCAGCTACGCATCGCCGCGCGAGGGCGCGAACCAGGAGCGTCTACTCATCGGGCTTGCCGATGGACGGGTGCGGCTCGCAGGGTTCGATGAGGCTGGTAGGAGTTTCGATATCCGTTCCGCGCTGACGCCCGACGCGGTGCTGGAGCGTGTGCATAACGCAGCGGTCAACGGCGTGAGGGTGATCGCAGACTTTTTGCGCGCCGTTCGCACTGGCAACACCTCGGGCCCCGATGCGGGGCGCGAAACCGTCGAAGAACTTTGATCCCGGAGGTTTCATGCGTCCAGCCGAGTTTTCAGTCGAGGCCATCATCCAGGCCGGTCAAGCCCTGCAGGCAGCCGGGCGTAACGTCACCGGGTTCGCCCTGCGACAGAAGGTCGGTGGGGGCAACCCGTCGCGGCTTCGTCAAGTGTGGGATGAACACCTGGCGCAGGCTCAGTCTGTCGTCGAGCTTCCGGTGGAGGTCGCGGAGGCTTTGGCCCAAGTCACCGCGTCCCTGGCTGAGCAAGTTTCGAAGCTTGTCACGGGGCTATATGCCCGTGCGGAGGAGGTGGCCAGCCGCCGCGTCGCCGAGGCGCGTCAGAAGGCATCCGCTGAAGTTGAAGAGGCGGTTAATGAGGTTGATCGGGTCGAGTCGGAGTGCAACGCAGCAAAGGCAGAGGCAGGCGTTCTGACGGCCAAGCTTGCTGAAGTGAACTCGCTCGCTCAGGCGCAGGCCATCGAGCTGGCACAGCTGCGCGAGCGCTCGACCGCATTTGCCGCTGAACTCGCTCAGGTCCGGGAAGAGTTTTCGCTGGCCCGCAATCAGGCGTTGGAGGCGCGGGAAGAGGCTGCCCGTCTTCGCGGACAGCTCGATGCAATCGGAGACCAGCGGGATGAGCTGGTGAGGGTGCTCGCTGGGAGGTCGGCCGCTGCGGAGAGCGGCGTTTCCAAGTCTGAAAGGGCCGCCACAGGAAAGGTTGCCAAGTGACAGCGCCGGGCCGCATTGAGGCGCTGATCGCCGACCTTAAGCTGACCGCATCGAGCTTGCAGCAGGTCATCGACGCCTGCCAGGTGATTGGGCCGGGCGCAGAGCTGGCTATGCACTACCCCAAGATGCTCGCCGAACTGGCCGACCGCTTTGCGGACGAGACCGCGCGAATCGAATGGCCCGCCGACCTACCACGCGAGCCGCCATTGTCGGCGGCCGAGCAAGGGGCTGTAGAAGCGACCGAGCGCCTGCTGGTCAGGCTGCGGGGTGAAGGCGCGACGTGAGCCCCGGTCTTTGTGGGCTCCCAGCGTTGCGGCTGTTCGATGTGTTGATGGCGGTCAGGCAGCGCTGGGCGGTGCCGTTGACCGATGGATATTCATGAAGTCAACCTCAGCTGGCGAAATCACACGATCCAGTGTTCGTGGCTGAACCAATGAAAGGCTGCACCTTCGACGAAAAGATGGCCCGTTGCGACCTGCCAAGCCCGATACGAACGAGTCATGCCGAAGACCCAGTACATGCCTCCGAAAGAAAGCCAGGGCAGGACGATCATCATCGCCACGCCCGACGCCAGCATGTAAAGCCCGCTGATCAGCATGGTGGCCGAAGCGCCGAAGAAGATACGTGATGCGATGCGGTATCTGCCGGCGAAGCTATCACGCTCTTTCATCGCGAGGTCGCCGTAGACCGCGCGAGCACGGCCAAAGCGGTGTTGACGGGCCGCGTTGCCAACTTGGCAATGGTTGGACGCGGCCAGCAGTGTGAAGTCGCAATGGTTGCACGTCCAAGGATACAAAGGCTCAGGCTCACCGCCGGTCCTGACCGGCTGATTGACGATGAGCGAGGCGTCCACCTGCGCTAGCAAGACACCTGCGTTGCATTCGGGGCAAGTCGGGTTTGTCGAGGCCGCCCAAAGGTTCCGCAACAAAGCAAAAAGCCGCTTGTTCAAATGCCAGCCAAAAATGCCCAGTGGCATCGCCACGGCTGCAAACTTTGCTGCTCGCCCTAATGATTTAACAAAGCGCATATATGACCCGCTGCTGCGACAATGTATGGTTCGTGCCGACGTGCGCCCGCCTCGACAGTAGTGCGCTGCTTCTGCCGACGTGGCGATGGCGCGCCGGCGAGCAGAGCGGGGCGCGTGGCACTCGCGAAGCTGTCAGTTGGGGCTGCCATATTCATTGAGCATCACCGCCCCGAATGCAAGCGATCTGCACCTCGCCAGGATGTGGTTCGCTTGCCTCGATGATGCCGCCTCGTACTCTGCGGATGTAGCGTTGCCCGGCCCTTTTCAGATTGGCCGCTGTCGCTGCTTGGGCCAGGGTCGCACCTTCGGGCTTGATCGTGTAGCTCCCGCCCTCGCCCTCGTCGCCTGCAAACACGGAAATGCTTGTCACCTTGAGGCTGCCAAAAACAGTCAGCGGTGCCGGAAGGGCATGGTCGCCGCTCAATACATCATTGGTTGTTCGAAACACTGCCCGCACTGGAGGGGTCGCTGGCAAATTTGCTATGCACTCAATGGCAGCCCTCAGCAATGGCGCAGCTTGGGCCCAGTCGCTATGGCTTGCAGCGTTGGCGCTCATCAGAGCGGGCGGCATACCTTGGGCATTTGCGAGCCATGCAGCTGAAGCAAGGGCGAAGCTGATCAGGGGCTTGATGGTGCGCATGATGAGGGGGTGCTCCTGCTCAGAGTGGCAGTGAGAGTGGCTTGTCCGCGAGCACGACGCGAGCAAAGGCTTCGAGTCCCGACAGCGACGGGAAAGTGTCAGCAATGCCCCCTGGGGAAGTCAGAGTCCACTCGGATGCGCTGCCTGGCAAAACCGCCAAGAGCTTGAAGCCATCAGCAGCGACGACGATGCGAGCGGAGCGAATTGCGGAGGGCGCCATGCGGCGAGAGCGCTCCCCGTGAACGAAGGTCAGGGATGAATCGAACATGGCAGGGAGCCTTTCAGAGTGAGGGGTTGGAGCTGGTATCAGGAGTAGGGTTCTTGGCAAGACCAAGCATGCGATTTACGAATCTCACCGTGCTCGGCATGTCTTGCCGGAACCGTGGAGACAGGGCGGGCTCGCACGTGATGTGGCCCTCGCGCTTGAACAACTTGGAGCCGTTGGCGTACTGGGTGAGGAACTCCATGCATTGCGAAGGCGTAGCCATTGCAAGCGCTTCCTGAGCGGCGCTGGCAACCACAATGAGACCGGCCAGAAATTCCTTGTCTGCAGTCCACTTGGTATGCACGCGTTGGTAGGCTGCCCGAACGTTTGCTAGCTCGACCTGCAAGGCGGCAAGCTGGGTTTGCATCGCGTCGCATTGGGCCTCTGCAGCTCGTGTGGCTTCTGCTACGCCATCGTCCCAGCCGGCTTGATACCCCAAGGCGGCCCCTTCGTTGCGGCCTTGAATGAGGCCTGCGCGCTTGCCTATAGCGCCGTTGAGCAGCGCAGCATCCATGCTGGTTTCAAAGTTGCTCATGTCGGGTCTCCTTCGGGCGGCTGAGTGCTGCTCGCGTTGATGGGGCCGTTCGCCGTTGACGGGCGCCTCGTCAAGGCATTGCCCGTGGCTGCTGGCTTCTCATCCAGCTCCGGTGTTGTCCCCTGGCCGCCACCCATCAGGGCAGGCCGCGTCGAGTGGGGCGGCGCAGTCGCCATCTCGGCGGTGTGCGCCTCTGTTTCAGCTGGTGGAGCAACGCCTTGCAGTCCGGCATTGATGGTGGTGTTACCACGCTCGCGGCCAGCCCTTTCGCGGCCGCCACTTGGAGGCAGCCGAGGTCCAGACGGACTGCCTGCGCCATCCGAAGCGCCGCCGCCACGCTGGCGCGGTAGGGAAACTGGCGGCGTACCCGAGGAGGAGAGCGCTGCGCGCTCCATGTTTCCACGCATCATGTGGGTAGCATTTGTCTCGCCCAGGTCGGCGACTCCGGCGCCGATCCACTTGAGCACGTGGTCCGGCAGTACTTGCGGCAGGCCGAAGATCATGTAGACGACCGGCAGCAGGATGAAGCCGAACACGACCATCCAGTCCTTGTAGGTCATGAACTCGACAACCCAGCCGAGGCTTTCCTGCGAGGTGACGATGGCCGTGCGCATGGAGAAGAACGCTTTGGCCAAGTAGTCAACGATTGGGTCTGCCGCCAAAATGCCTGCAAAGAGGCCCAGCACCGCTAGCGCGGGCCGCACAAAAAGGGAAAGCAACAGCAAGTAGCCCTGCTGATCTGAGCCAATGAAGGTCTGCGAGGGGCGCATGTGCATCACGACCCAGAGCGGCGCAGCAATGACGGACTGGAGTACCGCCAGCACCCACCCCGCCACGACCACCATAAAAATGCCGTACGGCAGCGACGGCAGAAAGGTGCCGAAGTAGAAGGCCAGCAGATCAAGCCACGACATCATCTTGGCGAGTTGAGGCACGACCACGGCTAGCGACCAGTCCCAGACCGCCGTGCCGACCGGTGTCAAATCGACGCCCGTTCCTGCAACTTTCACGCTGCCCACGACACCTGCGGCCGCCCGCAGCCCCGTGATAGCGGTTTTGAGTGCTGTATCGGCAGCAAGGGTCATCGAGCTGAGTACGGTCATCCAGTCGCCGACGCGTTTGATCCGACTGATGGCGTCTACGCCTGCGTCTGTGCCGATCAGGATTTCTGTCGTGCCCTGCATCGACCAATTCACGAACTTCGTCATGCGGCTGTCGAAGCCTGATCGCAGGCTATCGACGTTGAGGCCGCTCAGTGAGTCGGGCACGACGCTGTTCAGCTCGGCGGGGCTGGGGGTTCCACTGAGGGCGCCTGCGCCTGCGTCGGCTTTGGCGATGATGGTGCGAGAGGCGGTGTCAACGCCGTTGGCCAGCATCTGCGCTCGGGCGTCGTCTGGCAGGCCACTGAACGTCGGCGCGGTCGCGTCGGCTGGCGCCGAGCTGTAGATCTTCGCCATCTCTTCGCGAATCCCGCCCAGGCGCTGATGAAAGCCGCCCGCCATTGCCCAGCCGTCTTTCGTGACGCTGTTGGTCCAGCCCTGCATGATTTGGCTTAGGGTGGTGTCGTTCGCAATCTGACTGCTGAGGTTGGACAAGACCGCTTGTTGAGCGTTGTCAACGATGATGTTGAACTGCTGGCTGCTGACGGTGTCCCAGCCTGGTTGAGACAAGGAGTAGGGCATCGTGGCCACCCAGGCATCGATGTCCTTCATCAGTTGAACAAGTGCTGCTTGCTTGGCGCTGGTCGCTGCCACTCGTATGGCTTGAAGCGCCGTTTGGTTGGCTGCGGCGGTTGCGCCGCTCAGCGTTTGGCTCAGGTCATCGTTGTTGGTCGGGACGACGGGGGCGGAATTGAAGGCGTATACCTTCACCGTGCCGCAAAAAGGGGCTCCGCCTGCCAAGCTAGTCGCTGCATTGCGGTCGCGAATCAGGAACGTCTTGGACGTGACCGCGCCGGCCTTGTCCTCCATGGCCGTCACGTCAGGGGTGGCCCCGGCCTGCACAGCTGGGGCGTTTCCCCCTCGGCTGGAGTCGTCGTAGATCTTGTTGGCCGAGTAGGCGCAATATGACAGAGCCAGGTACTGCTGGGCGAATTTTCGAACGTCGTACAGCGGGAAAGACTCGCTGGGCTTAGCTCCGTTGCCGTAGCCGGCTTGCGCCGAAATGTTGGTCAGTGCGCCGCCGACGATCCCGGCTTGGACACCCTTGTCGAACACGCTGTTGGCAAGGCCGACCCCCCACAACGCGAGCATCAGGACCAGGTGCTGGATGAATGAAAAGCCGCTTGCCGATGGCAGCAGGAAGCTTGCGCCAGTCACCACACGCAAGGGGGTCCACACCGAACTCCATGACTTGCCCATCGCCTCGCCGTCATTTGCCGTGTTTACGGCCCCTGTTACTGCGATGAAGCTAACGATGAGGGAGGCAACGACAAGCAGGCCGCTGTTGAACACGCTCAGCATCGAACCCAGCGTGCTCGCCGCTTGGCTCACTGCGCCAGGGTCGGCTCCCGATGCAAGCGCGTCGATCACCGGACCAAAGATGCGGCGCAGGATGCCGACGCTGACGTCGGTGCATTGGCCGCCCGCGGGACAGGGGGAAAAGGGCATGGCTGGCATCGATGGACTCCGGTCTCCTGAGGTGCGCTGGCATCGACTCTAAGCTGTTTAACGTACAAAAACAATAGTCCGTTGACACTGATGGGCGCGATATTTCAAGCGATGTGGATTGGCGCGCATTGGTGCTTTTTATTGGACGCTGTGGCCTAGTTCGTATGTTCAGAGGTCTCATGCAAATGCAAGCCGGTTGTTTATTAAATAATATTAACGGACAGCTATGCTGACAATGTCGCGCGGGCTCGGGCGGCATGCCGATTCATGTCTGGCTTCAGATTCCTTGCTTGTGCGAGCGAAGTTTTTCGGCCGCATTTGCCACTGCGGACAACGGACGGTTGAGCAGTTGAGGGCTCAGTGGCGCAATCCCGCCACCGAACTGGGCCGCTGACCTTTCTGTGGGCGCCTGGTCTGGGCTCGCCTGAATATGGCGCTCAATGACCGATTGCTGGATTCAATCGAGGCGGGGCGGGTTTGCTGCTCGGTAGCGCGCCGCCAGTAGGACATCTACTTCGGCAGCCGCCAGCCGTACAGGTTGCCGTCTCCTGCTGGCTTGGGAAAGCACACGCCATCGCTCACCTGCCAGCCTGGCTGGGTGCAGCGGGCTACCTGCTGAAGGCTGCCGACGTTGGCCATGCGGTAGGCTAAGCGCCCATCTGGTGTTGCGCCCCATGCGGCAGCCGCTGATTCGTTGCGGGCCTCCTGGTAGCCAAGAGCCAATCCTGCTTCGTGCCCGCGTGCGAAACCCATCCAACCTGCCGATGCTGTGCTCACGGCGGCCACGGTCAAGCCTGCTGCGACCCACTGCCACTGCTGTTTCCGGGCTGTCTGGCTTGCCACTTCCTTCACTGACCTTGCCAGCTCCCTGCTTAGGTCGTCTTGGGCGCTTGCAGCCGCTGCGGCGGCCACTGCATCGGCAGTTTCTTTGACCTGCTTGACAGCCATCTCGCCAGCTGCGGCTATGCGTCGCGGCATGGCCTCATAGAGCTGCTGATAGTGCTCCAGCGCGACCATCACCACCCACAAGGCATCGTTGGTGTCGATGCCGAGCAAGTTCTGCATGTGCAGCAGTCGGCCAGCCTCTTCGTCGGTCAATTCGCGCCCCCTCAAGCGCTCCATGACTTCGACGATTCCGGGCTTCATGACAGCAGCGCCGCGATGGCGATGTGTGCCAACTTCCTCCAGCGCAGCAACTCGGCACGATTGCCAATCGGCAGCTCTTCAGACGCTCTCTTGATCGATAGGCGCTTCGTGGCCAAGTCATCGGCAACTCGGTCGGCCAAGTCGGGAAAGTCCACAGTTTTACCGCCGGTCGATTCAATCCGCTTGCGGGTTCCTGAGTCGTTATAAAGCTGAAACTTCTCGGGCTCGCCGAAGTACAAATTTCGCACGACATGGAGCATATGCCTGTCGCTCACTGGCAGGGTTTCCAAGTAGTCGGCCATGAGTTCCAGCGAATCACGCTGGCGGTTGATCGTCCAGAGTGTGATCAGCTCACGGTCAAGCTCGGCGAGAGTTGATTCGAGCGTTTTGCCGAATTTACCTACCGCAGTCAAATTTCGTGCCGCGGTATTGATTACTAATGGCTGGCCGCGTGTATTGTCGGCAAGGTTGACCAAATCAATCCAGCCTTCGCTTGTGTCGAGTTCGATGGCGGTTGCGCGACTGTTTGCTTTATGCGCCTTGTAAACGTCAGGGTTTGCTGTATCGGTCTCTACCAGGATCGGGTCATTTCCCTGAGATTCCAAATAATCGAGCACGGCACTGCAAACTGTACTTTTTCCGGTGCCGCCCTTGCTCCCGCCAATCATGATGATCTTGCTCATTGGCACACCTCAAATCCGCTCTCGGTCAGGTCGGGTGATCGCAGCCAGTGCTACCTGATGATCCGAGTGCGCCGGAGGCAGGGCTGATGCTGCTGCGCGTTCACCGGGGCCTGGCGCGGTGGTAGCCTGTGATGTGGTTCTACGGGCTCCCGTCGGCGCCGTGATGGCTCTCTTCTTGGTCGGTCGCTTCCCGGCCGCCTTGCTACGTTGAAGGTAGTTTTTCAGGGTCGCAGTGCTGATCCCCAATCCTTCCCCGGTCAGGAACTGCGCGATCTGCTGGAGTGAGTAATTGCGTTGTTGCAGGGTTGCTATCTCGCCTGCAAGCAGCTTGATTTCTTCAGCCTTACTGATTGGTCTGGTCTTGTTTTCGATTGCCGGAAGTGCTCGCAATTTTTCCGCGAGTGCCTCGGCGTGCGCGAGAGTTCGTGCCATGAAGGACTCCGATGCCAAACATGCGCCTCATATTACACGCAGGCTGCTAAAGCGCCACTGTTAACAGCATCGCTCCTCTTCGATGAGCTCAATCAGGGAAGTTAGTTCCTATAAGAACGTGGCGGCGTTGCAAATCCGTCACTTCGAGCACTCTTGTGGTTTCAGATTGAATGGCCTGTGTTGGCAATTGAGAGCCGCTTGCTTACTATGTTGCTCAATATGCGTGGCCTCTGCTCAACACAGGATAGCCCTTGTCTGACACATAACCCCGAGGGGTCATGTGCCAGCCAAGGGACGCCACGACATTCCGCGCGTTGCTTGTCACGTCGAGGCTCATCCTGCCCCCTCAAATGCCGGGGGAGGCTTGCGAACGCTTGGCGCGTTGCTTCTCGCGGTCGCCAACTGGGAGACACCTGCCGCCGCCTGGCGGCCATGCCGTGGAGACACTGAGGATGCCGTTTGCAGTTCAGGGCGCGGAAGCACTCAGCGAGAAGATCGCGGTCCGCCTGACGCACGCCGAGAAGGCCAGGCTGCGCGAGGACGCCGACCTCGCCGGGCTGTCAGTGTCGGAGCTGGTGCGACGCCGCTACTTCGGCCGCCGCATCGTCCACCACGCAGACCTCAAGACGGTGGCCGAGCTACGCAAGACGGCGGGCCTGCTCAAGGATCACTACAACAAGACGGGCGGGCTGCACGCCGACAAGACGGCGGCCATCTTGAGCGACATCTGGTCGCTGGTTAGGAGGCTCGGTGATCGTCAAGAAAATTAAGCCCAAGCTAGTGGACGGCAAAGTGCCCAGCCGCGCTCGCTACGTGCGCGACCTCACCGACTACATGGCTGCGCCTGATGAGGGCGAGAAGCTGCTTTTGCTGGGTGGCGTTGGGTTTCACTCGGATGACTTCGCCACCCGGCAGGTGGAGATGATGAGCGTCGCGCACGAGGCTGTGCGCTCTGACCTCCCGGTGCAGCACTGGGTCATGTCCTGGCATGAGGGTGAGCAACCAACGCCGGAACAGGTCGAAGGAGCGGTGAGCATCTTCCTTGAAGAGATGGGCTTGGCTGGGCACCAGGCGATGTACGCCCTGCACCAGAACACAGACAATATCCATTTGCACCTGGCGGTTAGTCGCGTCCACCCGGAAACCGAGAAGGTCATCAAGGTCAATCGCGGCTTTGACTACGAGCCCGCCCACCGGGCTATCGCCCGCATCGAGCACCGGCAGGGCTGGCAGTCTGAGCCGAATGCCTTGTTCCGCGTGCTGGAGGACGGCCAGGCTGTGAAGGCCGACCGCGCCAAGAAGTCCAAGGAACCCGCCCGCAAGGCGCGCGACATGGAGTCGCGCACGGGTGAGCGTTCAGGGCAGCGCATCGCCGCCGAAGAGCTGGCCGAGATCATCAAGGCGTCGTCGAGCTGGGCCGAGTTGCACAGCAAGCTCGCCGAGCACGGCGCGCGATTCGAGACGAAGGGCAGCGGTGCCGTCATCCTGATCGACAACATCGCCGTCAAGGCATCGAGCGCTGGGCGCGAGTGCAGCCTGGCCGTGCTGAAAAGGCGCCTTGGTGACTTCCAGCCCGCCGATGCGGCGGTGAGCACTATGGCCCGCAAGCCTGAGCCTATCCGCCCGGACGCCAAGGGCTGGGATGACTACATCGGCGCGCGAAAAGACCACTACCAGCGCAAGGCCCGTGAGCAGGCCGACCTACGCAAGCGCCACGAGGATGAACGCCGTGCACTGACGGAGCAGCAGCGCGAACAGCGCCGGAACGTCCTGCAAGGCGACTGGAAGCGCAAGGGCGAGGTGCTGAATGCGATGCGGAGCGTCGTTGCATCCGGCCAGGCCAAAGCCAAGGCCGAGCTGAGAGAGCGCCAACGGCGCGAACGCGAGGCATTGGCGACGAGGTTCCCAAGCTGGCCCGATTACGAGGACTGGCTGGCCCAACATTTCAGCGCCGAGGACGCAGCGGACTACCGCTATCGCAGCCACGATCCGCAGCTCATCGAGGGCGACGATGACGAAGTGCCGCAGCCGCGCGACATTCGCGCCTTCTCGGCCGAGGTGCAGGCGGGCGCGGTGGTCTACCGCCGCGCCGCCGAAGGCGGGGCGGGGGCGGGGGTGTCTTTCGTGGATCTGGGGCGGCAGATCGACGTGCACGAGTGGCGCGACCAGGCGGCAGCTCTGGCGGCCATGCAGCTAGGGGTGCAGAAGTGGGGCAAGGTGCGCCTCAGAGGGAATGACGACTACAAGCGCATGTGCGTGTCGCTGGCCGTGGAGCACGGCATCCAGGTGAGCAACCCAGAGCTGCAAGACCTGATCGCGGCCGAGCGGGCGCGGCGCGCGAAAGCACGGGAGGAAGCACGGCAGGCCCCTCAGCTCACGGACTTCAGGAAATACCACGAGGCGGTCGGCGCGGACCGCTATCGAGTCACGGCCATCCGCCTTCGAGAGAACGGCACCAAATCGGCCTTCGTGCTGGACAAACGCGGCGGCAGCAGTGCGGGCTTCACCACGCGCGAGATCGCCTGGCGCATGGGCGAGATGCAGCGGCTGGAGCAACGCGGCGAAAACCTGTACTACACCCCACTGTCCGCGCAGCGGCACCACATCCTGATCGACGACTTAAGCACGGACAAGCTCCAGCGGTTCCTTGGCGACGGTTACAAGCCCGCCGTAGTGATCGAGAGCAGCCCCGGCAACTATCAGGCCGTGCTCAACGTGCCCAAGCTGCGCATGGCAAACGAGCAGGACGCAGCGAACCGGCTTTGCCGAATGCTGAACCAGCGCTATGGCGACCCCAACCTGTCCGGAGCCGTCCACCCTCATCGAGCACCAGGCTTCACAAATCGCAAGCCGGAGCGTCAACGGGCCGATGGCAGCTTTCCAGAGGTGCGCCTTGTCTATGCCGAGGCGCGCGAGTGTGCGAAGGCTCTGACCGACGCAGCGGTGATCGCCCGCGAGCTGTATCACTTGGCCCAGGCCGCCAAGTTGCATATGCCTTCGCCTTCCCATCCCGCATTGGGCGGCTCGCACCTAGCCAAGTTGTACGCCCTCCACAGACAGGACATCCTGGCCAGGCAAGCCGGTGGCGACATTGACCTCTCTCGCGTTGACTCGATGGTGGCCGTACGGCTGCGCATCACCGGCCACGACCAGGCTGAGATCGCGGCGACGCTGGAGACATGCGCACCGGCCGTCCGGCCGACCACGGAGGGGCGCAACTGGCGCGACTACGCGCAGCGCACTGCCCGCTATGCCTTCGGGCCAGAGGGTGCGCTGACGGCCTCGCGTCTGGAGCGCTACCGCGACCAGTTCCTGCGGCTGGAGGGGCGCGACCCGGCCGCTGAGCAGGCCCACGATGGGCCGAGGATGGGGGCATGACGGCGCACGCTGAAACGCTCACACCCCAACGGCCACAACGCTTTGCGGCCGACGAGCTGGACGCCGCGGCGCGGTGGGTCAGCGCGCGATGTGCGGATGTTCCCCCTGCCCAGCTGGTTGACACATTCCGGGCGCTGGACGCGATCCTGGCCAGGTCGAGGGGCGTGGTCGCCCTGCGCGACCTCATGCCGGGTTCCGGGCTGGAAGCACTCCATCTGTCGCCCGAGCGCGACGCCCGCGTGGAGCTTGCCAGCCTGCCTGGCGTGATCCACCAGGCGGCCCTTACCGCCATCGGCCAGGCCGTGCGTGCCGAGTTCATCGCCACCCGGCGCGACATGGCAGAGATCGAGGCCGACGACGGTTCGCGGCTGATCGTTCACGCCGTCGAGGTGCGTGCGCTGGTCCTGGCGGCTACCGGCGTGCAGCTCGTCGAGATGCACTCATCTAGATAGATGTATATATTATTGTGTTCAATAAACGGTGGTTTGTTGGACAGTTGCCGCAAGGGGCGGTTTTGGCTGTCCAAAGTGCCCTCCGGCTGTTAAAATTGGCGTCAACTTATCAACGTCCAGCAAACACTCCTTTGCTGGACATTTTTGTGTCTGGAAGGCGGCTATCGGCCAATGGGGCAGCGCATCGGGTACGCCCGAGTCTCGACAGATGACCAGAACCTTGATTTGCAGCTCGACGCGCTGCACAAGGCTGGCATCGGCGACGACCGCCTCTACTCCGACACCGCGAGCGGCAAGGATGTCGAGCGCAAGGAGCTGGCAGCGTGCCTCAAGGCGCTGCGCAAGGGAGACACCCTTGTCGTGTGGCGGCTGGATCGCCTTGGCCGCAGCCTGCCCGACCTCGTGCGCATCGTGGGCGAGCTGGAGCAGAAGGGCGTCAGCTTCGAGAGCCTGACCGAGAAGATCGAGACGGGCAGCGCGGCAGGCAAGCTGGTTTTCCACGTCTTTGCAGCGCTCGCCGAGTTCGAGCGCAACTTGATCCGTGAGCGCACGCGGGCCGGTCTTGTGGCCGCCCGTGCCCGAGGCCGCGCCGGCGGCCGGAAGCCAAAGCTCTCCGAAGCCCAGATCAAAGAGATCAACGAGATGGTGGACGCGCAGAAGCTCCCCATCGGGCGAATCGCCGAGCTGTACGGCGTCTCGCGCACCACCATTTACAAAGTCGCACCACGCAGGGAGAACGAAGCGGGTGAGGCGCAGCCAGTGAAGAAGAAGCCATGATCCGAACCATCCTCCAACAGTACCGCGACGAGTCCGCCTTCAACCGTGACCTTGGCGATCGCTTCGAGCGCCTGATCCGGGCCTACCTCAAGCTCGATCCTCAGTACGTTGCCCTCTTCTCTGACGTGTGGCTTTGGAAGGATTGGCCCGAGCGGGAGGCCTATGGCTACAAGGCTCCAGACACTGGCATCGACTTGGTGGCCAAGCTGCGCGAGGACGAGGGTTTTTGCGCCATTCAGTGCAAGTTCTACGAGACGCCTATCCCCCTTGGCGACCTTGGCAACTTCTTCACCCTGTCGGGCAAGGGCGGCTTCACGCAGCGCCTGATCGTTGCCACGGCCAACTTGAGCAAGCATGCGGCCGACGCGCTGGAAAACCAGACGATCCCGGTTGAGATGATGACCTTGGAGGACTTGGACGCCTCCCCCATCGACTGGTCGCAGTTCTCGCTCGATAAGCCCGACCAGCTCCGCAAGCTGCCCAAGAAAGACCCGCGTGAGCACCAGCGTGAGGCCTTGGTGAACGTCACCAAGGGCTTCAAGACCAGCAACCGCGGCAAGCTCATCATGGCTTGCGGCACAGGCAAGACCTACACCTCGCTGATCGTGGCGGAAGAGATGGTCAAGCCGGGCCAGACCATCCTCTTCCTTGTGCCGTCCATTGCCCTGCTGTCGCAGACGCTGCGGGCTTGGACTGCGGACGCCAGCGTGCCGCTGCGCTGCTTTGCCGTGTGCTCCGACAGCAAGGCCAGCCGAAACGAAGAGGACATGCGCATCTACGAGCTGGCCTACCCAGCCACGACGAACGCGACCAAGTTGGCCAAGTCCCTCACCGAGACGAAGGACGACAGTGCTGTCACGGTGATTTTCTCGACCTACCAGTCCATCGAGGTGGTGCATCAGGCCCAGCAAAAGACCGGCATCGAGTTCGATCTGGTGGTGTGTGACGAGGCCCACCGGACGGCGGGCTACACCGCGCCGGGTGATGACCCTTCGGCTTTCGTGCGCGTGCACGACAACACCTTCATCAAGGGCAAAAAGCGGCTTTACATGACCGCCACCCCGCGCATCTACGCCGAGGCCAGCAAGAGCAAGGCCGAGGAATCGAACGTGCAGGTGTTTTCGATGGACGATGTGGCCACCTTCGGCCCCGAGTTCCACCGGCTGCGCTTCGATGAGGCGGTCAAGCGTGACCTGCTGTCCGACTACAAGGTGCTGGTGATCGCCGTCGATGAGCTGCACGTCAGCCAGGTACTCAACCAGCGGATCGCCGACAGCGGTGATGAACTCAAGCTGGACGATGCCGTGAAGATCGTTGGCTGCTGGAACGGGCTGGGCAAGCACGTCGCGGCCGAGGATGGCATGGACATCAGTGCAGACCCGCAGGCAATGCGCACGGCTATCGCCTTTGCTCAGTCAATCAAGCACTCCAAGCTGCTGACTGCGGAGTTCGAGCGCATCTCCAACGACCTCGCCGACGAGATCGACTACTTGCCAGCGCTTGAAGCCAAACACGTTGACGGCACCATGAACGTCGTCGAGCGCAATCAGAAGCTGTCGTGGCTCAAGGGCAATATCGGCAAGGATGAGCCGGTCTGCCGCATCCTGACCAATGCCCGATGCCTCTCCGAAGGCGTGGACGTGCCTGCGCTCGATGCAGCCATCTTCCTGAATCCGCGTGACTCGGTGGTGGACGTGGTGCAGTCAGTCGGCCGCGTGATGCGCAAAGACCCCGCAGGCCGGAAGAAGTACGGCTATGTGATCCTGCCCATCGGCATCCGCAAGGACACCTCACCCGAGACCGCGCTTGACGACAACAAGAAGTACCGCGTGGTCTGGCAGGTGCTCAATGCCCTGCGCGCCCACGATGACCGCCTTGACAAGCAGTTCGCCACCATCGACCTCACCGGGAAGGCCAACGGGATCGTCAACGTCATCGGCGTCGGCGCTGGAAATGACAAGACTGACCGCGTGCCCGACCAGCTCGGTTTTGCCTTTGACCCGGTGGAGCTGGGCAAGTGGCAGGACGCGATGTTCGCCAAGATCGTCCACAAGTGCGGCAACCGTCGCTACTGGGAGGACTGGGCCAAGGACATCGCCGAGATCGCTGACCGCCACCAGATGCGCATTCGCGCCCTGCTTGAAAAGCCTTACTCCAAGGGCAAGAAAGCCTTTGACGAATTCCTCAAGGGCGTCCGCAAGAACCTGAACCCCAGCGTCAGCCAGAACGACGCCATCGAGATGCTGGCACAACACATCATCACCAAGCCGGTGTTTGATGCGCTGTTCGAGGGCTACGCCTTCACCAGCAAGAACCCTGTTTCGCAGTCCATGCAGAAGATCATGGACATCCTTGAGGCGCAGGCCTTGGACAAGGAGCACGAGACGCTGCAAGGGTTCTACGCGAGTGTGCGCGAGCGCGCTTCGGGCATCACCGACCCGAAAGGGCGTCAGAAGATCATCGTCGAGCTGTACGAGCGGTTTTTCAAGACGGCCTTCCCTCTCATGGTCGAGCGGCTTGGGATCGTCTACACGCCGGTTCCTGTCGTGGACTTCATCCTGCACAGCGCCGACGCTGCCCTGCAAGAGCACTTCGGCACCCGCCTCGCCAACAAGAACGTCCACATTCTTGATCCGTTCACCGGCACGGGCACCTTCCCCGTGCGGCTGATCGAAACCGGCCTGATCCCGGCCGACAAGCTGCCCTACAAGTACCGTCACGAGCTGCACGCCAACGAGATCGTGCTGCTGGCTTACTACATCGCGGCCATCAACATCGAAGAGTCGTTCCACCGCGTCACCGGGCAGGACTACGAGCCTTTCCCCGGCATCGTGCTGACTGACACCTTCCAGATGAGCGAGCCGCAAAACGGCGACATCGACGAGGGTCTGCCGGAGAACCACGAGCGTGCCGACCGCCAGAAGGCGCGCGACATCCGCGTGATCGTGGGCAATCCGCCCTACTCTGTCGGTCAGGACGGCGGGAACGACAACAACCAGAACCTCAAGTATTCGCGGCTTGACGGGCGCATCGCCGCGACCTACGCCGCACACTCCACAGCGACGCTCAAGAACAGCCTGTACGACTCCTATATCCGTGCGTTCCGTTGGGCGACCGACCGCATCAAGGACGAGGGCATCGTTTGCTTTGTCACCAATGGCGGCTGGATCGACGGCAACACGATGGACGGGTTCCGCAAGACCCTTCAGGACGAGTTCTCGGATGTCTATGTGTTCAACCTGCGGGGCAATGCGCGAACCCAAGGCGAGCTTCGCCGCAAGGAGGCGGGCAACGTCTTTGACGCCGGTTCTCGCACTCCTGTGGCGATCACGCTGCTGGTCAAGCGCAAAGGGCACCAAGGCAAGGCAACCGTCCGCTACCACGACATCGGTGACTACCTCAGCCGCGAGCAGAAGCTGGACATCATCACCGGCTTTGGCAGTCACCAGAGCGTGCCGTGGCAGACCCTTGAGCCGAACGAGCACCACGATTGGATCAACCAGCGCAGCGGTGATTTCAACGCCTTCGTGCCCTTCAACGACGCGCCGGATGCCATCTTTGCGATGCGCTCAAGCGGCGTGAAAACCAACCGCGACACATGGGTCTACAACCCGAGCCGCACAGCCCTTGAAGGCAACGTCAAGCGGATGATCGACCGCTACAACGAGCAGGTGGCGCTACATAGCGAGCGCTGCAAGGCGGCTGGCAGCGATGCCTACAAGATGGCGATGGACTTGGCTGACCCGAACCCGCGAAACATCAAGTGGACGCGCGAGCTGTACACCGATCTCAGCCGTGGGAAGCTGTGCGAGTTCGACCCGGACGGTATTCGCGTGGCCGAGTACCGACCCTTCTGCAAGCAGTGGGTGTACTTCAACCGGCGACTCAACAACTGCGTGTACCAGCAGCCGAAGCTGTATCCCACGGCGAAGCATCGGAACTTGGCCATCCAGCTCACCGGCAACGGAGCGAGCAAGGATTTTTCATGCCTGATGGGGAACATCCTGCCTGACCTTGAGGTGATCTCGAAGGGCCTGTGCTTCCCGCTCTACTGGTATGAGCCAGCCACTGAGAAGGCGGCGCAGTCTGGATTCAGCTTCGATGGTGGCGATGCCGATGACGCCGAGGCTCACGGTTATGTGAAGCGTGATGGCATCACCGACGTGGCCTTGGCCAACTTCCGCAAGCACTACGCGGACGCGAGCATCACCAAGGAAGGCATCTTCTACTACTGCTACGGGGTGCTGCACTCTCCTGAGTACCGGGAGCAGTACGCATCCGATCTCAAGAAGGTGTTGCCACGGATTCCCTACGCCCCTGACTTCCGGGCATTTGAGCAGGCCGGGCGTGCCCTTGCCGCGCTGCATCTCGACTATGAGGTCATCGAGCCGTGGCCGGTGATCGAAGAGGCCAAGGACAAGGGCGACCTCAACGACTTCGCTTACTACCGCGTTGAGAAGATGCGCTTTGCCTCGGCAGGCGGCCGGGAGAAGGACAAGAGCGTGCTGATCTTCAACGGCCGCATCACCCTCAAGAACATCCCGCCAGAGACGCACGAATACATGGTCAACGGCAAGAGTGCGCTTGAGTGGGTGATGGAGCGCTACGAGCCTTACACCGACAAAGACAGCGGCATCAAAAACGACCCGAACGAATGGTGCCGCGAGCACGACGATCCGGCGTACATCCTGAATCTGGTCAAGCGCGTGATCCGCGTCAGCGTGGAGACGGTCAAGATCGTCGGAGGCCTGCCGTCGATCCAGTGACGGCAGAAGGGAGAGAACAACAATGTCCGACCTGACCGCGTTCGAGGGGCGCAAGCTGGAAAAGCTGCTTGGCATGGGCAGCGGCTACGTGCTGAATTTTTCCGACCGCACCTACAGCGAATTCTTCATCGACTACCGCATCGACATCGACGCGGCCCAGTACCGCACGGGCGGCGACTCCAAGGCCAAGCGGATGCGCACCTTCTGGGCCGTCGCGCCCAACAACACAGTCGGCCGCGTGCTGGAAGGTCTGATCGCCTACGGCATCGACGAGCGCTGTCTGGGTGACAGCAGTCACGAGCTGATCGACGCTTGCCGCGTTATCGCGCAGCGCTTGCTCGCCGATCAGCCGGTGGCCGAGCTGGACTCGCTGACGGCCAACTCCGATGACCGTGACTTCGAGGTGGTGGCAGAGCACGTACGCGAAGCCATCGAGAAGAACCAGCCCGAGGGCGCGCTGGATCGCCTGCACACTTTCGTCATCAAGTTCATCCGCATCGCCTGTGAGCCGCACGGCATCGAGGTGAACCGGGACAAGGCCCTGCACAGCATCTTCGGCGAGTACGTCAAGGCGCTGCGTGAAGGTGGCCACCTTGAATCGCAGATGGCCGAGCGCATCCTGAAATCC
>Ga0194137_10000261_pt1 | contig 37198 bp, 34 predicted proteins | sample TARM_MetaG_T3_14_FD_134025 | JGI IMG/M metagenome (GOLD analysis project Ga0194137, IMG submission 134025) | Freshwater microbial communities from Pennsylvania, USA, analyzing microbe dynamics in response to fracking - TARM_MetaG_T3_14 (version 2) | ecosystem: Environmental > Aquatic >... | reverse complement strand
GCTTCACTCGTTGTTCAGTTTTCAAAGAACAAATTCACTTGTGTTTCGCTTGTTTCCGTCGTGCCTCTCAGCGGCGACTTAGATAATATATCACGGCCACATAGGCTAATGCAAGTGTTTTTTATAACTTTTTTCATTTCTTTATTGATAGCCTGCTAGAAAGAAGAAAAGCCCGCATAAAACCTAGGGTTTATGCGGGCTTTCAGCTATTCGTTTCTCATATGAGGGAAGAGAAGCACATCTCGGATAGAAGCCGAATCCGTCAGCAGCATCACTAGACGGTCGATGCCGATGCCGAGACCGCCTGTTGGCGGCATGCCGTATTCCAAAGCGCGGATGAAATCGTCATCCATCTCATGCGCCTCGTCGTTGCCCGCTTCCTTCTCCACCATCTGTGCCTCGAAGCGCTGGCGCTGGTCGATCGGATCGTTGAGCTCCGTGAAAGCATTGGCATGCTCGCGGGATACGATGAACAGCTCGAAGCGGTCCGTAAAGCGCGGGTCCTCATCGTTCTTCTTGGCGAGTGGAGAAATATCCACGGGATGGCCGGTTACGAACGTAGGCTGAACGAGCGTATGCTCCACGAAAGTCTCGAAGAAAGCATTGACGATATGGCCGTAGGTCATATGCGGCTCCACCGGAACCTTATGCTCCTGAGCCAGCTGCTGCGCTTCCTCAAGGGACAGCTGCTGCGTGAAATCGACTCCGGTCGCGTCCTTGATGAGTTCCATCATGGACACGCGGCGCCATGGGACGGTCAGATCCACTTGCTGGCCTTGATAGTCGATGACCGTGCTGCCATGCACCTCTTGGGCGATATGCGCGATGAGGTTCTCCGTCAGGGACATGATGTCCTTGTAGTCGGCATAGGCTTCGTAGAGCTCGATCATCGTAAATTCCGGGTTGTGGCGAGTGCTCATGCCCTCGTTGCGATAGACGCGGCCGATCTCATATACTTTCTCGAGACCGCCGACGATCAGCCGCTTGAGGTGAAGCTCGATGGCGATCCTCATATAGAGCTGCATATCCAGCGCATTATGATGAGTAATGAACGGACGAGCGGCCGCTCCGCCGGCAATCGTATGGAGAGTCGGCGTTTCAACCTCGAGATAACCGAGAGAATCCAGGTAACGGCGCATGGACTGGATGATGCGGGAACGCAGGATGAACGTCTGCTGCACGTCCGGGTTGGTGATCAGATCGACGTAACGCTGGCGGTAGCGCTGTTCCACGTCCTTGAGTCCATGGAATTTGTCCGGCAAAGGAAGCAGCGACTTGCTGAGGACCGTTACTTCCTTCGCTTTGACGGAGATCTCTCCCGTCTTCGTTTTGAATACCGTGCCGTCGACGCCAACGATATCGCCGATATCGAGCAGGTCAAAAGCCTTGTACTGGCTTTCTTCGACCGAATCCTGACGGACATAGATCTGAATGCGGCCGGTCAGGTCCTGAATCGTGGCGAACGCGGCCTTGCCCATGCCGCGCTTGGTCATGATGCGGCCGGCGATACGAGCGGCAGCGCCCTTCTCCTCCAGCTCTTCCTTGGTCAGATCTCCGAATTCGGAAGCAATGCCGCCGGCTGTCGCCGTGCGCTCGAACTTGCTGCCGAACGGGTCCACGCCCAGATCGCGAAGCTCATCGAGCTTCGCCCGCCGAAGCTGCAGGAGCTCGCTTAGGTCCTGCTGTTCCTGTTGATCCACTGTGCCGTTCTCTTGACTCACTTGATCTTCATCTCCTTGCTTGTCTATCCCTTAAAAAAGCTCCCTATAGGTAGGAAGCTCTTGAATGGAAGTATAGCTGTTGGGTCTGGTCTGGGTGCCTGAATTACTTCTTGATGTCCAAGATCCGGTATTGAATGACGCCGGCCGGAACGTTGACCTCGACGGTCGTGCCCTTCTTCTTGCCGAGAATCGCCCGGCCGAGCGGGCTTTCATTGGAGATCTTGTTCTGCAGCGGATCGGATTCCGCAGTGCCGACGATGGCGTATTCAATCGTATCGCCGAACTCAAGGTCCTCGATCGTCACGATGGAGCCGATGCTTACCGTATCTACGGCGATATCGTCATTATTGATGATGCGCGCGTTGCGCAGCATTTTCTCAAGCGTAAGGATGCGGCCTTCGATAAAAGCTTGCTCGTTTTTGGCATCTTCATACTCGGAGTTTTCGCTGATGTCGCCATAACCGATAGCGACTTTGATCCGCTCGGCCACTTCGCGACGTTTCACGGATTTGAGATTCTCCAGTTCCTCTTCCAGCCTCTTGAGTCCGTCCTGAGTCAGAATCACTTCTTTGTCGCTCATTGCCGATTCTCCTGTCGTGGCGTATTTGCTTACCTCGCGTTGAAAGCGAAAGGAATTACAGCAGGATTCCCAGTGCCTGAAACCGTGTCCATAATCCACCAAGAACAGACGGCACAGGATTATATTGCAAGATTATATGCAATTGCACCCGGCGTGTCAATGAGAGGCCCCCGGCAAAGACGGCCGCCCGCGGGCACGCTTCCCGCAAGGGAAAGCGTCTTGCCGCGGGCGGCAGTGCTATGGCTTCAGTTGACCGCCGCTTCCGGTACGGCCGGCATCTGGGCATCCTGGCCGAGAGACCGGATATACTCGTTCAAGATGTTGACCATGACATCGCGGCTCGTCTCTTCCATGATGTTGTCCTTGATGCGGGCGGCGCCCTTGAGGCCTTTGAGATACCAGGCCAGATGCTTGCGCATCTCCTTCACGGCTACGGCCTCGCCTTTGAGCGCGATCAGCCGGTCCATGTGAAGGATGGCGATCTCCATCTTCTCCACGGCGTTCGGCTCCGGCAGCAGCTCGTCATGCGTGAGGTAATGGATCGTGCGGTAGAGCATCCAAGGGTTGCCGAGCGCCGCGCGTCCGATCATGACGCCGTCGCAGCCGGTTTCGGCGATCATGCGCTTGGCGTCCTCCGGGGTGTTGACGTCGCCGTTGCCGATGACCGGAATGCTCACCGCTTCCTTGGCCTGCCTAATGTAGCTCCAGTCGGCATGGCCCGTATACAGCTGCTCCCGGGTGCGTCCATGCACGCTGACGGCTTTGCCCCCGGCGCGTTCGACGGCGCGGGCGTTTTCGACCACGAAGATATGGTCGCTGTCCCAGCCGATCCTCATCTTGACCGTTACCGGCTTGTCGACGGCGTCGACGACCGAGCTGACCATCTCGTAGATCTTGTCGGGATTGAGCAGCCAGCGGGCGCCGGCATCGCATTTGGTCACCTTCGGCACCGGACAGCCCATGTTGATGTCGATGATGTCCGCATTCGTTTCCTTGTCGACGACTTTCGCAGCCTGGACAAGGGATCTGCGGTCTCCGCCGAAAATCTGCAGGCTGAGCGGCTTTTCGCGCTCATCCACGAACAGCATTTCGCGCGTGCGCTTGTTGCCGTGGACAATCGCCTTGTCGCTCACCATCTCCGCGCAAACGAGCCCGGTGCCGAACTCTTTGGCGATGAGCCGGAATGCAGGGTTGCAGACGCCCGCCATAGGAGCGAGAACGACATTATTCTTCATTTCGATATTTCCGATTTTAAGCATAACCGTTCCTTCCTTCTATCGCAGACCGCCGCTCGTCACGGCCGTCAATTCTTCATAGTCGATGCCGAGAGTGTCGGCGATCCGCCCGAGAAGCTTGGCTTCGGGCTTGCGCGTGCCGCGCTCGAGCGAGCCGAGCACCGCAACGGATACTTCCAGCTTGTCGGCCAGCTGCTGTTGGGTGAAGCCCTTCAGCTTCCGAAAGGCGCGGATCCGCTGCGCCAGTTGATCGTATTCCATTGAGCAATGCCTTCCTTTCCATCCCGTAATGCCGCGACCGCCATCGACTCCGCCTTGGCCAGCAGAGGGTGGCCCGGTTCCAGCACCTCGGCCAGGGGAACCATCACGAACGCCCGCTCCTCCATTCTAGGATGAGGGAGCTGCAGCTCTTCCTTATCCATGGACACATCTTCATATAAAAGCAGATCCAAATCAATCGTTCTCGGGCCGTTGCGGATATCGCGGACCCGGCCAAGCCGGCGCTCGATGTCGAGCATCAGGCGCAGCAGCTCCAGCGGATCGAGGCGCGTCCGCAGAGAAGCCGCCATATTGAGGAAAGCGGGCTGGTCGGCGTAACCGACCGGATCGGTCTCATACGCGGAGGATACCTCCTCCACGGACACGCCCTCGCTTCCGTCAAGCAGCTTCAACGCCTGCGCGAGCAGGTCCGCGCGTTTCCCTATGTTGGAGCCGAGGGCGATATAGGCCCTGCTCATAGTCCCGGCAGTCCCGCTATGCGGGTACGATTTCTCCATGCTCATCCCGCTTTCGCACCAGTTCGACGACAACGCCGTCGAAGTGGATCTCGAACGGAGGATTCGGTTTCGTCACGCGAACGGTCAATTCAGTAATGCCAGTATACGTCTCGAGCAGTGCAGTTGCAATACGGCCCGCCAGCGCCTCGATCAGCTTCACGGGCGGCCCTTCCACGATTTTCTTGGTCGCCGCATGCAGGTCGGCATAGTTGATGGAATGCTCCAGCTCGTCGGTGCGGGCGGCCTGCTCAAGATCCAGCTTGAGAACGAGGTCAACATGGAAGTTCTGCCCAAGCCGGTTCTCCTCCGGAAATACGCCATGATAACCGAAAAACCGCATGCCATTAAGTGTCATCTTGTCCATTGTCGGCCGGTCCATTCCTTTCTGTTCCAAAGTATCAGCGCGGGCCGTAGACGATCGCGTCTGTCATTGCGCATGTTTTGCGGATCGCATCGATATCGTGCACGCGAACGATCTGGCAGCCTTGGGCGATTCCAAGCGCCACCGTCGCTGCCGTTCCCTCGATCAGCTCTCCGACCGGCAGCCCGAGCGTGTCCCGGATGAACCGCTTGCGCGAAGTGCCGAGCAGCACCGGGTAGCCCAGCTCCGCCAGCTGTGACAAGCTCCCCATCAGCGCCACGTTGTCTTCATGGGTTTTGGCAAAGCCGATACCGGGATCGAGCCAGATGTTCTCCTCGGCTACGCCCGCCGCCCTGGCGATCTCGACGCTTCCCTGAAGGTCGGAAACGACATCCGGTACGAGATCCTCGTAGTCCCTTTCCTGCCGGTTGTGGCTGATGATGACCGGGCAGCCGAACTCGGCGGCGGTATCGGCCATTCGGGAATCGAGCCGCAAACCCCATATATCGTTGATGATATGCGCGCCGGCTTGAAGCGCCGCCCTCGCCGTTTCGAACTTGTACGTATCGATGGAAAGAGGCATCTCCGGCAGCTCGAGGCGCAGCCTCTCGATCAAGGGAACGACGCGCCGCAGCTCCTCCTCATGCGGAACAGGGGTGAAGCCGGGTCGGGTCGATTCTCCTCCGACATCAATGATGTCCGCGCCCTCACGCGCCATCTTCAGGGCGTGGCGCACCGCCTCATCCACCCGGGCATGGCGTCCGCCGTCGGAGAACGAATCCGGGGTCGCATTCAGGATGCCCATGATCAAGGTCCGCTCTCCAAGCTCCAGCCTGACGCCTCCCCCCAGCTCATACCGGCGCTTCGGCACGGCATGGCGCCGTTGACGGATATACATCGAATCCCCTCCTATAAAAAAACTTAATGAACCGGATAGCCTGCGGAATCTGCGGTCAGGCTTCAGCCGGAGCCTCGCAATACGCAAGCGGCTGCCGGATGTCCGATCAGGATCTGTCTATCCGCCAGCCGCTCCGCGCATCGGCCCGGTACAGGCCGAGGAGCTTGCTGCATATCGGACCCGCCGCCGCTCCTGCACGTGGATGGGCGAGCTTCCCCGAGCCGTCAGCCAGCGCGGTGGCGGGAACCAGCTCCTGCACCGACCCGGTCGTCCAAACCTCGTCCGCCTCCAATAGATCCTCCCACCGGTACAGTCCTTCCTCGACCGGCATTCCCGCTTCCCGCGCCAGCTCCATGACGCGGCCGCGCGTAATTCCGGGGAGAATCCCCGTCTCCAGGGACGGCGTGCGGACGATGCCGCCCGAGACGAAAAACAGATTGCTGACGATTCCCTCCGCCAGCCATCCTTCCGCTGTCAGCATCAGCCCTTCGGACCCGGCCGAAGCTCCGGAGGCCATCAGCTCCTGCTTGGCCGCGATGCTGTTCATGTAATGAAGCGACTTCATCCGGATGCCGAGCTCGGGCGTATTCCGCGGCGTCCCCAGCAGGCGCAGCTCGCGTCCGCGGACATGCAGCTCCGGAGTTGCCGGCGGAAGATTCTTGACCATGACGATCTCCGAAGGCGAGGCGTAAGGCCCGGCCGGCAAGCCGAGCCCTTCGTCGCCGGCGGACACCGTCATGCGGACATAGGCATCGCCGTCGATTGCTGCGGCAGCCATCACATCGCGGACCAGCCTGCGGATTCGATCCGGTTCAGCCCGATAGGAGATTTGCAGCCGCGCGCAGCCGTCCTCCAGCCGCCGCAGGTGCCTCTCCAGCAAATAAGGCTCGCCTCCGTAGGTGCGGAACGTCTCGAACAATCCCATTCCATATAAAAATCCGTGGTCGAAAACCGAGATGCGGACATCTTCGGAATCGGCCACGGATCCGTTATAACCAATCTTCATCGAACGGCCGTCTCCGACAGGAAGTTGCGCAGCAGCGCCAATCCGTTCTCCGTAATGATGGATTCCGGATGGAACTGCACGCCTTCAACGGCATATTTCTTGTGCCGCAAGCCCATGATCTCGCCCTCGGCCGTCTCGGCCGTGATCTCCAGCTCGTCCGGCAGCGTCTCGCGCCGCACGATGAGGGAGTGGTAGCGTGTCGCGGTGAACGGCGACGGCAGGCCGCGGAATACGCCCCTTCCCTCGTGAAGGATCGGAGACGTCTTGCCGTGCATGAGCCGCTCCGCCCGCACCACCTCGCCTCCGAAGGCTTGTCCGATCGCCTGGTGCCCCAGGCAGACGCCGAAGATCGGAATCTCGCCCTTGAAGCGCTCGATCAGAGCGAGGCTGATGCCGGCTTCGTTTGGAGAGCAAGGTCCCGGAGAGATCAGGATGTGGTCCGGAGCAAGCCCGGCGACCTCCTCCAGCGTAATCTCGTCATTGCGCTTCACGACGATCTCTTCGTTCAGCTCGCCCAGGTACTGCACGAGGTTGTACGTGAAGGAATCGTAATTGTCGAGTACGAGAATCATTTCGAAAGCCCCCTGTCAGTTGGTGTCGGATGCCGGCGCGGCATCAGCGGCGCGGTGAAGCTCCGCGTATTGGAAAGCGCGCCACAGCGCTCTTGCCTTGCTGATGGATTCCTTGTATTCCCGCTCGGGGTCGGAGTCGATCACGATGCCCGCCCCGGCCTGGATATGCACTTGGCCGTCCAGGACGGCCATCGTGCGGATAATAATATTAAATTCCATATCCCCGCTGTAGTCAATCCAGCCCATCGAGCCCGTATACGGACCGCGGCGTACCGGTTCCAGCTCCTCGATGATTTCCATCGTGCGGATTTTTGGGGCGCCGGTAATCGTCCCTCCGGGAAACACTCCGGCGATGACGTCGAATGCATCGAGTCCTTCGGCCAGACGGCCTTCCACCTGGGAAGCCAGATGCATGACATGGGAGTACCGCTCCACCGCCATCAGCTCCTCCACGCGCACGCTGCCGTAGCTCGACACACGTCCGAGATCGTTGCGTTCCAGGTCTACGAGCATGATATGCTCGGCGGTCTCCTTCTCGCTCGTCCTGAGCTCCCGCTCCATCGCGGCATCCTCCTCCGGAGTTCGCCCGCGCCGCCTAGTCCCCGCGATCGGACGCGTGGCCAGCCGCCCGTCCTTCATCTCGACGAGCAGCTCCGGCGAGGCGGACACCAGCTGGAAGCCCGGCGTGCGGAGCAAGCCCATATACGGAGAAGGATTGATGAGGCGAAGCCATTCGTACAGCTCTTCCGGCGATGTCTCCGTCCGGCATTGCTGCCTGAGCGAGAGATTGACTTGAAAGACGTCGCCCGCCGCGATGTAATCCTGGATCCGGCTTACCGCATTCATATAGCGGTCCTTGAGGAACGGGCTGGCGGCCCCCTCCGGCACATCCGCGAATGGAGGGGCGGAGCCGTCCCGCTCCCGCTCCAGGAGCTGGCGCCGAGAATCCGCAAGCTCCGCTGCCGCACCGGATGAGGCGCTCCAGTCCGCCCATTCCCGAAGCATTTCTTCCGTACGGACGACAGCCGCATCGTATGCGGCTCTCCTGGCGCCTGCACCGGCCTGGCCGGTCAGAGGGACATGAACCGAAGCGAACAGCAGCCGCTTCTTGCGGTCGACGATCCACAGCTCGTCCAGCCGCATGAACAGATAGTCCGGCAAGCCGAGATCGTCTTCGGCCAGCTCCGGGAGGCGCTCGATGGAGCGGATGATGTCATAGCTCCAGAATCCGCCGATGCCTCCGGTCCATGCCGGACCTTCTCCCGCAGGAAGCCTCGGACCGTCCGATCCTCGCATCCAGCGCCTGACCGCCTCCAGCGGAGCGGCCTCGAAGCGCTCGACCAGCTCGTAATCTGCCCGGCCGCCCTTTCCGAGCCGAAGCCGGAGCTGTTCGGCATAGCCGCCCTTGCCCTGCAGCAGCTCGGCGGGCCGCCGTCCCATATAGGTGTACCTTCCGCTTTTGCCGCTCTCCAGGACGATCGAGCAAGGCCCCGCCTCCAGCCACATCCGTTCCCAGGATTCCGGCAGCAGGCTCTCCTCCGGCAGAGGCAGTCTGGCCAGCACCGGCAAGGTCGTGTACTCCTTCTCCCCGCCCAGCCAAGATTCCCACTGCTCCCAAGACGTGACTCCGAATTCTGTCATGGCCCCGCTTCCCCCGTTCATGCATCGTCCTCTTCTCTATCGACTGATCGTATCCTTTTGATTGTTCAAAATCAAGCTGAAAAAGGCGCCATATCCCTGATTGTAATCCGCCTGCCTCCGAAAGCGCCTGCCATGAAAATAAGGAACCCCTCCTACGCGGGATGCGTTTCCGGCCATGAAAAAACCGCCCCGCGCCATCGATAGAGATGGCGTCGGAACGGTTTGCCCTGCGTGAAGACTCTGCCTCCGATCGTCGGAGAGCCTTCGTGTTATCCGGAACCTAGTTCTCGAAGTTGAACAGCGGCGTGCTCAGGTAGCGCTCTCCGTTGCTCGGAACGACCGCGATGACGCGCTTGCCCGGGCCCAGCTTCTTGGCCACCTGCAGCGCGGCAGAGATGGCTGCGCCGGAGCTGATGCCGACGAGCAGGCCTTCTTCCTTGGCGGCGCGGCGCGCAAACTCGAATGCTTCCTCGTTCTCGACCGTAATGACTTCATCGTAGATCTCGCGATCCAGGATGTCCGGAATGAAGTTGGCGCCGATGCCCTGGATCTTGTGCCCGCCCGGCTTGCCGCCGGACAGCAGCGGGGATGCCGCAGGCTCGACCGCGACGATGTGGATGTTCGGGAAGCTCTTGCGCAGCACCTCGCCCGTGCCGCTGATCGTGCCGCCGGTGCCGATGCCCGCCACGAACGCGTCCAGCTTGCCGTCGTAGCCGTTGATCGCCTCGACGATCTCCGGTCCCGTCGTCTCGCGGTGGACCTTGACGTTGGCCGGGTTCTTGAACTGCTGCGGGATGAAGTAGTTCTCGTTCTCCTCCGCCAGCTGCTCCGCCTTCTTGACGGCGCCGTTCATTCCTTCGGCTCCTGGCGTCAGCACCAGCTCCGCGCCGTAAGCGCGAAGCAGGTTGCGGCGCTCAAGGCTCATCGTCTCCGGCATGACGAGCACGGAACGGTAGCCCTTGGCTGCAGCAACCATGGCCAGGCCGATTCCCGTATTGCCGCTCGTCGGTTCGACGATCGTCGTCACGCCCGGCTGAATCAGACCTTGCTCTTCCGCAACGTTGATCATGCTGATGGCGATGCGGTCCTTGACGCTGGAGCCCGGGTTCTGATATTCCAGCTTCACGTACACTTCGGCGCTTCCCTCCGGCACCAAGCGGTTCAAGCGGACAAGCGGCGTATCTCCGATCAGTTCGGTTACATTCTGCACAATTCTGGCCATAGTCAACTGCCTCCTCATCTATATTCCGACTAAAATAGTAGGTTATTAGCTGTTTCTATCTTAACAAGGCCTTTCGGCCCTTGTCAATAGAATCGCGGAGGACAGCATGAACGTATCGTCATTTCGCTATCCTTTGGTCGGTTCCGATGTCGGATCGGGCAGCACCGATGCCTGATAGTGCTTGAGAAGCTTCTCTTCCCCATCCTTCAGGGATCCCGCTTCGTCCAGGGCGATCATGCGCTTGACCCGCTCGCGCATGGCGGCCTTGCCGGGGTCCGGAGGCGTGATCCGCTCCAGCAGCTCAATGACCGCATAACCTCCGGCCACTTCCACGGGACCTGCGATGTCGCCGGGCTGCAGGCCGGCGGCCGCCTTGGCCGCCCCCGGGTCGAGGAATGGATCCCGCTCATCGATCAGCCCGAGATCTCCGCCGTTCGAAGCCGTTCCTTCATCCAGGGATTCCCGCTGCGCCAGCTCCTCGAAGCCGGCCCCCTGCTCCAGCTCATCCAGCACCGCAGAGGCCTTGTCCGAATCCGGAAGGACGATCCAGCGAAGATGCAGGCGCGAGGAAGCGGAGAGCTCCGCCTGATGCTCCTTCATATAAGCGTCCACTTCCTTGTCCGAAACCTCGATGCCGCGCGTCATCCACTTCTCCAGAAGCAGGCGGTACATGGCGTCGCTCCATACGTCATCCCGGCTCATGCCGAGCTGCTCCTTCATTTCCCGGTAGAAGGCGTCCTCATCCTCGTATCCTTCCATCTGGGAAGCCAGCTCCGACTGAATCTCTTCGGCCGTCACTTCCAGGCTCCCCTTGGCGCTCTCCTGGTCCAGCGCGCTGCGCAGCATCAGCATCCTCAGCACACTGTCCCCGTACTGCTTCTTGAGCTGCTCCACCCAATCCGAATTCCGGATCGCCTGATCCCCGACGACAGCCGCTTCGCCGTCCGAGCCTCCGGCTCCCGCTCCGGACGCGTCGACCGATCCGGGAGCCGACTCGGGAAGCTGCTGGATGACAACAAAAACGGCGAGCACGATCATGCAGACCGCCTGCAAGCCGATGATTCCCTTGAGCATTTTGTCCTTGCCCATATCGCCCGTCTTCCCTTACCCGTTCTTGCCGGCGGTGGCTTCTTGAAGCAGCCTTTCCAGATGAGGCTTGTCGAACGTGTAGGCCTCGTTGCAGAAGTGGCAGACGACCTCAGCCGATCCTTCCTCTTCGATCAAGTTTCTCAGCTCGGTCTCGCCCATGCTGATCAGCGTCTGCTCCACCTTTTCGGCAGAGCATTGGCAGACGAACTTCACGTCCATCGTCTCATGCACAGTCAGCTCGTCGCCGACGACCCACCGCAGAATTTCTTCCGGGGTCTCACCTTGATCCAAAAGGGCCGTGACATGCGGCAGCCCGCCCAGAGCCGTCTCGAGCCGCCCGATCTCCTCATCGGTCAAGCCCGGCAGCAGCTGGAGAATGAAGCCTCCTGCATGCAGCACCTTTCCGTCCACGTCCACCAGCACGCCTACTCCAACCGCCGAAGGCGTCTGCTCGGAGGAAGCGAAGTAATAGGTGAAATCCTCGCCCAGCTCGCCGGATACGATTGGAACGCTGCCGCGATAAGGCTCCTTGAGGCCCAGATCCTTGGTGACATGGACGAAGCCCGTCGTACCGACGACGCCTGCCACATCGAGCTTGCCGAGCGAATTGCTCGGCACATGCGCCTCCGGATTGTCGACATAACCGCGCACCTCTCCCTTGGCGTTGGCATCAACGACGATCTGGCCGATCGGACCGTCGCCCTTGACCTGAAGCGTCAGCTTCTCCTCGCCCTTGAGCATCATCCCCATCATCGACCCGATCGTCGCTGTGCGTCCCAGCGCTGCGGAAGCGGTCGGGTAGGTTCCGTGACGCCGCTGCAGCTCGCCGACCAGCTCGGTCGTGCGCGCCGCGAATACGCGGACTTTGCCGCCCCATGCCGTTCCCCGGACGAGATAGTCGCCCTCGCGGGTTCCTTCCTTGTAATCGCTCATCAATGAATCCCTCCTTGTCCTCTGTTGGTTTCTTCATTGCCGTTGACTCAATGCTTCAGTCGGCGCCGCTCAATCCTATCTCAATTTGCTCTTTCTCCGGCTTCATTAACCATGCTGGTCCTGGTTGCGCTCGTAAATGATGCGCAGCCCTTCGAGCGTGAGCAGCTGGTCCACCTTCTCGATCGTCTCCGATTCCGCCGCGATCATGTCGGCCAGGCCGCCCGTTGCGATGACGCGCGGATCGGTTCCGAACTCCTGGCGGATCCGGCGGACGATGCCGTCCACCTGTCCGGCATAGCCGAAAATGATGCCGGCCTGCATTGAAGTCACCGGATTGCGGCCGATGACGCTGCGCGGCCGGACAAGCTCGATGCGCGGCAGCTTGGCCGCTTTCTGGTAAAGCGCTTCCGTCGAGATGCCGATGCCCGGCACGATGGCGCCGCCCAGATAAGCGCCGCTCGGATCGATATAATCGAAGGTCGTCGCCGTACCGAAATCGACGACGATGAGCGGCGAGCCGTATTTCTCGATGCCGGCGACAGAATTCACGATGCGGTCCGCTCCGACCTCGCGCGGATTCTCGTACCGGATGTTGAGGCCCGTCTTGATGCCGGGACCGATGACGAGAGGGGAGTGCCGAAGGTAGTTGACCGACAGCTGCTCCAGCGTCCTCATGAGCGGCGGCACGACCGAAGAGACGACGACTCCGTCGATGGAATCGATGGAGATGCCGGCGAATTGGAAGAAGTTGTACACCATCATGCCGTACTCGTCGCTCGTCGCCGAGCGGTTGGTGCTCATGCGCCAGTGATGGAGCAGCTCCTGTCCGCGGTAGATGCCGAGCACGATATTCGTATTGCCTACGTCGATGACGACAATCACGGATTACGACCTCCCCTTCTTGCCGCCCAGGTCGAGGCTGATATCGAGAGCTTCGAACGAATACGTGAGGGCGCCGACGGAAATGATGTCCACGCCGGTCTCGGCGATGGCCCGGATCGTTTCCAGCCGCACCCCGCCCGACGCTTCCGTAAGGACATGGGGAGAACGGCTCTTGATCAGACGAACGGCCTCCGCCATAAGCTCCGGCTTCATATTGTCGAGCATGATGATGTCCGCGCCGCAATCAAGAGCTTCGCCGACCTGCTCCATCGATTCCGTCTCGACCTCGATCTTCATCGTGTGCGGGATGACGGAACGGGACGCGATCACGGCCGCGGTGATGCCGCCGGCTCCCTTGATATGGTTGTCCTTGATCATGACGGCGTCGTACAAGCCGAAGCGGTGATTGGCGCCGCCGCCGACGCGGACGGCGTACTTCTCCAGCATCCGGTGGCCCGGAGTCGTCTTGCGGGTGTCGACCAGACGAGTCGGAAGCCCGTCCAGAATGTCGACGAAGCGGCTTGTCTTGGTGGCGATGCCCGACAAGCGCTGCATCAGGTTGAGCGCGAGCCGCTCGCCCGTCAGAATGCTGTGCGTGCTGCCTTCCACTTCGGCGATGACGGTTCCCGCCGTTACCCGGTCGCCGTCCTTTGCATGAGCCGTGAAGGCAAGGGATGGATCGACGACCGAAAAGACGGTCTGCGCGACGGGCAGGCCGGCGATAATCCCGTCTTCCTTGACGTGGATGACGGCTTTCATGTTGCTGCCAGCCGGAATGGTCGTGCGGGTCGTCACATCCCCGGTGCCGATATCCTCGGCCAGCCAGCTCTGAATGCTGTCGCGAAGACTTTTGTCATAACCGCCGAGGCCAAGGCCGGCCTCAAATTGCTGATCCATCATATACCGATTCCTCCGTAATGCCCTGCACTCGGTGCAGAACCGTATGTTTGCGCCAATTGCGGTCATCCCGCTGAGGATGATCCACCCGGTAATGCGCGCCTCGGCTTTCCTCGCGGGCAGCCGCGGACTCCGCGGTCAGCATGGAGATGGTCAGCAGATTGGCGAACTCGAAATCTTCCCATTTGGCCATGACCGACGAAAGGAACGGCAATTGCCTCTTCAGCTCGACAAGCCCTTTGGCCAGGCTGTCCGCGCTGCGGCGCAAGCCGACATAGCGAACCATGACCTTCTGCAGCTTGAGCCGCTTCTCCACGACCGCCTGTCTGGAGATGGCGCTATGCTCTTCCTTTTCTTCCCGTACATGAACCGCGCCCTCAAGCGGCGGCAGCTCCTCGATGCGGTGGATGATGCGGCGCCCGAACACGATCGCCTCCGACAGCGAGTTGCTCGCCAGCCGGTTGGCGCCATGCACCCCGGTCGAAGACACTTCGCCACAGGCGAACAGGCGGGAGAGATTCGTCTCTCCGTTCAGATCCGTCTTGACGCCGCCCATCGTATAATGGGCCGCCGGAGCGACCGGAATCCAGTCCGTCGTCAAATCGAGGCCGTACTGCAGGCAGGTTTCGTAGATCGTCGGGAACCGGTGGCGGATCATCTCCTCCGACTCATGCGTCACGTCCAGATAGACGAATGTCGACCGCGTCTGCTCCAGCTCGCTGACGATGGCATTGGCGACGACGTCGCGCGGCGCCAGCTCCAGCTGAGGATGGTATCGCTCCATGAAGCGGTCGCCGCGGATGTTGCGCAGAACGGCCCCTTCTCCCCGGACAGCCTCCGAAATGAGGAAGCGGGGCGCGCCCGGGTAGCAAAGCGTTGTCGGATGGAACTGAATGAATTCCATGTCTCTTATGTAGGCTCCGGCACGGTAAGCCATCGCGACGCCGTCTCCGGTCGCTACTTCCGGATTGGTCGTATACCGGAACATCTGCCCAGTGCCGCCGGTGCACAGAATGGTCGCCTTGCCGCGCACGAATACCCGGCTGCCGTCCGGCTTCTGCACAAGGGCGCCGCAGCATTCATTGTCCCGCGTGATGAGGTCGATGGCGAAGTGGTCGTCCCATACCTCGATCCTCTCGGCGGCCATCGCCTTCTCCGACAAGGCGCGGACGATCTCGAAGCCGGTCGCGTCGCCGTTGGCGTGCAGGATGCGGCGCTGGCTGTGCGCGCCTTCCTTCGTCAAGGCGAATTCCCCGTTCTCGAGGTCGAACTGCGTGCCCATGCCGATCAGGCTGCGCACGCCCTTGGGCCCTTCATGCACCAGCACCTCGACAGCGTCGCGGTCGCACAGGCCGGCGCCGGCCACGAGCGTGTCCTCCAGATGGAAGTCGGGAGAATCCTCGTCGGAAATGACGGCGGCAATGCCTCCCTGCGCATAACGCGTGTTGCTGTCCATGAGCGATTTCTTGGTGATCATCAGGACCGAGTTCCGCTCGCTGGCCCGTATAGCGGTAAAAAGACCGGCAATGCCGGCCCCGATGACGATGACATCCTTCTCCACGACAGGCAGCTCGTCGAGATTCAGATCGACTAAATATCTAGGTATCATAGGTGCAAGCTCCTCCGGACATGGGAGTAGCGCATGCTACTTCACCAGCAGCATGCGCTCCAGGGACAGGCGCGCCTTGTCGGCAACGGCATCCGGCACATAGATTTGCGGAGACATGTTTTCCAGGCAGCGGACCAGCTTCTTGAGGTTGTTGACCTTCATGTTGGGGCATACCAGGTATTTGGTCGCGAAATGGAACGTCTTGTCCGGGCTGTCCAGACGAAGCTGGTAGCCGGTGCCGTCCTCGGTTCCGACGATGAATTCCTTATTGGGCGATTCCTTGCAATATTTGATGATGGCCGTCGTGCTCCCGACAAAATCGCCGAGCTCGACGACTTCCGGACGGCATTCGGGATGGACGACAAATTCCGCGTTCGGGTATTTGGCCTTCATTTCCTCGACGTCCTTGACGGTCAGCATGTCATGGGTATTGCAGTAGCCTTCCCAGATGATCATCTTCTTGTCGGTCTTCTGCTGGACATAATGGCCCAGGTTCTTGTCCGGCACCCAGATGATCTCGTCGCTGTCGACCGAGTTGACGACCTTCACGGCGTTGGCCGACGTGCAGCAAATATCCGTCTCCGCCTTGATCTCGGCCGAAGAGTTGATATACGTGACGACCTTCGCATTGGGATGCTGCGCCTTCAGCTTGCGCAGGCCCTCGACATTGACCATGTCCGCCATCGGACAGCCGGCCCGCTCGTCGGGAATGATGACGGTCTTGTTCGGAGCCAGAATCTTGGCGCTCTCGCCCATGAAGTGGACGCCGCAGAATACGATCGTATCGGCGTCGGTTTCAGCCGCCTTTTGCGCCAGCAGGAACGAATCCCCCCGGAAATCGGCGACCTCCTGAATTTCATCCCTCTGATAATAGTGGGCGAGAATGATGGCGTTGCGTTCTTTCTTCAGCTGCAGCAGCCTCTCGCGCAGTTCCCGGTTCTGTTCCGCCTTGCGCTCCAGAGCCAAAGCTTCCACGTCGATCCATCTCCTTCGAAGTCCGTCGCTTCCATGCGTCAGCACAGGCGCGGACCCGTTATAGTATGCTCAACCATCCGGACATTCCATGCCGGATGCCCCTTTTAACTCGTGAAATGATTCACAATGTTGATAAGATGTGACGATTCAGTAACACCTAATTTACACCCCTGCTCCGAGGCTGTCAACCAAGGAATTTTGCTTGCGGAGCCCCGATTTCCAAGGGGAACCGGCTGTCCGGAGCCTAAAGATCCCTTCGCTCAAAACAGGGGCCGTGAGCTCCGCCGCTTCCGTCGCCGGCATCCTTTTTTGACGCCATTCCATGTATCGTCGAGCAGGGCTTTCCTCCTTTCGGATTTGTTGTCCCCATCTGATGCAGGGTGCAAAAAAAAAGCCTCTTGCATATGGATGCAAGAGGCTGTAAGCCGATCTTAACGCTTGCCGGGATCGTAAGGCTCACCCGCCGCCGCCGGAGCGCGGTTTTTGCCCGCCGCAAATGCGAGCAGCAGCAGCGTGAGGACGTAAGGCAGCATGTACAGGAACTCGTTAGGAATGGCCTTGGACCATTCGAACAGCTGCGCTTGGAAGCGCAGCGCCTGGGCAAAGCCGAAGAACAAGGCCGCCCCTGCCGCGCCGATCGGATGCCAGCGCCCAAAGATGATCGCCGCGATCGCGATGAAGCCCTGGCCGCTGATCGTCGTGTGCGAGAAATCGTACGTCGTCGTAAGCGAGATCGCTGCGCCGCCGAGACCGGCGAACGCGCCGCTCAGCATGACGCCGATGTAGCGGTACTTCGTGACGCTGATGCCGACGGTGTCCGCCGCGCCGGGATGCTCGCCGACGGCGCGCAGGCGCAGGCCGAAGCGGGTCCGGTACAGGACGAACCAGCTCAGGAACACGAGCACGTAGCAGATGTACGTGGTCGGGTAAGCCTTGAACAGCGCTTCTCCGATGAACGGAATATCCGAGAGGACCGGGATGTTCCACTTGGTGAAGGCGATGCCGGTCAGGTTCTCCGACTGGCCCTGGCCGTCAAACAGGCTCTTGACCAGGTAGATGGTCGCGCCCAGGGCAAGGATATTGATGACGACCCCGATAATGACCTGGTTGGCCTTCAGCGAGATGGAAGCCACCGCGTGCAGCAGGGAGAAGACGACGCCGCAGACGACCGCCATGAGGAGGCCGAACCAAGGCGAGCCGCCGCCGAAGCCCCATTCGCTGGAGAAATACGTGAACACGGCCGCGCTGAACGCGCCGACGATCATGAGGCCTTCAAGGCCGATGTTGACGACGCCGGAGCGCTCCGAGAAGATGCCGCCGAGCGCGGCCAGAATCAGGGCGGTCGAGAAGACCAGCGTGGTGTTGATCAGCTGAGCCAAAAGATCCATTTACGCCGCCCCCTTCTTTTCTTCCCGCCGTTTTTTGAAGAACGGCTTGAGGAACCATTTGACGATGCCGTGGCTGGCTACGAAGAAGATGACCGAGCCGATGACGATCCGGATGATTTCGTTCGGAACCTCAAGCTCGAAGTTCATGCCCTGCGAGCCGTAGCTGAGGAAGCCGAACAGAATCGCGCCGAACACGATGCCGAACGGGTTGTTGCCGCCGAGCAGAGACACGGCGATTCCGTCGAATCCGTAGCCCGGCTGCGCGTTCATGACCGCCATGGACTTGAACACGCCGAGAATCTCGAAGGCGCCGCCGAGACCGGCGAAGGCGCCGGAGATCATCATCGCCTTGACGATGCTGCCCTTGACGTTGATGCCCGCGTAGAAAGCGGCATCCGCGTTGTGGCCGCTGGCGCGCAGCTCGTACCCTTGGCGGGTCTTCCAAAGAATGTAGTAGAAAATGCCGGAGCAAAGCAGGGCGATGACCGTGCCCCAGTGGACGCGGGCATTGTCCATCAGAGCGGACAGCCAGTCGATGGATGCCGATGCCGACGGCAGCACATCCTGGGAGCGGTTCTGCCCTTTCTCGATCATGACGACGCGAACCATGAAGTTGGCGAAGTAATAAGCGATCCAGTTCAGCATGATCGTCGAAATGACTTCGTTGATTCCGCGACTCGCTTTGAGCCAGCCGGCAAGGCCCGACCAGATCGCGCCCGCAAGGCCGCCTGCCAGAACGGCCAGCGGAAGATGGATGAACCAAGGCAGATCGGTGTTGATGCCGACCCATGTAGCGGCCGTCATCCCCATGATGAACTGGCCTTCCGCACCGATGTTGAACAATCCAGCGCGGAACGCGAACGCAACCGACAAGCCGGTGAAGATCAGCGGCGTGACCTGGCGGATAGCTTCGCCGAAGTCGTAGGTAGTCCCAAAAATTTTGACCAGCATGGCCTTATAGGCTTCGAAAGGGTTGAATCCGCCCATCCACATGACGATGGCGCCGACGATCAGGCCGAGAATGATGGCCAGAATCGGAACATAGGTGGACTGTTTCGTAAATATTTGATTGAGACGCTGCATCCGTTGTCCTCCTGTCTCAGCCTGTATGGCCGGCGGCGGCTCCCATGGCGTTGCCCGCCATCATGAGTCCGATTTGCTCTTCGTTTTTCTCGTCCGCTTCCATCTGGCCCATGAACCGTCCCTCATAGATGACCGCAAGGCGGTCGGAGAGGCCGTACAGTTCTTCCAGCTCGAAGGAAACGAGAAGAACCGCTTTACCCGCGTTGCGGGCCTCGATGAGCTGCTTGTGCACGAATTCGATGGCGCCGACGTCAAGGCCGCGAGTCGGCTGCACGGCAATGATCAGCTCCGGATCGCGGGTGAGCTCCCGGGCGATGATCGCCTTCTGCTGGTTGCCGCCCGACAAGGAGCGGGCTTCCGTATGGATGCCCGACATCCGCACGTCGAACTGCTCTGCGAGCTTTTTGGCGTTCTCATCCATTGCCTTGTAGTTCAATAGACCCTTATGAGTAAAAGGCTCTTTGTAATAGTTGTTCAGCACCATATTCTCGCTGACGCTGAAGTCGAGCACGAGACCGTGCTTGTGCCTGTCCTCGGGAATATGCGATACGCCGGCTTCCGTCACCGTGCGTACGGAGGTTCCCAGCAATTCCTTGCCGAGCACCTTCACCGAGCCGCCGCTTGCCTTTCGCATGCCGGTGATCGCCTCGATGAGCTGCGTCTGCCCGTTGCCGTCGACGCCGGCGATGCCGAATACTTCGCCTGCGCGGATGTCGAAGGTGACATGATCGACGACCGGCTTGCCGTGCTCGCCCGGAACGACCAGATCCTTCACTTCCAGCACCGGCTTGCCCGGCTTGCTCTTCTGCTTGTCCACCTGGAAGCTGACCGAACGGCCGACCATCATTTCCGCCAGCTGGCGCTCGTTGGATTCCTTCACGGAAACGCTGCCGATGACTTTGCCGCGGCGGATGACGGTGCAGGTGTCCGCAATCTCCATGATTTCCTTGAGCTTATGCGTGATGAGAATGATCGATTTGCCTTCGCGAGCCAAATTGCGCAGAATGACGATCAGCTCTTCGATCTCTTGAACGGTCAGAACGGCAGTCGGCTCGTCGAAGATCAGGATGTCCGCGCCGCGGTAAAGCGTCTTCAGAATTTCGACCCGCTGCTGCATGCCGACAGTGATATCCTCGATTTTGACGCGCGGATCCACCTTCAGGCCGTACTGCTCGGAAATCTGCTTCACGCGTTCATTGGCGCTCTTGATATCAATCGTAGCGCCTTTGGTAGGCTCGTTGCCCAGAATGATATTCTCCGCTACAGTAAAAGGCTTGACCAGCTTGAAGTGCTGATGGACCATGCCGATCCGCAGCTCGATCGCCTTGCCGGCACCGTCGATAACCACGGGACTGCCGTTGATTTCGATATGCCCCTCGTCAGGCTGATAGAGCCCGAAAAGGATATTCATGAGAGTCGACTTGCCGGCGCCGTTTTCTCCTAGAAGGGCATGGATCTCTCCCTTTCTAAGCTGCAGGCTGATGTTGTCGTTTGCGACAATGCCGGGAAATCTCTTGGTGATTCCTTTCAGTTCTGCTACGATCGGCCTTTGCTCCATCCTTGCATCTCCTTCCCTTTTACGGCAAAAAGAACAAGGCCGGCTCTAGAAGCTGGCCTTGTCTTTGGGCTCGGGCAATCTTACTTGCTTGGCGCGGTTGGTACCGTGATTTCCCCGCCCGTAATTTTCGCTTCGTACTCTTTTACTTTGGCCATTACGTCCTCAGGAACGTTAGGGTTGTTCTCCGGAAGGCCTACGCCGCCGTCTTTCAGGCTCAGCGTACGAGTCGATCCGCCTTCGAATTTGCCGTCGGCCAGATCCTTGGAAACCATTTCTACCGCTTGGTCGACACGTTTAACCATGGAAGTCAGCGTGATGTCGTTGCCGAAGTCGACGGATTGGTCTTTGTCGACGCCGATAACCCATACTTTTTGACCTTTGCTGACGCGCTCTTTGGCTTCGGTGAAGACGCCGTTGCCGCTGCCGCCTGCAGCATGGTAGATGATGTCGGCGCCATCGTTGTAGATCGTGGCTGCAGCCGCTTTGCCAAGGTCAGGCTTCGTGAAGTCGCCCACATAGGTGACTTTTACCGTAGCATCCGGATTGACAGCTTTCACGCCAGCCGTGAAGCCGGCTTCGAATTTGCCGATCAGATCGCCTTCTACGCCGCCGACGAAGCCGACTTTGTTGGTCTTGGTCGTCAGGCCTGCAACGACGCCGACGAGGAAGGAGCCTTCGTTCTCGGCGAACATGACGGATTCAACGTTGGGAGCGTCGACGACGGAGTCGATGCTCGCAAGCTTTGCATCCGGGTTTTGCGTGGCCACGTTGGTCATCGCTTTATTCATCATGAAGCCGATGCCCCAAGTCAGGTCGTAGCCGCCTTTGATCAGCGTGTTCAGGTTCGGCTCGAAGTCGGCGTCGCCCTTCGATTCAAGAGCCTTTACTTTGATGCCGGTGTCTTTCTCGAGCTTCTGGAGGCCTTCCCAAGCGGATTGGTTGAAGGACTTGTCGTTGATGCCGCCGCCGTCCGTAACCATGCCGATTTTGAACTTGGAGTAGTCGGCGTTGGAGCCGCCTGCATTCTCCGTATTGGCAGGTGTGTTGGAACCCGCTGCTCCGCCCGCATTCTCGGAGTTGTTATTGTTCTTCGAACCGCAACCGGAAACAACGAGCATCATAGCGAGCGCAGATACACTCAGTACTTGGAACGGCTTGCTTGTCCATTTCATCTGTGTATTTCTCCCCTGTCCTATACGTTTTGATTGGATATAGTTATTATAGCCTATAATCAATAAGAGTCAATGAGAAAGTGTTATTAAAACTTACACCGTGAAAGCATTTACATCTGAATAATCCGAAGCATTTTCATTTTTCATGAAATAAATTGGATAAATATGACCACTATTTAACTGTAAAACTTACATAGCCCTTACAGAGCAAATTACTCCATCCCTCTTACCTTTCCCTCACCCTCGGATATTATACCGGACCGCCTGAACATAAGCAACAGCCCTCATGCACAATTGTGCATGAGGGCTGCAAGGTTTCAATTCCTAAGTTAGACTTTGTCCGGACCGCTGCCGGTTCCGTCTCCGCCGATGTCGGTGCCGCCTGTATTGGCGTCCGTAATGCTCTCGCCGGAAGTCGATCCTTCACCGGGATCGCGAGGCTGGATGCGGACCTTGACACCGCCGATCGTGTCGATTGTCGGCTCGCCGGAAGGCTCTTCGCCGCCTGCGTCGCCGCTGCCGGAACCGTCGCCGTTCTCGGAGCCGGTCTCGATCAGGTTGCGGATCTGCTCCAGGTCGAGCGTCTCGAGACGAAGCAGCGTCTGAGCGATCAGATGCACTTCCTTGCTCTTCTCGGTAAGCAGCTGCTTCGCGCGGTTGTAGCTCTCGTTGATGAAGTTCTGCATCTCCTGGTCGATCTCGTAAGCGATCTTGTCGGAGTAGTTCTGCTCATGGCCGATATCCCGTCCAAGGAATACCTGGCCTTGCGTGCTGCCGAACTGCATCGGACCGAGCTTGTCGCTCATGCCGTATTCCATGACCATGCTGCGGACGATGCCGGTCGCTTGCTTGAAGTCGCTGTAGGCACCGGTTCCGATTTCTCCGATGAACAGCTCCTCCGCTACGCGGCCGCCCAGCAAGCCGGTAATCTTGTCGAGCATTTCCTGCTTGGTGATGAGCATGCGGTCTTCCTTGGGAAGCATGATGACATATCCGCCTGCGCGTCCGCGAGGAATGATCGTGACCTTGTGCACCATGTCGGCATTCTCCAGGAAGTAGCCGATGATGGTGTGGCCCGCCTCGTGGTAAGCGACGATGCGCTTCTCGCGGTCGCTGATGACGCGGCTCTTCTTCTCGGTGCCCACGATGACGCGGTCGATCGCTTCATCGACCTCGGTCATGCCGATATCCTTCTTGTTGCGTCTTGCGGCAAGCAACGCCGCTTCATTAAGAAGGTTCTCGAGATCGGCGCCGGTAAAGCCCGTCGTCCGCTTCGCGATGATGTCCAGCTTGACGTCCTTGTTGAGCGGCTTGTTGCGCGCGTGGACTTTGAGGACGGCCTCGCGTCCTTTTACATCCGGGCGGTCGACCGTGATCTGACGGTCGAAGCGGCCTGGACGAAGCAGCGCGGGATCCAGAATGTCCGGACGGTTGGTGGCGGCTACGATGATGATGCCTTCGTTGGCGCCGAAGCCGTCCATCTCGACGAGCAATTGGTTGAGCGTCTGCTCGCGCTCGTCATGTCCGCCCCCGAGGCCTGCGCCCCGCTGGCGTCCGACAGCGTCGATCTCGTCGATGAAGATGATGCAAGGCGCGTTCTTCTTGGCGTTCTCGAACAGGTCGCGGACGCGGGATGCGCCTACGCCGACGAACATCTCGACGAAGTCCGAGCCGGAGATGCTGAAGAACGGAACTCCGGCTTCGCCTGCGACAGCGCGGGCCAGGAGCGTCTTGCCGGTACCCGGAGGGCCCACCAGCAGCACGCCCTTCGGAATGCGGGCGCCGACTGCGGCGAACTTGCGCGGATCCTTGAGGAATTCGACGACCTCGACGAGCTCTTGCTTCTCCTCGTCGGCGCCGGCGACGTCCTCGAACGTGACCCGCTTCTTCTCTTCGTTATACAAACGGGCTTTGCTCTTGCCAAAGTTCATGACCTTGCCGCCGCCGCCCTGTGCCTGATTGATCAGGAAGAAGAACAGGATGAAGATGATCACGAACGGAATGATGGAGGTCAGGAATGTAAGCCAGATGCTCTGGCCTTTCATTTTCTTGTACTCGATTTGGATTCCGTTCTTCAAGGCTGTATCCGAAATCTGCTTGGAGGTGTATTCCTCCGCGTTTGTGTAGGTGAAGAACTTGAGCGAATTGCTTTCAGACCCCGCTGGCGTTTTCTTGTATTCACCGGTCACCAGATACGTGTAACTGTCGAATTGAACCGTCAGCTTGTCGATGTTGTCAGCCTGGAGCTGCTGTTGGAACTCGTCGTAACGAATCTGGGTGCTGTTTTCGTCCTGATTGCTGATGAATTGGACAATTCCGACGGTTACCAGGAAAATAAGCAGGTAAAATCCAGTGTTCCGGATGATTCGATTCATCCCCTACCTCCTCTCAAGACGCTTCAAATATTTTACCATAGCCTGTCTGACCATCTCAACAGAACCCCGGTTCAGGGCAGGCAAGGGAAATCGCAAAGTGGCTATTTGGTGTAGACTTCCGGTTTCAGGATGCCGATGTAAGGGAGATTGCGGTAGTATTCCGCATAGTCGAGGCCGTATCCGACGACGAAAGCATCCGGCAGCGTGAAGCCGGTATAGTCGGCATCGAGATCGACCGAGCGGCCCGACGGCTTGTCGAAGAGCGTGACGACCGTGACGGACTTGGCGTTGCGCCTCTCCAGCACGTCGATCAGATAGCTGAGCGTAAGCCCGCTGTCGATGATGTCCTCGACGATCAGCACGTCGCGGCCTTCCACGGATACGTCCAGATCCTTGATGATCTTGACGACCCCGGAGGATTTCGTGGAAGCTCCATAGCTCGATACGGCCATGAAGTCCATCTCCAGAGGCACGCGTATTTCCTTAACCAGGTCCGCCATGAAAATAAACGCACCCTTGAGCACGCAGATGACAAGCGGGTTGCGGCCTTCGTAATCGCCGGTCAGAATCTCTCCGAGCTCCTTGACCTTCCTCTGGATCTCTTCCTCGCTGTGCAGAATCTCTTGAATGTCGTTATGCAAGTTGTGTTCCTCCCGATGACCTTAATCCTATAGTTATGAATCCAATAAGCCTGGTTATTCTCCATTCTCTTCGCCGCCGAAGCCGCGGGCCGGAATCGGCGCCGATTCGACGACGAGCAGCCGCCGGCTGCCCGGCTCCGCCGCGGCATCCGCCGAGCGGCGGATGCCCGGAATCCAAAGGATTCTGCCCTCGCCGTCGCACAAAAGCGGCAGCAAGCCCCTGCGGGAAGGCGGAACCTTGGCGTCAACGAACATATCTTGCACCTTTTTGGTGCCGTTTAGTCCCATCGCGCTCATCCGGTCGCCCGCCCTGCGGGGCCGCACGGCAAGAGGAAGCGACAGCTTGTCCAGGTCGAATACGGCGCGGTGCGGGTCAGCCTGCGCCGCCTGCGCGACCGCCCGCCCGTCCAGATCTTCCAGCGTCCGGAATGCAAACAGAAGGCCCGCCTCTTCAAGCACGAGCCGTCCGTCCAGCGGAGCCTCGCGTTCCTCCAGGGCTGCCTTCTCGGCGGGGCGCCGCTCCCAGGAGAGCTGCCCGTACTCCCGGCGAAAGCGCAGTCCGCGGGAGAGGTCGATGCGCCAGTTGGACGGCTCCGCCGCCAGTGCGCCAAGACGTATATTCTCCACCTCTTCAAACCCGGTGGGTTCCTTTTCCAGAGCGAGATAATCTAATATTAGTTTAATCAATCTCCTTTGTAAAGCGACGTGGAGACCCGCCAAATCCGCGCCCCGCATCGTCATTCCGGCTGCGGTGGAGGCGACCAGAGACCGGTGGAGGGACTCCGTTTCCCGGTCCAGGAAATCCGCCTCCGCCGAGGCGGCCTCGGCAAGCCGGCACAGCGACGGCCGGAGCCGCGCGTTGAAACGCTCCAGCGAAGGAATCGCCTCGAGCCGCACGGCGTTGCGGAAGTAATCCGGATGCTCGTTGCTGCTGTCCGTGAAGGAAGGAACGCCGAAGCGGCGGCAGTAATCCAGGAGGTCCGACTTGCCTATACGCAGGAGAGGACGGATAAGTTCCACTCCTCCTTCGCTGCGCCGGGGCGCAATGCCCGCAAGGCCGGACGGCGCCGTGCCCCGGATGATCCGCATCAGAACGGTTTCCGCCTGGTCGTCCGCATGGTGGGCAAGCGCGATCGCCGACGCCCCGTGAGCTGCCGCAGCTTCATGCAGGAACTTGTAGCGCAGCTTGCGCGCCGCATCCTGCTTGTTGCCGCCTCTGCTCTCCAGATAAGCCGGCACATCCAGCTCCGCGGAATAAAAAGGGATGCCGAGCCGTTCGGCAAAAGCCCGCACTCCCTCATGCTCGGACCTGGACTCCTCCGGCCTGAAGCCGTGATTCGCGTGGGCCGCTCCAAGCCGCAGCTCCCAGCGTCCGGCAGCTGCATGGAACGCATGCAGCAAAGCCATGGAATCCGGTCCGCCGCTGACGGCGACGACGATCGCCGCCCCCCGTTCCCAGAGCCCTTCCTTGAATCCGCGCTCCAGCTCCTCGACCAGCCTCTCCATGCTCCAGCCCTCCCGATGCTTGCTTCATCCTCGCGCCCCGCGGCTTTCCGCCTTTGACCAACGTTCGGAGCGCCTTTCGAGCCGTCCTTCACAGCCTCTTTTTGGAACCTAATCAGTCATTCGGCTTGAAGAACGCCTTTCCTTAGCCTTGTCCGAGCAGCAGCCAGTACAGCACCGCGGCGAGAGCTCCGGACGACAGCAGGAACAGCGCCTTCGTCCAGCCCGGCACGGCGCCCGTCCGCTTCTTGGGGCCGCCCCCCGTCCCGATCCGCCGCATGACGACGCTCCATGCCGCGCCCGCGTCCTCCGCATTCCGGAAGCCGCCGGCAAAAGCCCTCTCCAGCCACCCTGCGAACGGACGCAGCTCCGGACTTTCCGAGGCCAGCTTGAGCAGCTCCTGCGGCGAGCGGTTTTGCGGGAGGGTGCCGGCCGTGTGGCGGTAGAGCGCCTTTTCCTGAAACAGCTGGACGCATAGCACCCCGAAGGAGAACAGGTCGTAGGCCGCATCCGAGGCGCGGGTGCCCGCATTCCAATAGCCGCGGTCGTAAATCTCCGTGAACTGGCGGATGCTCTTGCCGAACGCTGTCACGCCGCCGTAATCGACCAGCTCCACATGCCCGTATTCGGCCGCAAGGATATTGTCCATCTTGAGATCGCCGAACGCCCATCCCGACTCATGCAGCTCGGCCAGCCGCTGCAGAAGGTTGTAGCCCGCGATCGGAAACCATTCCGCTCCCCGGGCAGCAAGAAAGGCGGGGAGCTTCGTTCCCCGCACATATTTCATCACATAGAATGGATATTCCTTGCCGCCTGCGAGCTTCAGATCGTCGACGTCGTGCAGGAAGGGCTCGGCCCGGCTCCCGGCCCGGCCTTCCAGCGCCTGCAGCACGTTGATCTCCGACTGCAGATCGACCGTGTCCGCGCCGACCTTCAGCGCCAGCAGGCGCCGGTCCCGCTCGACCAGATACACCTTGCCGTTGGCCCCTTCTCCGAGCATGCGCTCGACCCGGTAGCGGCGCCTGCGCCACTTGCCGGTAATGACCATGCCTTTATCCAAATGAAGCTTAAACGACGTATCCACTCATCATCCCGTCCTCTTCGCCGCCCCGCCGCCGGTCGTCCCTGCCCCGATAATGCTCGATGACCTGCAGCAGGGCGGGGCCCGTCGGCGTCGTGCCGCGCATCTGCAGCTTGGGGAACAGAGACTGCACGCCGCTCAGGTTCGTGGTCCAGTCCAGATCCAGGGAAGCGTCGTCGCCATGCCCATTGCCTGGGAAATGAAAGACGGACAGCTCGCTGATTCCCTGCCTCGACTGCAGGCTGAGCATCAGGTCGCGGATGGCTTCCTCCACGGCCGCCATCTTGGGCTTCATGCTGGCGCTGGCGTCGATGAGCAGCGCGACCCGCAGCTTGCTCGTCTCTCCGAGCTCGTCCATGACTCGCACGACCTCGCTGCGCTTCTCCGGCGGCAGCTCCTCGATGGCTCCTTCGCCGCCGAGCACCGACTTCAGTTCCTTCTGAACGACCTGCTGAATCGTCTGCACGACGGTTTTGCGCGTCATCATCTGCACCGTCTGCGACAGCTGGCGGGTGCTCGCCATCCGGCTCATGCCGCCGCCCGCATGGGCGATCTCCTGAATTTCCTTGGCTCCGTATTCGCCGAGATCGCCGCCGTCGAGCACGCCGACCACATTCACCGTGATGCCGTCCGACAGCGCCTGGGCGGCAGCGACGACGGGGCTGAGGCCGACATTGGAGCAGCCGTCCGTTATAAGCAGAATTTGTTTCATGATTTACCCTCCAGAACTTGGGATGCAGGTAAGTCTAGAAATCAACTTATCTATCTACCAGCTTTCCCGATTCCGGAAGGATTCATAACTTAACGCAGAGGATAACCTCGCTTGTAGGGAGCCTGCTCCGTGCGGCCGCCCTCCGTCTTGAGGATGGCATCGACCGCCCAGTAAGGATTGCGCAGCATCGCTCGTCCGACCGCAGCCAGATCCGCATCGCCCGTTCCGACGACCGCAGCAGCGACTTCGGGCTCGTCGAGCATGCCGACAGCGATGACCGGGAGGCCCGTCGCCTCCTTGATCCTGCGGGCCATCGGAGCCTGATAGGCGGGGTAGTTGCCCGGCTTGAGATCGCCGTCCGGAGGCGCTTCGCCGCCAGAGGAGACATCGAAGACGTCGACGCCGGCTTCCTGATAGCGGCGGGCCAGCTCGGCGCCGTAATCCAGATCGTACCCGCCTGCGATGTATTCCAAGGCCGAGATCCGCATGACGAGCGGCATGCCTTCCGGCAGCACCTCTTTGACCGCCCGGATCACCTCGCAGCCGAAGAGCATCTTGTCCTGTCCGTACTTGTCCGTGCGATGGTTGAGAGACGGGGAATGGAACTGGTGGATCAAATACCCGTGGGCGCCATGCAGCTCGATCGTGTCGAACCCGGCTTCCACCGCGCGGCGGGCGGCTTGACGGAACAGCTCCACCTGGGCTTCCGCCTCCTCGGTCGCCAGCTCCCGGGGAGTCTTCCAGCCCTCCGGCTCGACGGGAATCGGAGATGAGCTGACCGGCACAGCGGCATCGGTCGCCTTGCGCCCGGCATGCGCGATCTGCACGCCGACCTTGGCGCCGTAACGCCGGCATTCGTCCACGATGCGCTTATAGGCCGGAATCTGCTCGTCCGACCACAGGCCGAGGCAGCGGTTCGTAATCCGTCCGTCCGGCTCCACATTGGTCATTTCCATAATGATCAGCCCGGTGCCGCCGACCGCCCGCGATACATAATGCACATAATGCCATTCATTCGGCGTTCCGTCCTCGGCATCGACCGAGTACTGGCACATCGGCGGCATGACGATCCGGTTCTTCAGCTCGAGATTGCTCAGGGTAATCTTGTCCGACAGCTTGGCCATTCCATTCTCTCCTTCTTTCTCTGTTGTCCGATAAATTCGACTTGTCTCTATTATATGCCATCCCGATGGCAAAATAAAAAAACGCGTTCTCCTCGGCAGGGGAACGCGGATAGCCAACAACGGCCTCTAGTTATTTCTTCCTATTATTCGGCATGATTTTGAATAGACCTGATCGTTCGAAAATTCCGGGGCGGTATTCCTATTTTCTTCTTGAACATTTTGGAAAAGAGAAGCGGATCCTCATAACCGACGGAGCGCGCAATGTCGGCGATCGACAAACGGGAGTCGCGAAGCAGTTCGCAGGCTTTCTCCATTCGGTAATTCATCAGATAGTCCTGTGGCGACATGGATAAGGCTTCCTTGAACAGGCTTGCCAGGTAAATCCGATCGATGCCGACGTTAAGCGCGATGTCGGATATGTAAATCCGGTTGCCGAAATTCATATGCACATATCCTAATGCTTGACGGATATACCGCTCTTTCTGGCCCTGCGGCCTACCGCTCTGGTTTCGCTGCGCGATAACAGCAAGGTCGGCAAGCTCTTTGAAAAAGCGGTATAGCGAACTTTGGCGGGCAAATGCCAAGCTTGGACTATATGCGCTATGAGCATCAAATGCATGGATGAACGTCTCAAACCACGAGTAGTCTGCAGCGAAGAATATGGGATTGTCTCGCGTCAAATTAATTTCCGCAAGCAAGGGTTCCGCAGAGCTGCCGCTGAACGCCAGCCACGAACAAACCCACGGATCCGTTTCGTCGGCGGTATATTGGGATACCGAATCGGGGTAAATCAAAAAGCCTTGCCCCCTGCCCAGAGACCAGGTCTTCCCATCCGCCTTGAACACGCCTTTTCCGGAATGAATGAAATGGAACTTATAGTGGTCCTTGATCCCAGGCCCCCAGTTATGACCAGGACAGCCGGATTTCTTGCCGTGATAATGATAAAGCAAGTCAAACCCGGTATCCATTTCGACTCCCCCTCATCAACAATTCCTTTCATTATGCCATATTAATCTTTCATGACAACATGGAATTATTCCTTCGCTTCCTTTATTTTTGATTAAGCACAGATGGGAGGAGATTAAACCGGGAACTGCATAGGGGAAGGTTCCCCAAGACGGGTGGATTCAAAAAAGAATGGACCTCGTCTCAATCAAAGCCTGAGAACGGGACACGTCGGGCGTACCGACCGGCAATTCGAATGTTTCTGGAATGCAATTGAGAATCGGAGCAGGGCATCACGTTCAATTGGGTCGGCATCCTTCAACATATCGTAAGCGGATTTGCTGGATTTAGATCCTGCAGGTTTTGGAAGATGGCTGAATACTATAAATCGGATCGAGGGATCGATGTGGGAAATATCATCTTATCAAGCGCGAATATTGGAGACCCTTCGATACAAGGTTCGTTCAAACAGCAAGATGGACGTTACGAAATTGTCGCGGGCGGCGAAGACATATGGGGTGTCAGAGATCAGTTCCATTTTGCCTATGTCGTTCATACAGGCGACTTTGATTTTAAAGTCCGTTTGAAGTCGCTGGACATGCCCCACTTATATACGAAGGCGGGGATAATGGCTCGTGCAGCTCTGGACGCCGACAGCCCTCACGTATATATGATGGCATTTCCCGATAACAGCCTGCGAAATAAAAACAACGGAGGCTGCGAGTTTCAATACCGCGAGACAGCGGGCGGCGATAGCGTTGCAATCTATCCGGATGATTATACAACGGTGCCGCCGGAGTTCCCTGTCCAATATCCGGATGCATGGCTGCGTCTGAAACGGAGCGGCGACGAATTCACGGCATTTCACAGCTCGGACGGCCGGTCTTGGAAGCGCTATACTCAATTTGCGATGAAGCTTCCTCATGAATGTTATTTAGGTCTGGCAATTACTTCACATGCAAGCGAAGCTGCCGTCACGGCTGTTGCAACTGACCTTACTCTAGAATAAGCGCAAAGATGAAAGGATCGTGATATCGTGCCTTATCAAGCAAACAACAACCGCTACGGATCCATGAAATATTTCCGTACCGGAAAATCCGGACTTAAGCTCCCCGGAATTTCGCTCGGCTTGTGGCATAATTTCGGAGGCGTCGACAGGTTCGAAAATTCCCGAGCCATGCTGCTCCGGGCATTCGATCTGGGAATTACGCATTTCGATTTGGCCAACAATTATGGGCCGCCTCCAGGATCTGCAGAAGAAACGTTCGGCGAAGTGCTGCGCAAGGATTTGAAACCTTATCGGGACGAGCTCGTCGTCTCGACGAAAGCCGGATATGGGATGTGGGAAGGTCCTTACGGAGAATGGGGCTCCAAGAAGTACCTGATTGCCAGCTTGGACCAAAGCTTGAAACGGATGGGGCTGGACTACGTCGATATTTTCTACTCTCATCGGCCGGACCCGGAAACACCAATGGAAGAAACGATGGCGGCGCTCGATCAAGTCGTTCGTCAAGGGAAAGCGCTTTACGTAGGCATTTCGAGCTACAGCCCCGAACAATCGGCCGAAGCCATCCGGATTTTGAAGCAGCTCGGCACGCCGATGCTCATTCATCAACCTTCCTACTCGATGCTCAATCGTTGGGTAGAGGATGGTCTGCTTGATGTGCTTGAAGAAAATGGTACAGGCAGCATCGCCTTCTGTCCTCTGGCTCAAGGGCTGTTGACAAACCGCTATTTGTCGGGAGTTCCGAGCGATTCCAGAGCAGCAAAGCCGAACACGTTTCTTCGCGAGAACGACGTCAAGGAAGAGACAGTCCAGAAGGTGAAAAAACTGAATGAGGTGGCGGCCGCACGCGGACAAAGCCTCGCTCAAATGTCTCTTGCTTGGGTGCTTCGCGGCGGCAGAGTAACCTCCGCACTGATCGGAGCGAGCAAAGTAAGCCAAATCGAAGAAAATGTTGCCGCTCTAAACAACCTTGAATTCAGCACCGAGGAACTGCAAAAAATCGATGACATTTTGAAATCGTAACCTTTGTCTCTGCTTGAAGAGGCTGTCTCATAAGTCATTGTTGGCGACTTAATGGGACAGCCTCTTTCGATTTTTTCTACGCCTGAACCGTAGCACGGCGCAGCAGCAAGTAAGAGACGGCGGCAAGCACCAACGTGCAGGCGAGCAGGAGGAATGTCGTCTGGACGATTGTAAAGTCGAGCTTCATGAGCCAGCCGCCGACTCCCCGCCACCAGTCCATGGCCGTCACGACCGCCGTCCAGCCCCCGAAGACAAGCGTCGCTGCGAGGAAGAAGAACAGCAGTCCCTGCTTGCCGAAGCGGCGGAACAGGCTTCCGATCGTCAAGCCCCCAAAGAACATGAACAGCAGCAGGATGAAAAACGTCCACAGCGCAAGCCCCGCTCCGGAATCGCTGAGGTAAGGGAGCTCGAAGAAGTGGAGTCCGACTCCCCATCCCTCGGTCGCCTGCTCCAGCAGAAGCAGCACGGCCAGCAGCACGGCCGAGAGGAGAATGTACCCGCCGGCTGCCGCGACAGTCCCGGCAAAATAGCTGCGGCGCGTGATGCATAGGCCGAGCGCGAAGGAGAACGTCTGGTGGATGACGACGATGCCCGCCACCAGCATATAGATCAGGATGGACATCAGTCCGCCCGTCGTGAAATTCTCCGGCCGCGCGATGAGTCCGATGGCGAAATTGACGATGAAGCTGGACAGGAGCACCATCCAGGGAATGAACAGCCAGGTCCACTTGTCTCTGGCATGCATGAGCGCTACGGTTGCCGTCCGGCTTTTCATGCCGACCCCTCCTCGTATCCGGCTTCATTTCCGGTCATCTGGACGACCAGCTGCTGCAGGCTGAGCGGCGCCGCCTCCAGACCGGCCGTCTTCGCTGCCGCCATGCCTCCTTCTCCAAGCTCTCCGAGCACGGAAGCGCGGAGGAAGCCTCCCAGCTGCTCCTTGCCCAGCACGCTGCGGCCACCGAGGAAGGCGTCCACCTTGGCTGCTGGACCCGCCACGCTGTAGGCACGCGACCGAAGCAGCTCCGCTTCCTCGTCCAGAATGAGCCGGCCGCGGTCGATCAGATAGATGTGCTCCAAGAGCCCGCTCACTTCATCGATGAGATGGGAAGAAAGCACGATCGTGCGGGGGAGCTCGGCGTATTCCTGGATCAGATTGCGGTAGAAAATTTCCCGCGCGACCGCATCCAGCCCGAGATAGGGTTCGTCGAACAGCGTCAGCTCGGCGCGGCTGGCCAGGCCTACGATAATGCCGACAGCCGACAGCATGCCGCGGGAGAGCTTCTTCACGCGCTTGTTCTGCGGCAGCCGGAACTCCTTGAGCAGCTGCTCCGCCGTCTCCGCGCTCCAGCGCGGGTACAGCGACGATGCCACGGCCAGCACGTCGCACACGCGGAAGTTCTCCGGGTATTTCTGGCTCTCTTTAATGAAGCAGATTTTGCGGAGCGCCTCTTCGTTCTCGAAGGGATCGCTGCCGAACACCTTGACTTCTCCCGATGTGGCGAACAGCTGGGCGGTCAGCACATGCATAAGCGTCGTCTTGCCCGCTCCGTTGCGGCCGAGCAGTCCGTAGATGCGGTTCTCCTCCATCTTCAGCGTGATGCCGTCCAGCGCGTGCTGCCCGCCATAGCTTTTCGTAAGCCCCTTCAGTTCCGCGGCATGCATGTCATCAACCCCTCCCTTTCTCCGTAATGAGCGAAGCGAGCTGCTCTCCGCTGATGCCCAGCTTCTCCGCCTCCTGCAGCAATGGCACGACATACTGCTCGTAGAACTGGTGCCGCCTGCGCGCCAGCAGCTTCTCCCGCGCACCCTCCGAGACGAACATGCCGATCCCTCTCTTCTTGTAGAGAATGCCTTGATCCACCAATACATTCACTCCCTTGGCCGCCGTCGCCGGATTGATGCCGTAGAACTGGGCGAAATGCGTGGTCGAAGGCGCCTGCGCTTCCTCCGCCAGGCTCCCGTCGACGATGTCGTCCTCGATCCGCTCGGCAACCTGCTGGAAGATCGGGCGGCCGTCATCCACCGGAAATGTCAATTTGCCCACCACCCAATTGGTTAATTACTCATGTAACTAACCATATAACCTATGCCGTCCAATGTCAAGAGGTGCATATGCAAAAAAAACCGGCAGCCCGAATGGGGGCTGCCGGTCTGGTTTATGGGAACGCCTTGCCTGCATGAAGGGAGGCGGTTATGGAGTCAAAGCTACTCTCGCTCTGCTGCCACCTCCTCGCTCTTGTTCCTGGCGGAGCCGCGGCGGCCGCTGTCCAGGCATGGGCTTCTGGCGGGCCTGCATCGCATTCGGCGGTCGCGGAGCCCGGCTGTTCGCCGCCGTCCCGCGGGAGCCTTCGCAAGCTGTACGGCACTTGATGAGACATGAGGCTGGGCGGCCGAAGCCTCTCTCTTGAGCATCTTCGGCAAGGATGCGCCGGAACCGTCCACCGCCGTCTTCCCTTGGACGTCATGGCATCCCGTCGATTTAATAATCTGGACGTCCCGGCCGGACTTGACGACAAGGCCGCCCTGCAGGGTCACCAGCTCAGGCTGCCGCTCTCTCGCCGTGGAGGCTGCCTGCCGAGGTCCCGGCTTGCCGCCGCCTGCGGACAGCACCTCCATCCTGCCTTCGGCGTACCCGCTCTGCTCCGCCTTATGGGCGGCTGCCGACGCTGCAGCCGTCTCCATCAGAGCCGCTGCGAAGATGCGCTGCGCCATCCGCTCCTCCGCCGTCCACAGCCGCTTGCCGCGCTTGCGGTCGGTCCGCAGGCGCATCCGGTCCATTTCCCTCAGCAGCATCTCCTGCAAGCGCAGCTCCTCGAGCCTCAGCTCCTCCTCGCGGCGCTTGGCCCGTTCCGCCTCGCGGCGGCGCTCTTCCTCCATCTTGCGGGCTTCTTCTTCCTGCCGCTGGATCTCCTCCAGCCTTTGAAGCTGCTTCATGAGCAGATTCTCGCGCTTTTTGCGTGAACGGGCACCGCTTGGGTTTTTACGGATGGATATCGCCATGAGAATTGTTCCTCCTAATTAAGTGGGTTTATGACGCTCCGCATGGGAGCCGGATAGGTCAGATGGTCAACGCCTGCTCATAGGCGCAGGAAGCCGGATAGGGAAATACAAACGTCTTCAGCTCACCGTGCGGGGACGCTCGAACTTGTTCACTCCCGGCCAGCGGAAGGACGCCCACTCCGGCACATGCTTCTCGATCTTCGCCACGACGACCGTCATGTCGTCGACAATCTCGCCTTTGTAGTGGCGAACGACCCGTTCCAGCAGCGTATCGGCAATCTCCTGGGGGTCCGTCGTCTGCATCTCCTGGATCACCCTTTTCATCCACAGCTCCTTGTTCACCGCATGGCCCGGCGCATCGTAGATTCCGTCCGTCATCATGATGAGCGTATCCCCCGGCTGAAGCTGCATGCTGATGAGATCGACGTCGATCTCCTGCAAAATGCCGATCGGCAGGTTGTTGGCGGCTACCGGAATGACCTCCTGGCCCCTCTTGATGAAGCTTGGCGTCGACCCGATCTTCATGAACGTCGTATGGGCCGTATACATATCGATCAGAGCCACGTCGACCGTGGCGAACATCTCATCCGGCGATCGGAGCATCAGCACCGAATTGACCGACTTGATCGCCAGCTGCTCGTCCATGCCGGACTGCAGCAGCTGCTGCAGGATGCTGAGCGCCGTGCTGCTCTCCAGCCGCGCCCGCTCCCCGTTGCCCATGCCGTCGCTGATGGCGACAGCGAACTTGCCGTTGCCGAGCTCGACGGTGCTGAAGCTGTCTCCCGACAGCAGGTCGCCGCCCTTGGCCGCACCGGCGATGCCCGTCTCGATCTCGTACTCCTTGGCGGAACCGAAAACGACCAGGTTCGGCTCCCCGTGCTTGGCGGGATTCCGCTCCGCCTTCACCGCGACATGCTCGCCCAGGATATCACTAAGCAGCGGCGCGATGATTTTGCGGCTTTCGTCATGCCCTTTCGGGAACGTGTGGTACACCTCAATCTCAACATTTCCTTCCTCCAGGCTGATAATATCGAGTCCGTGTATGGACAGCCCCAGCGATTCCAGCGCGTCGCGGATCTGCTCCTCCTGCAGATGAAGCGTCTGGCCTTCCCTCTGGATCTCGCGGGCAAGATCCTCCATGATCTGCGACACGCCGCTCAGCTGATCCGCAACGAGCTGGCGCGATTCGAAGATCTGCTTTTTCCAATGAAGATCATGCTTGTACCGCTCATGCTGCTGCTGCAGCGCCGCCATCACCAGGTGGGTCTTGCTGCAATGGCTCGTCCAGGTGCGGGGCTTGTCCTTCCGGATTCCGTCATGGCCCTCGTCCACCGCCGTCATCATTTCCGTCATCATCTTATAGGTGTCGTAGAACTTGCCGTTCCAGCACATATCCTTGCGGTGGCAGTTCGAGCAGACCTTCTGGGACGCGGCATTCATGAAATGCTGGATCTCTTCCTCCGCGGGCTTCTGCGCCGCCGGCGTATTGAGCTGTCCGAAGCTGCTCGCCAGCTGGCGGAACACCTCCGAGAACTGCGTGACCCGCTGGGCCGTCACTTCCCGCACTCTTTTCGCATATTCATGCTGGGACTTCACATGCTCGCTCGTGCCGGGCACATACCGGGAGATCGTCTTCACCACGATCTTGGGGGTGAGCAGGAACAGCGCCGCCGCTGCGACCGACTCCCAGGTGCTGGCCATCACATCCGTCTGGCCTCCTATATAAATAGAGAGAATGGAGGAACCGAGCAGCATCCCGAAAGCAACGGCCATCCGGCCGCCTTCCTTCATCAGCCCGGCCAGCATGCCGGAGAACGCGAGCAGGCTCATCTGCACGATCGCATTGAGGTTGGCGAGGCTGAGAATGAGCCCGGCGACGACGCCGACCGAAGCGCCGAGCGGGGCTCCGCCAGCCAGCGCGAACAGCAGCAGCATGTAGCGGGAGAGCACATGCTCCAGGGACAAGCCCGAGACGCTCCATCCGACCGCGCCGGTCATCACCGACGCCATCAGGATCATGAGGCAGATGATCTCCTCATTCTTGAGCGCATTGCTCTTGCGGGTGAGCGTCAGCACCGGGATCGCCTGGACGAACACGAGCGTCAGCACAAATGCCAGCGCCGATTCCACGCCGACCATCATCAGGTCGTACCAGCCGAGCGTAGAGTGCACGAACGCCCCGAACAGCTT
>Ga0194137_10000259_pt1 | contig 37448 bp, 29 predicted proteins | sample TARM_MetaG_T3_14_FD_134025 | JGI IMG/M metagenome (GOLD analysis project Ga0194137, IMG submission 134025) | Freshwater microbial communities from Pennsylvania, USA, analyzing microbe dynamics in response to fracking - TARM_MetaG_T3_14 (version 2) | ecosystem: Environmental > Aquatic >... | reverse complement strand
TACAGTCAAACCAGGCAGGTTCGTCTGCAATTGGCTTTGCAGGAATTCGGAAGAACGTTTCGCATTTTCTGTGTCATCGCTCAACAATTCCAAAGTGATGGATTCAACACCCAATTCAGCCAAACCTTTTTCCCAGTATGTTTTGGCTTCTTCGGCATTGAAAGTCAGCAGATCGCCATTTTGTTTACGGTAATCTTCGCCGGTTGAAGGATCCAAAGCAAGTTTTTCAGGAACCAAGCCGTTTGCTGGAATGGAACCGTTTTGCAATACAACGTCAACGTAAGCTTGTTTGTCGAAAGCCATAGCTAAAGCTTTACGGATATTGGCATTCTGTAAAGGTGTGTTTTCTCTTTGTTGGTTGAATTTCAAGTAGAACACGGTTGAAGTCGGCATTGTGTGCATTTCTGCATCGCCGGTTCTTTGCGCTACGTATTCACCAGTCAGGATCATGCGATCGATTGCATTCGTATCGTAAAGATTCAAGGCAGTGGAAGTTTCTTTGATGACTTCTACATTGATTGCATCCAATTTGACAGCTTCTTTATCCCAATATTCGGCATTCGGTTCATACGTCCATGACAAGCTGGCTGCATCCCAGTTAGCTAAAACGAATGGTCCGTTGTACAATAAAGCATCGCTGCTCAATGCATATTGGTCGCCTTGTTCTTCAACAAATGCTTGATTTTGAGGGAAGAACATAGCCAACGTCAAAAGATCTTTGAAGTATGGCACTGGAGAAGCCAATGTGATTTCCAGCGTTTTTTCGTCTACCGCTTTGATGCCCAATTCTTCAGGTGCAACTTCACCGGCGATGATTTCAGTTGCGTTAGCGACAACGCCGTCCATCATGTACGAATAAGAAGCAGCCTCTGCAGGATCAACCAATTTACGCCATGAATAAACAAAATCTTCTGCCGTTACAGGCTCGCCATTTGACCAGTTGGCTTCATCACGGATCGTGAAAGTGTAGACCAAGCCGTCTTCGCTGACTGTAGGATCTTCGGCTGCGATACCCAATTCAACCGTTCCATCCAAGCCCTGGCGATACAGACCTTCGTTTACGTTGCTTAAAGCGGTAAACGCAACTGTATCTGTAGCTTGCACAGAGTCCATAGTAGGGATTTCAGCGCTTTCAATCAGATTTAACACCTGATCGCTGCCTGTAGCACCTGCAGACTCTGATGAATCGGCCGTGCTTCCTTCTCCGCCGCATGCAGCTAATACAAGTGCGGAGCTTAAAGATAATAACACTAAAGATGAAAGTTTCTTGTTGCCCATATTTCTTTTCCCCCATTCCCTCTGTTTCTATAGTTTCTATAGCAAGCTTAATTATAGTTCTGACTGATATTAAAATCAAGTTTGGGAATTTAATAAATTGATTAAAATTAGATGAATATATTCATATTTACGCTTATTTTGAGTTTATATTTCTATAATAGACATATATTGAGAATCTTACACGACATGTCAGAATATTTGAAAATACGTGTAAGCGAAACCAAACGTTGTCAGAATGGCAAAAACCAAGATGGAACATTTGTTTATTAATAAACATCCATTCGTTATATAAATATTGATATGTTTTCATGATAAACAGATATTTAATCATTTTCACGGAAAATACATGCGCAATTCTGTTTAAAAGGCAATTTTGTGGTGGTTTTCCGCGTATAACACAGTAGTTGTATGGGCTTTCACTAAAATTTTTTCCATCAAAGCTGCTTCAGCCTTCCGCTCCAAAAAAACACGGTTGTCTTCTGCAAGGATGGCATACTCCCCTTTTTCAATCCGGAAAATCGTATCACTTCGGTTCGCATTGAAAATGACGATGTACTTTTTTTCGTCATTCTGCAAGGAAAAGGCCACGATATTGAAATTTTCGCTGAGCGTTGTGAAATGGGCATCGATTTCTTCATGGGTATGCAAGCGGAACAAGTACTCGCTCTTGCGCAGCGCGATCAGGCCTTTGACGTAGGCCACCGATTTTTGGTACGTCGTCACCCGTTCCCATTCGAACTGATTGATCTCGTCGGGGGACTTGTAGCTGTTGGCCACTCCTTCCTTAGTCCGCAGAAATTCCTGTCCGCCATGGATGAAGGGCACGCCTTGGGACAGCAACAGCACGCTGGTTGCCAACGTATGCCTTTTTATGCGCACTTCCTCACTGTCGTTCGGGTTGGAACGCAGCAATTTATCATATAGCGTCAGATTATCGTGCGCCTCCACATATTGGATGACTTGCTCCGGATCGACATAACTGCTGTGACTGGAAAGATGCATGCCGCCCTTTATGTTCCTGAGCAGCAGATCCTCCTGATAATTCTTGCCGCTGATGAAGCCCCTGTCCTTTTCGTCCCCAAAATCACTGCCTTTCAACGCCACCCGGATCGAGTCGTTGAAATGGGCTATCCTTGGCATCGCTTGCGCATTTTTCTGGATGGCTTTCATTTCCTCCGGGAGCGGCGTGCTCATATCCCAGCCTTCACCGATGATGATGATGGACGGATCGATTTTATCCAACGCGACTCTTATCGCGTTCATCGTGACTGAATCATGGATGCCCATCAGATCGAAGCGGAAACCATCAAGATGATATTCTTTCGCCCAATACTTCACGCTGTCGATGATGTATTTGCGCATCATATGCCTTTCCGAAGCTGTGTCGTTTCCGACGCCTGTGCCGTTCGCCAACGATCCATCCGCATTGTAGCGGTAAAAATAACCCGGGACGGTCCGCTCCAAAGCTTGGTCTTTCGGATCATAGACGTGGTTATAGACCACATCCATGATGACCCGCAAACCGTTGGCATGCAGCGTGCGGATCATTTCCTTCAGTTCGATGATCCGGTTGAATGGGTCAAAAGGATCGCTTGAATAGGAACCTTCCGGCACATTATAGTTGAGTGGATCGTAGCCCCAATTGTATTGCGGTTTGGCCAGATTCGCTTCATCGACCGTGGCATAATCGAACATCGGCAAAATCTGGATATGTGTGACTCCCAGATCGACCAAGTAGTCCAAACCAGTGCTGCTTCCACTGGAGTTTTTTGTGTTTTTTTCGGTCAAACCAAGGAATTTGCCTTTTTTCATGATTCCGCTGTTTTCGGATATGGAAAAATCCCTGATGTGCAGTTCATAGATGATCGCCTCTTCCGGAAGTCCGAAGGCTGGCAACCGTTCTCCCCAAGCATCAGGATCGGTCCTGCGCAAGTCCGTAATGACTGATTTTGTGCCGTTTACTGTCGTAGCGCGGGCATAGGGGTCGACGGTTACCGATTCGCGGTTGTTCAGGAACTGAATATGATAGACATAAATGGTTCCGTGCTGATCACCGGGCAGGTAAACTTCAAAAATCCCCTTGGGTTTCTGCACCATCACCATTTTTTTGTACGGTTTCTTGACGGAATCATCCGCATACAGCCACACTTCCACGGACTTTGCTGTAGGGGTCCAAACCCTCAACAGCGTGCCATTTTTTTCGTAAAGCGCACCCAACTCGCCATCATAGGAAAAATAATTGTCAAAATCATTCGATCGAACGAAAAGAAACATCTCCTTGTCGATCGTCTCTTTATCCCGCTTATCGCTGAAGAGTTTTTCCAAATCATAACTCTCCAACCAACTCTGAAAATCCTCCACCATACCGCATCACCTCCCATATACAGTATACCAACCTGGGATGAGTTCCTGTAGCCAAAAGGCATCGCAAAAAGCGCAAACGGCAAAAATGATTGCCGATTGCGCGTCATTGTGATGTCAATTGCCCATGATCACTTCCCATGTCAGAAGTAATCTTTCTTTTTCAGCCAATAGACCGTCAAGAAGCAGATGAAAATGGTGATCAGACTGGTGATCCAGAAAGCGAACGGATGATCCTCAAAAGGCAAATCCACGTTCATGCCCCAGAAACCGGCCATGATGGTCGGGATCGTCAGCACGATAGTGATCGAAGTCAGCACTTTCATGATATTGTTCAAGTTGTTCGCGATGACGCTCGAAAAGACCTCGCTCAACTGATCGATCATCTTGCTCGATTCAGTGACCATCACTTCTGCTTGATTGGAGATATCGATGATATCGTGCAGCAATTCCTGGCTTTGCGCGTCATCCCCCAAGACAGCCTGATGGATGGACTCCGTTATCAAAGGATGATTTTTGTTGATGGATGTTTCGAAATAAACAAGGCTCTTGTGGAGGGCGATCAGCTTATAAAAATATTCGTTATGGGTAGCGCTGGTGATTTGGATCTGCAGATCTTCGATGATGCCATCGATTTCCCTCAGGTGATGAATAAAACTCTTCGTCAATTCCCACAGGATGTACAGAATGATGTGATGTTGGGTTGTCGCTGGTTCGTTTTTGAAGGATTCGTTCTTCATGATCCGCATCAAAAAGGAAGGCGTTTCTTTGCATACGGTGATCAAGGTCCCGTTGATCGTTATGATCGATAAGGGATAGGTATGATATTCCGAATATTTTTCCTGCACCGAACGCATTTGCGGGAACAGTACGATCAGAAGATTGATGTCCTCACCTGTACCATTTTTGACTTTTTCTTGCCGCGGTATTTCATATTCGTCCAAAGAATCCATGATGTAATCCTTCGGGATGCCGAAAATCGTCATCAGATGATCGACGTCCTCACCACTTGGATTCTCCATGTGGATCCAGTCAGCCGTTCTCCAGTCCTTCGTCTGCGTGTATACCCCTTTATCCGACAAGTTGAATGCTCTCATTGAAATCCACCTCTAACCAGTTTTATTCAGAACGTGCTCATTGTGCTGCCTGCAAGATAAGCATAACTTATTTTTGCCAAAAAGGAAGCAAAAACCCTCTCCAAGAGGCGGGGAATGCTCCGGAATGGAAGTCCTTCGAGCAAAAACTGCCCTTCAGATGTCAACAACGAATTCTTCCATAGTATAAGCCATTTCGATGTAGGGATCATCCGTATACCAATGCCGCGCACTGCCGAGGCAAGCGCAATAGAAGGTTGTGTCACGCTCATGCAGCACTTTCCGGAAATGGACGTGGCCCATGATGCTGTGCGCGATCGGATAGCGATCGTACATTTGCATATAGCTTTTGTTGCCGAGGAAAGCATTGTAATAATCATAGACCGGATGCGGGAGCGGAATGACGAATTGCGGATGCGTCACAACATGCGTCATCACGATTATTTTCCGGCCGCTGACAGCGTGCAGGTCGCTTTCCAGTTCAGCTTGCATGGCTGCCGCAACCCCAAGGTCATCCTTTTGCCAATGCACATATTGGCGGTCATTCCAGCCGCCGACCTTCAGCTTTTTCCTGGAAAACTCTTCTATTGTATAGCGGTCACTTGCGAACCCGTAATCATACCAACCGGGGTTTCCGACGACCGCCCAATCTTTCCCGATCAGGAACGGATTTCCGACAGGATTTTCATCCCGCTCCTTGAACAACCGGTAGATGCGATCCGTGTCCTTTTCATGGTTGCGGATGGACCAAAAATCATGGTTTCCGGGCACAAATTGGATTTTCGAAACGTCGTGGTCATGCATGCGATCCAGGAAAGCAAAAGTATCGTGATAATCGGAGGAAACATCGCCCGCCAACAACAGCAAGTCGATTTCTTGATTGTAGAGCAGTTCCGCCAACAGATGATCATAAGTTTGACCCGGCGCCAACTTTTTCGCATTCGAGTCGATATGCAAGTCTGACAGTACGCCAATTTTCACGTCTTCACCCCCCTTTCTTCCGTTGCTGATAGTGCGAGAAAAACGGAGCTGCATATCAGATCAACTGAGTTGCAGCTCCGCCTTTTAGTGCGATTATTTCGAGAATGCTTCCGTCAATGGCGGCACTACTTGTTTTTTTCGTGAAACAACGCCAGGAAGCAGAGCAACATTCTCGTTCAATGTTACTCCGAAAGCGGAGGCGACGGTGTCCAGATGCGAGCCTACAGCCAGCAAAGCCGAATCGCTGTCGATGATGTTTGTGATCACAAGCAAGAAGACATCATAGCCTTGCGCGCTGTTTTCAGCTTCCATAGCAGCGACAAGGTCGCTTTGTCTGTTCAGAACATCCTGGACGTCCACCGTATTCACCTGTGCGATGCGGACATTTTGATCGCCCATCGGGAAGGATTTCGCATCCAAATTCAACAGTTCGGCAATCGACTTATCGTCCAGATTCGTTCCGGCTTTCAGCATCGCAAGGCCGTATTCCTGCATGGAGATGCCGGCGATTTGCGCCAAAGCCGCGGCGGCAAGTTCGTCTTCTTCTGTGCAAGTCGGGGATTTGAACAACAACGTATCGGAAATGATGGCAGAAAGCATCAGGCCGGCGATGTCGGCAGGAATCGCGATATTCTTTTCCTTGTACATTTTATAAAGGATCGTATTTGTGCAACCGACAGGCTCGGCACGGTAATACAACGGGTTTGCCGTTTCGAAGTTGGCGATGCGGTGGTGATCCACAACGGCATAAACTTCCACCTCTTTGATGTCGCTGACGCTTTGTTGCGCTTCGTTATGGTCTACCAAAGCAACCGTATCCGTTTCGTTTGCAGCCGTCGCGATGACGCGCGGTGCATCTGTCTTGAATTGATTCAAAGCATAAGCCGTTTCTTCACTCGGCAGGCCAAGCGCCACAGCTTCGGCTTCAATTCCGGTTTGATTCAGATAGTAGGCGTATGCGATAGCGGATGTGATCGCATCCGTATCCGGATTTTGGTGTCCAAAAACTAACAGTTTGTTCATTCAATTCACTCTCTCTTCCATTGTCTGAAATAATCATAATAAAAAAGGAAGAAAAGAGCAATGGCAATTCTCTTTTCTTCCTTGAAAAACAGTATTCTTTTAAAGATCCAGATAGCCTTTGTAGTCTTCCGTATGCAACAGTTTTCTGGCATTTTCGACCCGCTCGGCGGTAGGTGGATCGATTCCTTCCAGCTGGTAAGGGATTCCCAAAGTTTCCCACTTATAAACGCCCATTTTATGGTAAGGAAGGATTTCAACTTTAACGATGTTCTTCAAAGTTTTCAGGAACGCATCCAAACGGATCAGGAAGTCATCGTAGTCAGTACGTTCCGGAATCAACACATGGCGGATCCAGACCGGTTTGTTGATGTCCGACAGATACTTGGCCAGTTCGATGATGCTTTCGTTCGGCCACATTGTCAACTCTTTGTGTTTTTGGCTGTCGATATGTTTGATGTCCAACAACAGCAAATCGGTCACGGCCAACAGTTTGTTGAATTGGCTGAAGAAAGGTTCATCATAGGTGAATGGCAGGCCGCAGGTGTCCAAGGTCGTATGCACGCCCTGCGCTTTGGCTTTCGTGAACAGTTCGATCAAAAAGTCGATCTGCAGCAGCGGTTCCCCGCCGCTGACGGTGATGCCCCCTTTTTGTCCCCAGAATGGCTTGTATTGCAGGGCCATGTTCAGCAATTCATCGCTTGTCATCTCATTGCCGCCACCGATGTTCCAAGTGTCCGGGTTGTGGCAGAATTGGCAGCGCATGCGGCAACCTTGCATAAATATAATAAAACGGATTCCGGGTCCGTCAACGGAACCGAAACTCTCTGTTGAATGCACAAATCCTTTTAAAGGTTCAGTCATTTCAAAAACTCCTCTGTCGTTTATTTCTTAACTTCATTGTATATCGCGTAAGGAATATTTCCTATCAAAAAGAGCGAGCTTTCGCTCCCTTTGATAGAAAACGGATGAATCAAATGATCCATCCGTTTAAAATTATGCGATTGATGTGCAGTTGAAGCAGATTACATCATTTCGTGCATTGTGCGGTTGATTACGTCCAATTGTTGTTCGCGAGTCAACTTGATGAAGTTAACAGCGTATCCGGAAACACGGATCGTCAATTGTGGGTAGTTTTCTGGGTGATCCATAGCATCAAGCAATGTTTCACGGTTGAACACGTTGACGTTCAAGTGGTGGCCGCCTTTAGCGATGTAGCCGTCCATCATTGCAGTCAAGTTGTCTTTTTGCACTTCTTCTTCACGTCCCAATGCTTTAGGGATGATTGAGAATGTGTTGGAGATGCCGTCCAATGAATATTTGTAAGGGATCTTAGCTACTGAAGACAAACTTGCCAAAGCGCCGTGTGTATCTCTTCCGTGCATTGGGTTAGCGCCTGGTGCGAATGGTTCGCCGGCTTTACGTCCGTCAGGAGTGCTACCAGTTTTCTTACCGTAAACCACGTTTGAAGTGATTGTAAGGATAGAAGTTGTCGGGATAGAGTTGCGGTAAGTTTGGTGTTTCTTAACTTTGCCCATGTATTGTTTCAGCAAGTCGATACCGATTTGGTCAGCGCGATCGTCGTTGTTACCATATTTAGGGAAGTCGCCTTCGATTTCGAAGTCGATAGCAATGCCGTTTTCGTCGCGGATCGGTTTAACTTTCGCGTATTTGATAGCTGAAAGTGAATCGATTGTAACTGAGAAACCAGCCACACCAGTTGCCAAAGTGCGGACAACGTGCGTATCATGCAAAGCCATTTCCAATGACTCGTAAGAATATTTGTCATGCATGTAGTGGATAACGTTCAATGTATTCACATACAAAGCTACGATCCAGTCCATCATTACATCGAATTTTTCCATAACTTCATTGTAATCCAGGTATTCTGAAGTGATTGGTTGCAATTTAGGTCCGACTTGTTTTTTCTTCGTTTCGTCAATCCCGCCGTTGATTGCGTAAAGCAATGTTTTCGCCAAGTTAGCACGCGCTCCGAAGAATTGCATTTGTTTCCCGATTCTCATCGCGGATACGCAGCAAGCGATACCGTAGTCGTCGCCCCACTCGATGCTCATGATGTCATCGTTTTCGTATTGGATAGCGCTTGTTTCGATGGACATTTTAGCACAGTATTTTTTGAAGCCTTCAGGCAATTTAGTTGACCAAAGAACTGTCAAGTTCGGTTCTGGAGCTGCTCCCAAGTTAGACAATGTGTTCAAGAAACGGAAGCTTGATTTTGTTACCATTGAACGGCCGTCATGTGCCATACCAGCGATTGATTCAGTAACCCATTGTGGATCTCCTGAGTACAATTCTTGGTATTCCGGTGTACGTGCAAATTTGATCATACGCAATTTCATTACGAAGTGGTCAACGATTTCTTGTGCTTCTTCTTCAGTCAAGACGCCATTGTCCAAATCGCGTTGGATGTAGATGTCCAAGAATGTTGAAGTACGTCCCAATGACATGGCAGCACCGTTTTGTTGTTTAACGGCAGCCAAGTAACCGAAGTACAACCATTGGAAAGCTTCTTTAGCGTTTGTTGCTGGTTTGGAAATATCGAAACCGTAGATGTTTCCTAATTCTTTCAATTCTTTCAAAGCGCGGTATTGTTCGCTGAATTCTTCTCTCAAACGGATGATTTCTTCAGTCATTGTGCCGTCGCCGATTTTAGCGAATTCGTTCAATTTGTCTTGCATCAAGTAGTCCACACCGTACAAAGCTACACGACGGTAGTCTCCGATGATGCGTCCGCGGCCGTATGCATCCGGAAGACCAGTGATTACGCCGGTTGTTCTTGCAGCACGCATTTCTGGTGTGTAAGCATCGAATACGCCTTGGTTGTGTGTTTTTCTGTAATCGCGGAAGATCATGGAAATTTCTGGATCAACTTTGTAGCCTGCTTCTTCACAAGCCTGTTCGCTCATGCGGATACCGCCGAAAGGCATCAAGCTGCGTTTAAGTGGTTTTTCAGTTTGGAAACCGACGATCTGTTCTTTTTCTTTGTTCAGGTAGCCTGCTGCATGGGAAGTGATGGAAGATACGACTTTTGTATCCATGTCCAATACGCCGCCTGCTTCTCTTTCCTGTTTCGTAAGATCCATAACTTGATCCCATAGTTGAGTTGTTGTTTCAGTAGGGCCGGCCAAGAAGCTTTCGTCGCCAGTGTACTCAGCGTAGTTGCTCATGATGAAGTCTCTTACGTCAACTTCTTCTTTCCAAGTTTTGCCTTTAAAGCCTTGCCATTGTTCCATTATATGTTCCTCCTATAAAGTGCTTTCACATTGTGATATGTGTAACAGGTTTCTACATGAACATTATAACACGTACAGACGAAAGTGCAACAACTATCAATCTTTTTTTGAACTTTTTGTAACTTTTTCGTAAATCATCCAGGAACGTTGTTATATCAACATTTAAAAATCGGCAAAAACGGCTCCGGCTTTCGTTTAGTTAGTGAAAGCTTTATTTTGGCAAAAAATCTGTTTCATAAAAAAACGGAAACTGTTTTATTACACAGTTTCCGTTTTGCGATTTTGTTTATAACAGTTAATTAGAAAATTCTAATTTGTGAAAAATCAAACTCTTTTTCGATTTCAGACACTTCGCCGTCCGTCTTCTCGTTGATGGCAAAGCTGCCGTTGGAATACCTTGGGCTGAACGGTATTTCTTTGCTTTCCGCCACAACGTTGGCATCAGCCGTTGTGCGGATCGCGTAACGGTTAGGCTCCGACAAATCGCAATCCATAAAGATGATGCGGTGCGGTTTGGCCTTCAATTCTTTCAGCAGCATCAGCCCGCGTTTCGCGCGGCCCAAAAGCGGCACTTCGCCGGATTTGAATTTCTTGATGTTTCCGCGTTGGGTGATCACGATGATCGGGAATTCTTCATCCCCTTCTTTGAAGGCGGCACCGCCGACCACAGCATCCCCTTCTTTAAGGTTGATCGATTTGACTCCGCTGGCACGCGTTCCGATGATGCCCACCTCATCCACCGCATAACGCAGGCTGAAGCCAAAGTGGGTCACAAGCAGCACGTCGTAATTCTGTTTGTCGCCCAAGCGTTGGATGGAAACAATCGCATCCGTTTCGCTCTTCATCTTCATGGCGACGGCTTTTTTGTTTCTGTAGCCACGGAACGTTTTGAAGTCGCTCATCGGTGTCTGCTTGATGTAGCCTTCTTTTGACACGAAAAGGATTGTCCCCGTCGGTTCGCTGTTGTTCGGGAGTATTTCAACGCTGATGATCTTTTCTTCCGGAGCGAAAGGAATGTTCTGCGATATGTGATGCCCCGTATCTTTCCACTTCAGTTCCGGCAGTTCGTGGATCGGGAAATGCAGATAGTCTCCTTTGCTGGTGAACATCACAATCGCATCAAGGGTTGATGCCTTCCCGACAAAAAGCGGCTTATCGCCTTCGCGCAATCCGATTTCTTCGAGTGTCGAGGCTCCGAAAGAGCGCAGGCTCGTGCGTTTGTAATAGCCCTCTTTCGTGATCACGACAACGACTTCCTCCACCGGCACGAGAACTTCCGTATCGATTTTGATTTCCTCGATTTCATGCTGGATCGTGGTCCGGCGCGGATTGCCGTATTGTTTTTTGACTGAGGCAAGCTCTGTCTTCATCACAGCGTACAGTGTTTTTTCCTGCTTCAGGATTTCATGGTAAGTCGCAATCTGCTCATTCAGTTCCAGCTTTTCATTCTGGAGCGCAGTAATGTCCGTGTTGGATAACCGGTACAACTGCAGGGAAACGATCGCTTCCGCCTGAGGTTCCGAAAAAGCATATTGCTTCATCAGATTCAGTTTGGAGTCTTTTTTGTCCTTGCTGTCTCGGATCAGTTGGATGACTTCATCGAGAATCGAAATGACTCTGATTAACGCATCCACGATATGCAGCCGCGTCTCTGCCTTCTTCAGGCTGTACTTCGTCCGCCGGGTGATGACGACTTTTTGGTGGCGGATATAGGCTTTCAGTATTTGGTGCAGACCGACCTGCATCGGCCGGCGCTCGTCGATCGCGACCATATTGAAGTTATAGTTCACTTGCAGATCCGTATTTTTGAGCAGATAGTTGAGGATTCCCTCTGCATTCGCTTCTTTTTTCAATTCGACGACAATCTGCAGCCCTGTGCGGTCCGATTCGTCCCGCACTTCGGCGATCCCTTCAATCTTGCGGTTGATGCGGATTTCATCCATCCGCTTCACAAGCGTCGCTTTGTTGACGTCATAAGGGATTTCCGAAATGACGATCTGCTGCTTGCCTCCGCGGATGCTCTCTATGGAAGTGCGCGAGCGCACGACCACTTTCCCTTTGCCGCTTCTGTAGGCATCCTTCAGCCCATCCAAGCCCTGGATGATCGCCCCGGTCGGGAAATCGGGCCCTTTTACGTATTTCATGAGTGCTTTGAGTTCGGCTTCCGGATGGTCGATCAGATGAAGCGTCGCATCGATGACTTCCCCCAGATTATGCGGCGGGATGTCGGTCGCGTAACCGGCGGAAATGCCGGTGGCGCCGTTCACCAAAAGATTCGGGTATCTGGCGGGCAATACAGTCGGTTCTTCATCCGTATCGTCGAAATTCAGCACAAAGTCAACCGTTTCTTTGTCGATGTCGCGCAACAGTTCAGCCGATATTTTTGAAAGTCTGGCTTCGGTATACCGCATCGCCGCGGCAGAGTCTCCATCCATGCTCCCGTTGTTTCCGTGCATTTCGACCAATACTTCCCGCATCTTCCAATCCTGGCTCAGGCGGACCATCGCTTCATAGACACTGGAATCCCCATGCGGATGGTAATTGCCGATTACATTCCCGACCGTTTTTGCCGATTTGCGGAAACCTTTGTCCGAAGTGTTCCCGGCGACATCCATCGCGTAGAGGATCCGCCTTTGAACAGGCTTCAGTCCATCGCGGATATCCGGCAAAGCACGGTCTTGGATGATGTATTTCGAGTATCTCCCGAAACGGTCCCCCATTACGTTTTCAAGCATCAGCTCTTTAATTTCCAGATTACCCACTATAGTTCACCACTTTCAAAATCTAACGAAATTTGTTCCATGTCATGCGCGGCCTGATGGACCACAGAGTCCTTCTTCACTTGCTCCTGTAGATGCGCTTCCCCATTGTCAGGCGTTGGGGCAAGGTCTTGTTCCAGGATGCTCTTGTCGTCGGCCATCGAAAATTCGACGTGCTTCTCGATCCATTTCCTTCGCGGCTCGACCTTGTTCCCCATCAGCGTCGTGACCCTGCGTTCCGCCTGGGCTTTGTCATCGATGAGCACCCGGATCAATGTCCTTGTTTCCGGATCCATTGTCGTGTCCCACAATTGATCCGCGTTCATTTCCCCGAGTCCTTTGTAGCGTTGCAGGATATAGCCTTTGCCGATGATGTCGATTTTTTCCTGCAGTTCCTTTTCCGTCCAGGCGTACTCGATTTTTTCGTTTTTGCCGAAGCCCTTGGATATTTTGTACAACGGCGGCTGGGCCAGATAGATTTTCCCGGCTTCCAGCAACGGCTTCATGTAACGGTAAAAGAATGTCAGCAGCAGAATCTGGATGTGCGCGCCATCCGTGTCAGCATCGGTCATGATGATGATTTTGTCGTAGTTGCAATCCTCGATTTCGAAATCCGCACCGACCCCTGCACCGACTGTGTAGATGATCGTGTTGATTTCCTCGTTTTTCAATATGTCCTGCATGCTCGCGCGTTCCGTATTGATGACCTTCCCGCGCAGCGGCAGGATCGCCTGGAACTTGCGGTCGCGCCCTTGTTTGGCGGATCCGCCGGCGGAATCGCCCTCGACCAGATACAGTTCGTTCTTTTTCGGATTTTTGCTCTGCGCAGGCGTCAGTTTGCCGGACAGCAGCGATTCGTTCTTTTGCCGCTTTTTGCCGTTGCGCGTCTCCTCACGGGCTTTGCGCGCGGCATTCCGCGCCTCTCTTGCTTTCAGTGATTTTCTGGCGAGCATTTGGGCTATTTCGCCATTCTCTATCAGGTAAATGCTCAATTTTTCGCTGATGAGCCCATCAACGGCTGCCCGCGCTTGCGGAGTGCCCAACTTCTCCTTCGTCTGGCCTTCGAATTGGAGCAGGTGCTCCGGTACGCGCAACGATAAGACTGCCGAGAGCCCTTCGCGCACATCGCTGCCCTCGAGATTTTTTTCCTTCTCTTTGATCAGGTTCATCTTCCTGGCATATTCGTTGAAGGCTTTGGTGATGGCGGTCTTCGCACCGGTTTCGTGGGTGCCGCCATCCTTCGTGCGGACGTTGTTGACGAATGACAGGATCGTCTCCGAATAGCCGTCGTTGTATTGGAAGGAGAATTCGATCTCGATCCCATCGGATTCACCGCTGAAATAAACGACATCGTGCAGCGTATCCTTTTCCTCGTTCAAGTAGGTAACGAATTCCTTGATCCCTTCTTCGAAGAAAAAGGTGTCACTCTGTTCGGTCCGTTCATCTTTCAGCGTGATCGTCAGCCCTTTCAGCAAAAAGGCTGATTCCCGGAAGCGCTCCGCCAAAACATCATAGGAGAGTTGAGCTGTTCCGAAAACCTCTTTATCCGGCAAAAAATGGATCAAAGAGCCCGATCCTTTTGCGGTGCTTTTGACTTTGGTCAGTTTGCTGGCGGGTTTTCCGCCATCCTTGAATTTCATTGTATGGATGGTGCTGTCGCGGATGACCGACACTTCCAGCCATTTGGACAGGGCATTGACGACGCTTGCGCCTACTCCGTGCAGCCCTCCTGAAGTTTTGTAGCCGCCCTGGCCGAATTTGCCTCCAGCGTGCAGCACGGTGAAGATCACTTGGATCGTGGGTACACCGGAAGCATGCAAACCGGTCGGCATGCCGCGTCCATTGTCCTTGACGCTGATGCTTTGGTCTTCATGGATCGTGATGTCGATCCGGTCCGCATAGCCCGATAAGGCCTCATCAACCGCATTGTCGACTATTTCATATACTAAATGATGCAATCCGCGTGCATCAGTCGAGCCGATATACATACCGGGCCGTTTCCTGACTGCTTCAAGGCCTTCCAGCACTTGAATGGAGTCATCATTGTATTTCATCTCTTTATTTTGCGCCATAAAAAAACTCCTTCATCTCTGTTCTGACCGAACATCTATTCTATCATACTGTATATCTTTCACTTTGGAAAGAATAAAAAATGAAGCAGGCATTCTGCCTCCTATAGGAAAAATGCGGATAAAATGGTAAAATGAACTGCAATTGTTTTTTATTGGATTATTACATGGGAGTGAAGTGAGAATGACAGCTATCGTCATCGTCCTGGCCTATCTTTTGGGTTCCATCCCTTCAGGCATTTGGATCGGAAAATATTTTTATCATACAGACATCCGCAAATACGGCAGCGGGAACAGCGGAACTACCAACACCTTCCGCGTATTGGGAAAAAAAGCCGGCATCATCGTTTTGGTCATGGACATGCTGAAAGGCGCGGCGGCAACCTTATTGCCGATCTGGCTGGGAGTCGGAATCCATCCCTTGTTGGCCGGGGTTGTCGCAGCCTTGGGTCATACGTATCCCCTTTTTGCTGGGTTCAAAGGCGGCAAAGCCGTTGCCACCAGCGCCGGAATCCTGTTGGCCTACAATCCGCTTTTTTTCGGTGAAGCCATCATCGCTTTCCTCATCTATCTGTATTTCTCCAGGATGGTCAGCTTGTCCAGCATCCTGGCCTGTTTCACGGCGGTTTCCCTTTCCTTCTTTTTCAAGGATTGGCCATTGACGATTGTTACGATCCTTTTGACGGTCTTCATCATCTATCGCCACCGTTCCAACATCTATCGGATCAGAAATGGCACGGAAAGCAAAGTGCCTTTCGGCTACAGATCGAAGAGCGCTGAAAAAAAATAACAGCATAAAGCGGGGCCGTAAATCGTTGCTGATTTACGGCCCCGCCTTTTTTCAGTCCCAAGCATAAACGCTGCTGGCTTGACTGATAGATATTCTAGAAGAACTCGACCCGATGGACATAATAACGTTTGTTGCCTGGTTCAAGCGATTGGATAGCTGTCTTGTGTTCCAATTGCCCATCGGAATCCGACCGGTCAGCTAGTCCGCACCAAGGTTCCAAACAAACGTAAGTGGCGTCTTCCTGCGGTTTCGTCCAGATGCCCAAGTATTCGAAATCTTCATAGGACATCGTTACCCCATGCCCGCTTTTTTCGGAAGCCAATGTCACGGTTGTCGGTTCCGGCGTTTTGAAGATGATGGCATCATTCAGGAAGAGATCCCTTTGCAACGGAAATCTGTTTTGCTCCACTTCAACCGTTTTGTCTGCAGCGAGGAATGGCCCGTCCAGGAACAGGCGCTCGCGGGAAGTCTCAGGAGTCATCTTGATGTAGTAATCCTCGAACGTTTCACCTTCCGTCAACGGCACATTGAAGCCCGGGTGTCCACCGATCGAAAAATACATCTTGTTTTCATCAAGGTTCTTCACCTTATAGCTGATCGACAATTGGTTTTCGAACAACTGATAGGTCAATTGCAGCTCAAATGTAAAGGGATAAACATGCTTGAATTCACCATTCGGCGCAAGGATGAACGTGATGCTGTCGGCCAGACGTTCATGCACCGAAAATTTCGAATCGCGCGCAAATCCATGTTGCCCCATTGTGTAAGTTTTGTCGTTGTGACGGAAAGCGTCATCCTTCAAACGCCCGACGAACGGGAAAAGGATAGGCGCATGTCTGTTCCAAACTTTTTCATCAGCCTGCCAAATATACTCGATGCCGGTTTTTTTTGAGATTACACTGGTGATTTCTGCACCTTTATCTTTTACGGTTACCGTAAGGTGCTGGTTTTCGATTACAAACTCCATGTCATTTCCCCCTAGTTTGGCTTTACACCATTTTGCTTATTGATCATTTTTCGGATACAAAGCCCTTTTTAAAGCATCGAGCAATTCTGCGGAAACGACTCTGATGAACGTCCCCTTCATGCCGAGCGAGCGCGTCTCGAGAATGCCGGCTGATTCGAGTTTTCTTAAGGCATTCACAATGACGGACCGCGTTATATTTTTTTCTGCCGCAATTTTTGATGCGGTGATGCGTTCCTCCAAGGAAGAAAAAGTCTCAAAGATCGCTTTGACCGCCTCCAATTCGCTGAAGGACAGCGATTTTACGGCAATCTGGATCAGTGTGGTCACCCGTGTTGCCTCCTCCATGCGCAAATTGATGGCATGCAGCAACTCGATGCCGATAACGGTGGCACCGTGTTCGGCAAGGATCAAATCGCTGCTGTCAAAGGCCGGAAACAACCGGGCCAACACCAGACTCCCCAAACGCTTGCCGGAAGCGAAAATCGGCACGATCGTTGTGACGCCAGTGATGAACAAGTCCCGGCTCTCGATCGGAAAGGCCGTAAAATCGGATTCGATGCCGATGTTTGCGGTCGACTGGAACAAGGCAGACAGATTATGCGCATACTGCTCCGGAAATTTCTTGTCCTCCAGCATTTGTTTGATGCGGGCATTGTTGATGTCGGTCGCCTCGCTGTAGCCCAACAGATTGCCGGACAAGTCGATCAGATACGTGTTGGCTCTTAATATATCGCCGAGCACGCTTGCCATTTCCGTGAAGGGCAAGGACGTCGCTTCATCGCTGACAGCAACAAAGCCCCCTTCTTTCTGGAGCATATAGTTGATCCTTCTCAACTTTTCTAATAATTCGTCCATGTTTCCCCCCATACGATTATCCATCAGAAAATATCCGCAAGGTTCATCCAGCCTAAAGGGATTTTATTATGCTTAAAGGATATATCTTCTTAAATCTTTGTTCTCTACAATTTTCTCAAGTTTTTCTTCCACATAATGCTCCGTTATCGTGATCTCTGTTCCGGGTATTTCGGAAGCTTCAAACAACAGATCCTCCAACAATTTCTCCATGATCGTATGAAGCCTTCTGGCCCCGATGTTGTCGGTTTCCTGATTGACTTCCGTCGCGATGGCGGCCATTTTCCGGATGGCTTCCTGGGTGAAGGTGATGTTGACGTCCTCCGTCGCCAACAGCGCGGTGTATTGCTTCAGCATTGCATTGTTGGGCTCGGTAAGGATACGGACGAAATCATCTTCCGTGAGGTCGTTCAGTTCCACCCGGATCGGGAACCGTCCTTGCAGTTCCGGGATCAGATCGCTTGGTTTGGAAACGTGGAACGCGCCGGATGCGATGAACAGGATGTGATCCGTTTGGATGGCACCGTACTTGGTGGAAACTTGGCTGCCTTCGACGATCGGCAGGATATCCCGTTGCACGCCTTCGCGCGAAACTTCGCCAGAGTTTTGTGATTTGGAAGTGATCTTGTCGATCTCGTCGATGAAAATGATGCCGTTGGTTTCGGCCAGCTTCAAAGCTTCCTGCGAAATATCGTCTTTGTTGACCAATTTGTCGGTCTCTTCCTGCACAAGCACCTCGATGGCATCTTCGACCAGAAGTGTCCGTTGGATTTTCTTTTTCGGCGTCATGGATTCGAAGGCCGACTGCAGCATCATCATCTGTTCGTTGTTTGCACCGCCGCCTATTGGGTTGGCTTGTTTTTCCTCCACTTTGATGGAGACTTCGCGTTTATCCAGCAGGCCTTTGCGCAACTGCTCGACTATTTCCGCTCTGCTTTGGGCGATTTCGGCAGTCACTTCTTCGGTATCCTCCTGCTGCTCTTCCGGCAGGGGCATGCCCAAATTTTTGAACATGTTTTGCCAGTCATTCATGCCTTCCTGCTTGGGCTTCGTTTTTTTGAGTCCCGGCTTCATGACTTTGGCCAGGCGCTGCAAGGCCGCTTCATAAGCTTTGGCATACACGTCGCCGCGTTTTTGCTTTTCCACGATCTGGATGGCGTTCTCCATCAGGTCGCGGACCATCGATTCGACGTCGCGGCCGACATAGCCGACTTCCGTGAATTTGGTTGCCTCAACCTTGACGAAGGGCGCTTCGACCAACAGCGCCAGGCGTCTCGCCAGCTCCGTCTTGCCGACGCCGGTCGGCCCGATCATCAGGATGTTTTTCGGAGTCACTTCTTTTTGCATGTCGGCATCCAATTTTTGTCTGCGGTAGCGATTGCGCAAAGCCACAGCGATCGCTTTTTTGGCTGCATCCTGGCCGATGATATAGCGGTCGAGCTCCTTGACGATTTCTCTTGGTGTTCTGTTGTGCGGTTCCTTCATTTTCTTAGCCACCTATCTAAAATTCTTCAACGATGATGTTGTCGTTGGTAAATACGCAGATTTCCGAGGCAATCTTGAGGCTTTCGTGGGCGATTTCCTTGGCGGAAAGATCGGAACCCTTTCTTTTCAGGGCTCTTGCCGCAGCCAAGGCAAAATTCCCGCCCGAGCCGATCGTCAGGATCCCGTCATCCGGTTCGATGACTTCCCCGCTTCCGGAAACGAGCAGCATCTGCTCCTTGTTCATGACGATCAGCAGGGCTTCCAGCTTCTGAAGCGCACGATCGCCGCGCCATTCTTTGGCAACCTCGATGGAAGCGCGCAGCAGATTGCCTTTGTATTGGTTGAGTTTCTCTTCAAACTTATCCTCAAGGGTGAACGCATCCGCTACGCCGCCAGCGAAACCGACGATGACTTCATCATGATAGATGCGTCTGATTTTTTTTGCTGTCCCTTTCATGATGACGGATTCGCCCATCGTCACCTGACCATCCCCCGCCATGGCTGAATGTCCGTTGTGCTGCACTGCGCAGATTGTTGTCATATGTTATTCCCCCTGTTTCTTGCTGTCCCGTTTCGCCCGCGGATGGAATTGGTTGTAATTCCTTTGCAGGGCATCTTTCGTCACGTGTGTGTATATTTGCGTGGATGACAGGCTCGCGTGTCCCAGCAATTCCTGGACGGTCCGCATATCCGCCCCGCTGTTCAGCATGTCGGTAGCGAAGGTATGCCGGAGCATATGCGGATGCAGCGACCCGGTCAATCCGGTTTTTTTCATGATCCGTTTCAGTATATATTCAATGCCGCCAGCCGTGAGCGGATCGCCCAAACGATTCACAAAAAGGTAGTCGTGGCTGCGCTGGTGTTTCGACATCAATTCCGGCCGGGTCATTTCCAGATACTCCTGGATGGCCGCGGCGGCATAATGTCCGAATGGCACATACCGTTCTTTGTTGCCTTTTCCGAAAATCAGAATGACGCCCAGGTCGAATGAAATATCCTGCAGCTTGATGTTCTTGCATTCGCTGACGCGGATTCCGGTCGCGTACAACAGTTCCACTAAAGCCCGGTTCCGATAGTCCAACATTTCGGTTCCCTCGGCTGCGCGCAAAAGTTTTTCAAATTCTTCTTCGTACAGGTACTGCGGCAACCGCAGCTGCTTTTTCTTGAAAGAGATATAGGATAAAGGGTTTTCATCCAGAAGGTCGTTGCGGAGCAGGAAGTGATAGAATCCCCTCAAGCTGGACAAGGTGCGCGAAATGGTGTTCCGGCTCAGTTTTTGTTCATCCAAATAACTCAAGTAGAGGCGGACATCATACAATTGCACCTCCATCAAGTCGCTGGTTCCGCTTTCTTCGAGAAAGGCTTCGAATTTTTTCAGGTCAAAGAGATAAGCCTTTACCGTTTCGTCGGAGTAGCGCCTCTCAATTGCCAAATAATTTATGAAACGATCAATTAATTCCTGATTAGACAAAAAAATCCCTCCAACATCTTATGACTAAATTTATCACAATGTTGGGGAGATTTCAATGTAGGGTGGCGAACTTAGATCGTTTCCACGAATTCGTCAAGCGCAGCCAGAGCTTTGTCGGCAATCATTTGGTTTTTGAGCTGTTTGTCGCGGATTTTCTTGCCGCCCAACGGTTCGATGATGCCGAAGTTGGCGTTCATCGGTTGGAAGTGTTTGCTGTCCGTGTTCGTTATGTAGTGCGACATCGCACCGATCATCGTTTCTTTCGGGAAGACAACGCATTCCTGTCCATTCGCCAATCTGGCGGCATTGAGGCCCGCCAACAAGCCGCTGGCGGCACTCTCGACATAGCCTTCCACGCCGGTCATCTGGCCGGCGAAGAACAAGTCGTCGCGTTTTTGGCTCTGGTAAGTTGCGCGCAGAATTTTCGGGGAGTTGAGGAATGTGTTCCGGTGCATGACCCCGTAACGCACGATTTCAACATTTTCGAGCCCCGGTATCATCCGCAAGATCCGCTTCTGCTCTCCCCATTTGAGGTGGGTCTGGAAACCGACGATGTTGTACAAGGAGCCGGCGGCATTGTCCTGACGCAGTTGCACAACCGCATACGGAATTTTGCCGGTCTTCGGATCTTCCAGGCCGACCGGTTTCATCGGACCGAACAGCAGCGTTTTTTCGCCCCTTGCGGCCATCACTTCGAAAGGCATGCAGCCATCGAAATATTTTTCCTCCTCGAATTCCTTCAGGGGAGCCACTTCAGCAGCGATCAGTTCGCGATAGAAATTTTCGAATTCCGCTTTTGTCATCGGGCAATTCAGGTAAGCGGCTTCGCCTTTGTCGTAGCGCGACTTCAAGTAGACTTTGTCCATATTGATGCTGTCTTTTTCCAGCACCGGTGCGGCTGCATCATAGAAGTACAGCCCTTCCGTTTCGATGAAGCTTTGGATCGCTTGGCTCAATGGCTCCGATGTCAAAGGGCCTGTCGCCACCACCGTAATGCCTTCCGGCAATTCCGTCAGCTCATCCAGGTGGATGCTGATATTGGGGTGGTCTTCCAATGCTTTTGTCACATATGCTGAAAAAGTGTCGCGATCGACGGCCAACGCGCCGCCGGCCGGCAGAGCGGTCGCATCTGCCGCCTTGATGATCAGGGAATCCAAGTGACGCATTTCTTCCTTTATCAATCCGGCTGCGTTCGTGACTTGGTTCGCCCGCAACGAATTGGTGCAGACCAATTCTGCGAAGCCTGAAGTATGATGGGCAGGCGTCATCTTTTTCGGTCTCATCTCATAGAGATCGACGTGGATGCCCTGCTGCGCTATTTGAAAAGCCGCTTCGCTGCCGGCAAGGCCGGCCCCGATTACGGTAACTGTTTTTTTAGTCATAGTATGCCTCCATAACGTTATTTCTGTACGTCTTCCTCGTAATCACAATGGCTGCACTTCACTTGGATGCCGCCTTTGACTTTCTTCTCAACAAGATAATGCTGGCATTTCGGGCAATCGCGGCCGATCGGTTTGTCCCAGGAGATGAATTCGCACTCTGGATAGCGATCGCAGCCATAAAATATCCGGTTTTTCTTGGATTTCCGCTCGATGACCTCGCCTTTGTGGCAGACAGGGCATGTCACGTTGATTTTTTTCACGATCGGTTTCGTGTTCCGGCACTCCGGGAAATTGCTGCACGCATAAAATTTACCGAATCTGCCGATTTTGATGACCATCGGATGTCCGCATAATTCGCAATCGAATCCGGCCGATTCATCCTTGATCTCGATTTTTTCGATCTCGACTTCCGCTTTCGCCAGTTCTTCGGCGAATGGTTTGTAGAAACGATCGACAACTTTGACCCATTCCATTTTGCCTTCTTCGACACTGTCAAGATCCTGTTCCATCCCGGCGGTGAAGGAAATGTTCACGATATCCGGGAAATAGGTGGAAATCAGGCCATTGACGATCGTGCCAAGTTCGGTCGGCTCGAAACGTTTGGCCGTCACTTTCACGTAATAGCGTTTCTGGATCGTTTCGATCGTAGGAGCGTAAGTAGAAGGTCTGCCGACGCCGTTCTCCTCCAAAGCCTTGATGAGCGTCGCTTCCGAATAACGGGCTGGCGGTTGCGAGAAATGCTGATTCGGTTCGATGTCCTTCGAGAACACCGTGTCGCCGACAGCCATATCCGGCAGCAGGTTGTCTTTCTCTTTGGCATTGCCTTCCACGTAGACTTTGCGGTAACCGGCGAAGTTCTCTTTGGAACCGGTCGCCCGGAACATAACGTCCTCGTGCTTCAGATCCACTTTCATCGTATCGAAGATTGCCGGAGTCATTTGGCTCGCCAAAAAGCGCGCCCAAATCAATTGGTACAGTTTGAATTGGTCCTTCGTCAGGAAGGCTTCGATTTCGCTCGGCACCCGCAAAACGCTTGAAGGACGGATGGCTTCATGCGCATCCTGTGCCGATTGGGAATTTTTGCTCTCGCGCTGCTTCTCGATGGCATATTCCGGTCCATAGGTGCCCGTGATGTATTCGTGCGCTTCCTCTATCGAACCAGCGGACACACGTGTCGAGTCCGTTCGCATATAGGTGATCAAACCCACGGAGCCTTCTTTGCCGAGCGCGATCCCTTCATAGAGTTCCTGCGCAATCATCATCGTTTTCCGCGTACGGAAATTCAGCTTGTTGGCGGCTTCCTGTTGAAGACTGGAAGTCGTGAACGGCTGAGCCGGGTTGCGTTTTTGCTGTTTCTTCGTCACATCCGTGATCTCAAAGACATTGGAAGTGATTTTCTCGAAGACCGCATCCGCTTCCTCTTTTGTCTTCAGCTTCAGCTTTTTCCCGCCCAAGCCGTAAAAGGCTGCCTGAAAAACATGTTTGTCTTTCAGGAAAGTGCCGTCGATTGTCCAAGATTCGACAGGTTCGAAACCGGCAATCTCCTCTTCACGGTTGACGATCAGTTTCAGGGCAACGGATTGAACCCGTCCCGCACTCAGACCCTTTTTGACTTTCTTCCATAGTATTGGTGAAATGGAGTAGCCGACCAGACGATCCAGTATCCTTCGCGCCTGCTGGGCCGAAACAAGATCCATATTGATCGGTCTTGGATTTTTCAGCGCTTCTTTCACAGCATCTTTGGTTACTTCATTGTAAACGACGCGGATATTGTCCGCCGGGTCCAAGCCCAGCAAGTGCGCGAGGTGCCACGAGATGGCTTCCCCTTCTCTATCCGGGTCGGAAGCCAGGTAAATTTTTTCTGCCTTATGGCCATATTTTTTCAATTCTTTAATCAAGTCGCCTTTACCACGTATGGAAATATAATCCGGTTGATAATCATTTTCGAAATCGATTGCCATCCGGCTTTTCGGTAAATCGCGCAAGTGGCCTTTGCTTGCCACCACTTTATAGTTTCTGCCAAGATACTTTTCTATCGTTTTGGCTTTGGTAGGTGATTCCACGATGACTAAATATTTATAAGCCAAAGAAACGACTCCTCTCAACGAAATATTTTGTATGTATATTTCTGTCATTTAAATCGTTTCTCATCTTATGCCATAAACTAGGTGTTTGTCAAATGGAAGTTATTTCGCGGGCGCCTGAGCTCCACTGCATTTTCATTTCATCCAGCACGTCAGCCGCGTTCAAAACGCAAGCCGCGCCGGCCTTTATCAATTGATTCGTGCCGACACTGAGCCGGCTCGTGATATTTCCGGGGACCGCAAAAACATCCCGGTTTTCCTGCAGCGCCAAGTTCGCGGTGATGAGGCTGCCGCTTTTTTCGGTCGCCTCGATCACCAAAGTTGCCGGCGAAAGGTTGGCGATCAGGCGGTTGCGCATCGGGAAATGGTACCGTTCCGGTTTCGAGCCCAAAGGATATTCACTGATGACGAGCTGCTCTGCCATCATCTGCCGCTGCAGGGCAGCATTTTCCCTCGGGTAAGCAATATCCAGACCTGACCCGATGATGCCGATTGTGGCTCCGCCGTTTCCGATCGCACAGGAATGGACCATCTGGTCGATCCCTTTGGCGAGCCCGCTTACCAGCGTGATCCCTTCCGCAACCAAGGGCGGTATCATTCCGTCCAAGACCGCCTTTCCATAAGCGGTCGGACTGCGGCTGCCGACAACGCTCAAACATGGCCGATCCAATAAACGGATATTCCCCGCACAGAACACCACGACAGGCGGCAGATAACTGTTCAGCCAGCCTTGCGGATATCCCTTGTCAAGGATGGTCAAAATTTGGATATCTTTGGTCCGGTACAGGTCCTTCAGCTCCTCGAAAGGCAGCCTGCCGCATGCCGTTTCCAGTTCCGCCCTCAATTTATGTTGTTTGGATTCGTGGGTCAGCGGAACATAACTGTTTAAAATCTCTTCCATTGAATAGTGCGGATCCCTCGTCCACGACAGGTACAGATGCTTCATGAAATGCGGCGTGCCAATTCCCGACACCGCATGATAGATCAATTTGTCACGGACCGTCAAACCCTCAAGCTTCATTCCCATAATAAAAACTCCTTTGCGTACCATCTGTTAAGATAATCCGCAAAGGAGCATGCATTTGCTTTTATTTTTTTACAGATGGATCAGAGCCTGCCATCCGGCGAAGCCGGCACTCGCTGCAAAACCGATTCCTTATTGGCCTCTCAACATCGTTTTGATCGGATCAAACGTCTTCCTGTGGATGGGCGTGATTCCATGGCTGTCCAAGCCAGCCAAGTGCAGCTGCGTGCCATAACCGGCATTCTTCTCGAATCCGTAGTGCGGGTACTGCAAGGCATACTCGGTCATGAGGCGATCACGGTATACTTTCGCGACAATGCTGGCGGCAGCGATGGAGACGGATTTAGCATCGCCTTTGATGATCGATTGCTGTTCAACAGGCAACGGCAGCTTCATGGCATCGATGAGCAGGCTGTCCGGCTCTTGCTGCAGGTTGGCGATTGCCTGCAGCATCGCCAGTTTGGTTGCTTCATAGATATTCACGGCATCGATCGTTTCTGGAGAAACCAAGCCGATCCCGACATCCGCAATGGCCATGATCTGGTCGTAAAGCTGCTCTCTTTTTTTGGCAGAAAGCTGTTTCGAATCGTTGACCGGAAGGAAAGGGATTTCTGTCGGCAGAATGACTGCTGCAGCGACCACGGGGCCGGCTAACGGGCCTCTGCCGACTTCATCGATACCCGCGATGGCGAGACGGCCTTTTGACTTCAGTTCTTCCTCGAAGGACATCATCTGGATTTGCCGCTCCCTTAAGCCGAGATTAAGCTGATAGTTTCTCTCCCAAGATTTGATTGCGGCTTGGACACCTTTGCGGGAGTCGGCTCGGATCGCTGTCCAGCGTTGATCCTCCAACGATTGGATCTCCTGCAACTGCTCCTTGATGGCGGCGATGCTCAATGGTTTGTTCATTCCGCTAAGCCCTCGCCAACCTCCGCAAGTTTGACTGGAACTTGGTCCAACGTATACGGACCAAGTTTGCCGCCGCGGATGTCAAAAATGATTTTTTCGCTGGCTCGGCTGTAGTCCTCGCCAAAACGCAGCTTCGCAGTCAACTCCATCAACAATTCCGGAACGGTCCCTGCAAATTCCGTTTCGTCCACCTTGTAGAATGCCTGCAATCTGCCCGGATAATGCTGCATAAAATAACGTAACGCAAACAGAGCGACGTCATCCTTATGGAAAACGGTATCCTTGATCGCTCCGGTCAGAGCAAGCTTTTGCCCGATCAGCTGATCCTCGAACTTGGGCCACAGTATCCCTGGTGTGTCCAGCAACTCGAAATCGCTGCCGATTTTCAACCATTGTTGGCCTTTTGTCACGCCGGGGCGATTGCCTGTCTGAGCGCGGTTCTTCTGCATCAGCTTGTTGATCAAAGTTGATTTCCCGACGTTCGGGATGCCAAGGATCATCAAGCGGATGGCGCGAGGTTTAACGCCTTTATCGATCATCGCCTGCGTTTTGTGGGCCATCATCGCTTTCAGCTCTTTTTTGATGTTCTCTACATCTTTATTGTTCAGCGTCGAAATCGAAACGGCACGCTGCGCTTTATTATCCTGTTTAAAGTATTCAACCCATTCTTTTGTGGCAGTCTTATCCGCCAGGTCGGCCTTGTTGAGGACAATCAATCGTGGCTTGTTGCCGATGATATCATCAATCAAAGGGTTCCGGCTTGATTCCGGAAGGCGCGCATCCAGCAGTTCGATCACCAAATCGACCATTTTTAATTTTTCCAACGCTTCACGTTTCGCTTTTGCCATGTGGCCTGGAAACCATTGTATTAACATATTGACACTTCCTTTTCTGAGTAAATCCGTTTGCTTCCATTCAAGACAAAACACAAGTGCAAATACACTTGTGTGCGGTTGTCCCTTTATTCTTCTGCTCCATTGTCATCGATGATGCCTATTTTGTTCAAAGGCCACAACCTTAATTCGGCTGTCCCTTCCATCTGCGCGGCCGGGACGAACCCGAAAACGCGGCTGTCTTTGGAAACGCTGCGGTTGTCTCCCAAGACGAAATACATATCTTCAGGGACGGTCGCTTCCCCCGTCAGGCTGAAAAGCGTGAAATCCCCGGTCAAAGCCTGGTCCGAACCTTCCTTCAGCTCCTCCAGATAGTGCTCCTCGACCTTTTCGCCGTTGATGTACAGTTCATCCTGGAAATAAGTGATTTCGTCACCGGGCAGTCCGATGATGCGTTTCACGTATTCTTCATCGGTCCCATCCAGAGCTGGGAAAACCACGATATCAAAACGATCGATTTCAGCCAGTTTGTTCAAAATCAGCCGGTCTCCGGTCTCCAGTGTCGGCACCATTGAATCGCCGACAACCTGAAACGGATAAAACAAATAGGTCCGGATGACGATGAAAAGCACGAAGGCGATTGCCACCGAAAGGACCAGATTCAGTGCTTCCCGCAAAAATCCGCCTCGGTTTTCCGGCTGGACATTTTTCTTTTTGTCGACTCCGAATCTTTCGTTCCTTGAAACAAAACCTGAGTCTTGGTCGTATTGATCTTTCTTGCCAAATGACATAGAATCACCCTCTCTTATAAATCCAACTGACGCTTAATTTCCAATAAATCCGAAATCTTCAAGCGGATAGTAAACAATCGCCGCTTTTCCGGCTATATCAGCCTGCGCGACAAAGCCGAATATCCGGCTGTCCCTGCTGCGCACTCTGTTGTCCCCCAGCACAAAATAGCTGTCTTCCGGGACAGTCTCCCTTCCTGTCAAGGACAGCAGGTCAAAATCCGAAGTGAAAACATCGATCCCCTGCTGCTTCTCTGTGCCCAGAAACGACTCTTCAACAAGTTCGCCGTTCAAGTACAGTTGATCCTCGCTGTAAGAAATGGAATCACCCGGCAAACCAATGACGCGCTTGATGAGCGTTTCGCCTTCTGCATTGCTGAAGATGACGATGTCAAAGCGGTCAATGTCCGAAAACGTCTCATACAAGAGATAGTTGCCCTGTGCCAGCGTGGGGCTCATGGAGTCGCCGTCCACTTTCAGCGGAATGAATACAAAAAACCGGATGATGATCACCAACAGCAGGGCAAAAAGGATCGCCTTCACCCAGTTCCAGATGCCATCCTGCATCTTTTTATCTACTTTCATCGGAATCAACCTTTTTGGTTATAGTTTCTGCTAAAACAACACTCATAGTTTAGCACATTTTGCGCGTAAAAAGAATCGCAACCGGTCGGAAGACGATTCTTTCGTGCAATGCCAAAAAGGTTTGGCACTTCGTAAGAATTGCCAAACCTTTCGGATTATTCGGTCCCGAGCAATATTTCAACAGCCTTGGCGTACTGGGTGTCGTTTTCCGTAAGGACTTCCCGCAATTGTTCGACTATCGCCAATGCAGTGTCGCCCGTCACGATGCCGGTAGTTGCCAGCTCATTTGCAGCTTGGAATGACGCTACCTGTTCGGCAGTGTCTTCATCGTAGTAACCGTCCGCTTCGACGGTGTAGCCGATGGCATTCAGCATCGCTTCCACATTTTTGATTTCTTCCGAGACGGCCCCTTCTTGATAGGTCGCTGTGGAATCGATGATCGTCAATGTAGCATATTCCGGAAGTGCGACTTCATAGTCCACGGTAATCCCTTTTTCATGGATCCAGTTGCCGTTAGGAGTCAACCACTTCGCTACAGTCAATTTCAGCTCGCTGCTTTCGGTCAACGGATAGACGGTTTGCACAGTCCCTTTTCCGAAGGTCGTTGTCCCGACCAAAGGTATTTCCGATGATTCCTGCAGTGCTCCTGCTACGACTTCCGACGCGCTGGCACTGCCTTCGTCGACAAGCAGGACGGTCGGTTCGGTTATCTTGAAATCCCCGAATTCGCTATCGCTGGCCACGATTTTATTTGGATCGGCATCTTTTTCCTGCGTCTGCATGATGACATCACCGTCGTCAAGGAACATATTGCTGATTTTCAGGGCCTGATCCAACAACCCGCCCGGATTCTGCCTGAAATCAAACACAAAGGAGGTGGCTCCCTGTGTGCGCAGATCCGTCACGGCGCTGACGATGTCGTCGTAGGTAGGAGTGGAGAAACTGGAAACATGGACGATGCCGATTTCCGGATGCTCTTCATCCAATTCGGATGTCACCGTTTCGATCGGAATCGTGTCCCTGATGATGTTCACCTTGAAGGTCTGATCGCCGCGCACGATTTCCAGAACCACTTCACTGCCCTTCTCGCCTCTGATCAGCGCGACCGCTTCGCTTGCTGTCATCCCCTGCAAGGCTTGGCCATCCGCACTGAGGATGATGTCATTCGGCAACAGCCCGGCTTTTTCGGCTGGCGAACCTTTGATCGGCGAAACAATAACGATCTGCTGGTTCAAGGACATGATTTCGGCCCCGATCCCTTCGAACGAGGCGGAAATCGTCTCATCCAAGTTATCGCTCGCTTCGGTATTCAGGTACTGGCTGTAGGGATCGCCAACTGCTTCCACCATGCCGCTCAAAGCGCCTTCGATCAGCTCTTCTTCATCGACGCCTTCGACATAGTTGTTGAGCAGCGTCTGATAGACGGCCCCGATCCTTTCGGCTGCAGCCGCATCCAAGGTAGAACTGTTAGTCCCCTGGATGATTTCCCCCGTCGACGGAAGCGTGACGCTCCTCCCGATCCAAGCGTAAGTCCCGCCTATCGCCGCAGCAGCGACGGTGAGCAAGGAAATGATATAAACGGAGAGCTTAACTCCGCGTTTTTTGCCGTTTTTTGATTTATGCCCGTTGTTGCCCATTCATACTACACCTCTTTAGATTATAAGATAGATTCCAAAGCAACGAGCATCATGTCGTCGAACGTCGTTTCGCGCTCTTCGGCAGTCGTCTCTTCCCCGGTCAGGATATGATCGCTGATCGTCAGCAATGCCAACGCTTCCCGGTTGTATTTGGCTGCCAACAGGTACAGACCGGCAGCTTCCATTTCCACGGCCAGCACACCGTAATCGGCCAATTTCTGTTTGTCCAGCTCTTCGTTGTAGAAGCGGTCCGAGGACAGGACATTGCCGACGTGGACGGATAATTTCCGTTCCTTCGCCACCGTATAGGCGTTATGCAGCAGTCCGAAGTTGCAGATAGGCGCAAAGTTGACTTGGCCGTTGAACGTGTTGCTGACGACGCTGGAATCGGTGGTCGCGCCTTGGGCAATGACGATGTCGCGCACATGGATATCTTTTTGGATCGCTCCTGCTGACCCGACACGGATCAGCTTCTGCACGTTGTACTCCGTGATCAGTTCGTTGGCGTAGATCATGATCGAAGGCAAGCCCATGCCGGTTCCTTGGACTGAGACGCGTTTGCCTTTGTATGTCCCCGTGTAGCCGAACATGTTCCGGACCGAATTGTATTGCTCGACATCCTCCAAATAAGTCTCCGCAATATACTTCGCTCTCAAAGGATCGCCCGGCAACAAGACCGTATCAGCGATTTGCCCCGGTTTTGCAGCGATATGTGTACTCATTTCATTTCCTTCTTTCTTTATTTAATTTCTGTTCCGCTCAACATATATTTCGTACAATTCATCAAAGACAGACATGAACTCGGCATACTCGCCGCTCAACTCCAGGTAATCGGCAAGTTCGTGGTAATCAGTCAGTTGCTTCGGAAAGGCGATATCATCGGAAACCCGATTCGCAAATGCTGTTTTGTCATCTTTTTTGTATGGATCTCTGTACGTGAGAATGAAAAAGTAAAAAGATTGTCTCATAAATTAGGCCTCTTTCTATTTTAACAAATTTTCTGCTGGTATGGTCACTTCAAATGAATATTCTTTCGTCTCTTTATCGATGGCAAGCAAACGGATGGCGCTTTCTTTCGGAAGTACCATGCCGGTCAGGTTCATCAGCACGATTGCCGAGTCCGCATCCAAGCTGACGAATGCAGGCAGCGCCAAAAATTGAGCCAACAGACTCAGGGCTTCTTTTTCAGGCAAAGACAACCCTCCCAGGGAAATGTCCGTCACCTTCAGCTGCAGATTGCCGTCCGTTGTCGCATGCGGCTCGCCCGACAGAGCAAACGGGATCGAAAGCCCCAAAAGCAAGGTTTCGCCTTTCAATGTCACCACATCCGTGATTGCCACCGAATAGCCTGCCAAGCTCTCCTCAGATGCCATGTATTCATTGGCGATGGCCGCCAATTCGGTATTGCTCAAGGACAATCCGACCGAAAGCTGATCCTTTGATTGCGCTGCGACCTGTGCCTCGGTTGCCGATTGGCCCGGCTGTTCCATCGTGATTTTCGAGAACAACCAAATGGCCGCGATCGCCAGTATGAGCGACAAACTGATGAAAGCAATTTTCCATGGATTCGGGCTGTTTTTTGCGCTTCTTTGTTGATTGGTTCCCATTTTTTTCGCCCCTTTCAAAATATCCCCGTGAATCTTTCTGTCATTTTCCGACGGGAGACCTACTATTATTTTCTAAATCTTACCATTTACTGTGCTATAATGCATTCAGAAGGACGTTGTTGGAGACTGTTTTTTTCTTTGGCCAAAAATTCGATTGCTGACAGGCAACAAGGAGGAATGGATTTGACTACTTATCCGCAAACGGAAGGCAAACGCAAACACATCGTAAACGAAGTGCTGAATGCCGTAACGCATGGAATCGGAACCTTGCTGAGCATCGCGGGATGCGTCTTGCTGATTCTGAAGGGATCCCACTCAGGGAACGTTACCGAAGTCGTTGCTTATGCCATTTATGGGGCTTCGATGATTTTGCTTTTCCTTTCATCGACGCTCTATCACAGTTTCAGTATGACCCGGTTCCAAAAGATTTTCCGATACATTGATCATGCAGCCATCTATCTGTTGATAGCAGGGACGTATACGCCGTTTTGTCTGATTGCGGTCCGCAACGGCCAAAGCAGAGCCTTGTTCATTGCCGTTTGGGCGATCGCAATCATCGGCATTATCCTGAAGATCTTTTTCGTCGGAAAATTCAACGGGATCTCCACGCTCCTGTATCTGGGTATGGGCTGGATGGCGCTGTTCATCATCCAACCGATGTACCGGACACTCGGTCTGAACGGCATCGTGCTCATCGGTTTGGGCGGATTGAGCTACAGTCTGGGCACCATTTTCTATTCGAACAAAAAATACGGCTTTATGCACGTCATTTGGCACCTTTTTGTTTTGGCAGGCGCTGCCTTCATGTACTTCGGCATCTTGCTGTATGTTTAAGATCAATCAAAAAGCAAAAATTGGGCTGACTCTTTCATTGGAGTCAGCCCTTTTTGCTTAGTTTACCCGTTTGAACACTTTGAATTCATGTTCGTAGCGGTTTTTGTCGTCGACAATGCCTGCGGTTGACGAGGCCAATTCCCACTTGTTCCAGTCTGTTGTCGGAAAATAAGTATCCCCGTCAAAGTCGGCATGAATGACGGTCTGGTACAGGATATCCGCGACCGGCAGGAAAAGTTCAAAAATTTCGCTGCCGCCGATGATGAAAAGCGTATCCTCTTTGCTGTCCAGCGCCAATACTTCGTCCACTTCATGCAGAACCGTGACGCCGTCGTGGCTGTAATCGGCTTGCCTCGTCAGGATGATGTTCTCCCTTTTCGGCAACGGGCGGGACCCCATCCCCTCGAATGTTTTTCTGCCCATCACGATTTTGTGGTTCAGTGTCATTTCTTTGAAATACTTCAGGTCATTCGGCAGGTGCCACGGCAAGGTGCCGCCTTTGCCGATGATCCCGTTGTCGTCTTCAGCCCATAATAATGCGATCATCTCTTTTTTTGCCGCGCAGCCGAGCCCACGCCCGGACCGACCAGGAACCGCTATGGGTCCTGTCGGCGGCAGCCTCCTTTTCATTGGTGTTTTGAACAGTGGTTATACAGCGATCGGAGCTTTGATGCCAGGGTGGCTCTTGTAGCCTTCCAGGACGATATCCTCTTTTTCCATTTCAAAAATGGATTTCTCTGGATGCTTCAGCACCAGTTTCGGCAAAGCGAATGGTTCCCTTGAAAGCTGCAGCTCGATCTGTTCGATATGGTTCAGGTAAAGATGGGCATCCCCGAACGTGTGGATGAATTCCCCGACTTCAAGACCCGTTTCGTTTGCGATCAGATGCGTCAACAAGGCGTAGCTGGCGATGTTGAACGGCACCCCCAAAAAGATATCCGCGCTCCTTTGGTACAGTTGGCAGCTGAGCTTCCCGTCCGTGACATAGAATTGGAACAAGGTATGGCAGGGCGGCAAGGCCATTGAGGGCACGTCTTCCGGATTCCAGGCCGAAACCATCAATCTTCTCGAATCAGGATTTGTTTTGATCATTGCGATGACATCGCTGATCTGATCGATGAATTCCCCTTGCGTCGTTTTCCAGCGGCGCCATTGGGATCCGTAGATATTCCCCAATTCGCCGTGTTTGGCCGCAAAGTCGGCATCGTTCAAAATCGCTTCACGGAATTTGGCCATTTCGGCATCATAGCTTGCTTTGAAGCCCTCTTCCTTAAGGACCCGGCGTCCAAAATCAGCCATATCCGGACCTGTGTAATCTTCCGATTTCACATAGCGCTCGAAGGCCCATTCATCCCAGATGTGGTTGTTGTTTTCCAACAGGTATTTGATGTTCGTGTCGCCCTTCAGGAACCAAAGCAGTTCGCTCTTGATGAGGCCGAAAGCGACTTTCTTGGTCGTCAGGATCGGAAAACCTTCTGCCAGGTCGAAACGCATTTGGTGCCCGAAGATGCTTTTTGTGCCTGTTCCGGTACGGTCGTGTTTGATCGCGCCTGTTTCCAGGACGGTCCTTGCTAAATCCAAATATTGTTTTGTCATCTTGTTTCTCCTATATACATTAATCTTTGGCGAACTGGCTGAGGTATTCCCAACGTTCCCATTTTTCGGCAAGCGCAGCTTCTGCATTGTCCAGTTCCTGTTGCAATTGGGTCAACATTTCGAAGTTTGAGCCATTTTCGGCCATCGCGCTCTGCAGCGTCTGGCTTTTTTCCTCAAGTTCGGAAATGTCGTCCTCGATTGTGGCCCACTCCTTTTGCTCCATGTAGGTCCACTTAGTCTTTTCCTTGGCGGTTTCCTGCGAAACGGCAGGCGCCGCTGCTTTTTTGCTTTCCTGCTTGGCGACTTCGCTCTCCTTTTGGCTGGATACAATCAAGTATTCACTCATATCCCCAAAGAATACGCCCGGTTTGCCTTCATCATTCAGGACCAGCAGCTTGTCGGCCACTTTATCCAAGAAATAACGGTCATGCGAAACGGTGATGACGGCTCCTCCGAAGCTGTTCAAGTAATCCTCCAATACCGTCAGCGTATCGATATCCAAGTCGTTCGTCGGCTCATCCATCAGCAGCACATTCGGTTTCGTCATCAGCAGCTTCAACAAGTAAAGGCGGCGTTTTTCGCCTCCTGATAACGAGCTGATCAGGCTGCCGTGCGTTTCGCGCGGGAAGAGGAACGTCTCCAGCATCTCCGTGACGCTGACGACGATGCCGTCGCTTAATTTCACCTCTTCTGCGATTTCCTGCAGATAATTGATGACGCGCTTATCGTCTGGGAGCACTTCGGAAAGTTGTTTGTAATAGGCTATTTTGACGGTTTCACCGATGATCAGATTCCCGCCGGCGATTTCTTTTTCGCCTGCCAACATATTCAGGAAAGTCGTCTTGCCCGCCCCGTTCTTTCCGACGATGCCGATGCGGTCGGTTGACTGGAAAATGTAGGAAAAATCGTTGAGGATCTGTTTGTCTCCGGCAAACAGCGAGATATGCTCGAGATTGAAGACGCGTTTGCCCAAGCGGGACCCATCCAATTGGATTTCGAGCTTGGCGTCGGTTGTGCTTTGTTGCGTCGCTTCTTTCAAATTCTCAAAGCGGTGGATCCGCGCCTGTTGCTTTGTCGTTCTCGCTTTGGCGCCCTTGCGCATCCATTGCAGTTCGCTCTTGTACAATTTCAGCTGTTTCTCGTCCATTTTTTGCTGGATAGCTTCACGTTCGCTCTTCTGAACCAGATAGTCCTCGTAATTGCCTGTGTAGACTTCCAATCCGCCGTTCTTCAGTTCGATGATTTTCGTGACGGCATTCTCCAGGAAGTACCGGTCATGGGTCACCAGAAGTACGGACCCTTTGTATTGGGCAAGATAGTTTTCAAGCCAAGTGATCGAGTCCATGTCCAGATGGTTGGTCGGTTCATCCAGCAACAACAGATCCGGCGCCTGGATCAGCACCTGGGCCAAGCCGACGCGTTTGCGTTGTCCACCGGAAAGCTCGCCTACTTTTTTCGTTATGTCATCCAAACCCAACCTGTTCAGGATGGATTTGATCTGAACCTCCGTCTGCCAAGCGTCTTGCGCATTCATGTCGGCTTCAGCCTTGCTGTAGCGGTTCTGATTATCCGGATTCAGACTGTCTTTCTCCAACAATTCCAAAGCTTCCTCATATGCGCGGACCGTCTTGATGATGGGCGCTTCGCCTTCATAGACCGCTTCAAAAACAGTCGAATCTTTGTTCAGTTGGGGCTCCTGCGCCAGGTAGCCGACCCGATAATCGCTAGGCACGTCAAGGCTGCCGGCATCCGGTGTTTCGATTCCCGCAATGATCTCCAGCAAGGAGCTCTTGCCGGTCCCATTCTGGCCGATCAGACCGATATGTTCACCTTCACGGATCGTGAAGGATATTTTGTTGAAGAGTGTCTTCATCCCGAAGGATTTTTCCAGCTCGATGGCATTAAAGTCTTTCATAATGTGGCAATCATCCTTTGTTTTCAATCCATGGCGTTTTATGTTCAGGGATCTTGATAGTCTCCTGACATTGTAACATATCCGGCCGGGCTGCGGGACATAGTATGCCCAAAAAACAAGCCGGATTTCAGAATTCCAGAAGCGCTTTTCGTCAAAAAAAATAGAGAGGTCTCCCTCTCTATTTTTGCAGTCTCTATGGAATTAGAACAATCCTGTGACGATTCCGTCTTCGGTGACGTCCATCCGCAGGGCAGCCGGTTCTTTCGGCAGACCCGGCATGGTCAAGATATCCCCCGTCAAGGCAACGACAAAACCGGCACCGATTTTCGGAACAAAGGAACGGATGGTGATGTCGAAGTTTTCCGGACGGCCGATCGCTTTTTGGTCATCGGACAAGGAATACTGTGTTTTAGCCATGCAGACCGGCAGACGGTCCCAGCCGTGCTTCTTGAATTGGCGCAACTGGTTTTTGGCTTCTTTGGAATAGATGACGCTTGCGCCGCCATAGATTTTGGTGACGATCGTCTCGATCTTTTCTTCGATGCTGCTCTCTTCCGCTACATAAAGCGGAACGAAAGCTTTTGTGTTTTCGTCGATCGCTTTCACGACAGCGTTCGCCAAAGTTTCTCCGCCTTCAGCGCCTTTTGCCCAAACAGCGGTCTGGATGCATTCGACTCCCTGAGCGGCACAGAGGCCGACCACTGCTTCGATTTCGGCAGCAGTGTCGTTCGTGAACTCATTGAGCGCCACAACGACAGGCACGCCGTATTGCTGCATGTTTTCGATATGTTTCTCCAGATTTGCGAAGCCGGCTTTGACCGCCTCGACAATTTCGCCGCTGTTGAGGTCTTTCACCAACACGCCGCCGTGCATCTTCAAGGAGCGCACGGTCGCTACGATCACGACTGCATCCGGGCTCTTGCCAAGCTGCGGCACTTTGATGTCCATGAACTTCTCGGCGCCAAGATCGGCTCCGAAACCGGCTTCCGTGATGACGTAATCGGCCAATTTCAGGGCTGTTTTGGTTGCCAATACGCTGTTGCAGCCATGGGCAATATTCGCGAATGGTCCGCCATGCACAAACGCTGGGGTATGGTACAACGTTTGGACCAGATTCGGCTCCAAAGCATCCTTCATCAACAAGGTCAAGGCGCCTTCCACTTTCAAATCTCTTACTGTCACGGGCACGCGATCGAACGTATAGCCGATGACGATGTTGCCGATCCGGTTCTTCAGATCCGTCAGCGAAGTCGACAGGCAAAGGATCGCCATGATTTCGCTCGCAACCGTGATATCGAAGCCGTCCTGGCGGGGAACGCCTTGGATCGGTCCGCCCAAGCCGATGACGATGTTGCGCAACGCCCGGTCATTGATGTCCAATACGCGTTTCCAGGTGATGCGGCGTTGATCGATGTTCAGGGCATTCCCTTGTTGGATATGGTTGTCGATCAAAGCTGACAAGGTATTGTTCGTCGCTGTGATGGCATGCATGTCGCCGGTGAAATGCAGGTTGATGTCCTGCATCGGCTGCACCTGCGCATAACCGCCGCCAGCCGCTCCGCCTTTGACGCCCATTGTTGGCCCCAATGAAGGTTCGCGCATCGCGATCATCGCTTTTTTGCCGATGCGCGTCAAGGCATCGCCCAAGCCGACGGTGACGGTCGATTTGCCTTCTCCGGCCGGGGTAGGATTGATGGCAGTGACAAGGATCAGTTTGCCGTCCGCCGCTTCAGTCAGGGAATTGATTTTTTTGATGTCCACTTTTGCCTTGTATTTGCCGTACAGTTTCAGATCATCTTCTGTCAGGGAAAGGGTTGCCGCTACTTCTTTGATCGGAAGCATCTCATTTGCTTGAGCTATCTCGATATCCGTC
>Ga0194137_10000258_pt1 | contig 37547 bp, 31 predicted proteins | sample TARM_MetaG_T3_14_FD_134025 | JGI IMG/M metagenome (GOLD analysis project Ga0194137, IMG submission 134025) | Freshwater microbial communities from Pennsylvania, USA, analyzing microbe dynamics in response to fracking - TARM_MetaG_T3_14 (version 2) | ecosystem: Environmental > Aquatic >... | reverse complement strand
GAAGTACACCACTTCGCCGTCCGACTGCCGCACAAACGGCAGCGAACAGATGCCGCGCTGTGCATTGCCGGAATTGGTGTCGACCAGGTGCGAGCCGCGCAGCTCGCCATCGGGATCGTAAATGGCCAGGCAGTGCTCGTCGAGAATCCCGGACGGCAGCGCATCGTCGGGTCCGGGTTTGAACCAGCGCTCGTTCGGGTAATGCACGAACGCCGCGTTGGCGATGTCTTCGCCCCAATACGTGCCGCCATAGAAGTGATTGCAGTTCAGTCGTTCGATGAACTCTCCCAATGCCGAGGCGAGCGCGCTTTCCTTGGTGGCTCCCTTGCCGTTGGTGAAGCACATCGGCGAATGCGCATCGCGGATGTGCAGCGACCAGACATTGGGAACGATATTGCGCCAGGAAGCGATTTCGATCTTCATGCCCAAACCTGCCAGCACTCCTGACATGTTGGCAATCGTCTGCTCCAGAGGCAGATCCTTGCCGGTGATAAAGGTGCTTGCTTCGGACGACGGCTTCAGCGTCAGCAGTGCCTGCGCATCGGCATCCAGGTTCTCCACCTCTTCGATGACGAATTCCGGTCCGGTTTGGACGACTTTCTTCACCGTACAACGGTCGATGGAACGCAGGATGCCCTGGCGGTCCTTCGCCGAGATGTCCGGCGGCAACTCGACCTGGATCTTGAAGATCTGCTGGTAACGGTTTTCCGGATCAACAATATTGTTCTGCGACAGGCGGATGTTGTCGGTGGGAATATTGCGGGTTACGCAATACAGCTTCACGAAATAGGCGGCGCACAGCGCAGACGATGCAAGAAAGTAATCGAAAGGGCCGGGTGCCGAGCCGTCGCCCTTGTAGCGGATGGGCTGGTCGGCCACCACTGTGAAATCATCGAATTTCGCCTCAAGGCGAAGCTTGTCCAGAAAGTTGACCTTAATTTCCATTGGGGATTTCCAAAAACGGTATTCAAAATGACGTGGACGCTATTATCCTTCGCCGCGGCAGGTTTCACCGTCACGGGATCATCCTTTTTTGCGTTATAGGGCCGAAGCGGGAAGAGGACCGCCTGATTCTCCTGTCTGCAGTGGACTGCGTGAGAAGCCATCGCGCGCTCCGGCGTGCCGGGACTTGCCAGGCGATCGGCGCCGAAACCGATGTGCCACTCGACGCAAGATCCGAGATCACTTTCCGGAGCCGCCGATTGCAGGGATCATGCTGATGGCGATCATGCCAATGCTGTTTGACCGCGTATTCAGCCATTTCGAACGGCAACGAAAATGCACGGAACCTGCCGCGCCCTTCCAGCAACTGGGCAAAGCGCTCCGGAATGGTAACCAGCAAATCCGTCTGCTAAACGACGAAGGCAATCCGAGAAAGCCCGGCACGCGCAGCGAAATATTGCGCTGTATGCCCCGACGCATGATTTCCCGATCGAAAATCAGATGGCCTGTGCCCGAAGACGCATACGCAGGCAAGTCCCTTATCGCTGTTGCCGGCCAGCGGGACGGCACGCTTCGGCCTGGTTCGGAGGGCCTTCACATGGACGCCTTGGAGTCGCCGTCGATCGGAAACATTTGTCCGGAAATGGACCGTGCGTGGGGCCCTGCGAGAAAAAGGGCGAGTGCGGCAATATCGTCCGGATCGACAAATTTCTTCACTGATTGATTGGCCATTGCCGAATTGATCTCTTCCTCCATGGTCCGTCCTGAAACTTTGGCGCGGCCTTCGAATACGGACTGAATCCGCGGCCCGTCCACGGCGCCGGGATGAATACTGTTGGCCGTAATGCCCGCCGGCCCCAGCTCAAGGGACAATGTCTTGGTAAAGCCAACCAGTCCCCACTTTGTCGTGGAATAGGCAACCCGGTTTGGATAGCCGAAACGTCCGGCCAGGGAAGACATCACAATAATGGAGCCGGCGGAAGACTGCTTGAGCATGGGGATGGCACGCTGGGTGACCATGAATGTTCCGGTCAGATTGACATTGAGGACCGCATTCCAGGAATCGGTCGGATAATCGGCCACGGGCGCCGTTGCCCCGGCAATGCCGGCATTGTTGACAAGTACGTCAAGGCCGCCCAGTTGCTTCTGCACATCCTCAAAAAGCGTCTCCAGGTCTGCAGGTTCGCTGATGTCTCCCACGGTGCCGCTGATTGCGGGATATTGCCTTGTGGTTTCGGTAACAGCCTCCCGATTGACATCAGCGATGTGAACCCGGGCGCCGGCACCGGCGAAGGCCTTGGCAATGGCCAGACCGATCCCGGCAGCGCCTGCCGTCACTAGTACGCGTTGCGTCATGATGTCTTCTCCATAGCGGATGGTCGCGTTGCCGATGTGATGCGTTTACCGGGCGAGTGGCATGGACAAGCATGCGTTGCCCCCTGGCCTTCCGACTGAACCAGCGTGCCAGGCAATGCCGCAACGAAGACTTTCACCTTACCGCTTCCGTCGATGATCACAACCCTGACCGGCAGCGCGCTCGTGGAGAAAGGCTACCCGGTGAGGACATGCTGATTCGGCTGATGCATGCGCAGTGCTTGAACCCGAAGCACGCATTCTACCGTTATGAGCGTCGCACCGCACCGCAGACGTTCGCATTGTTCAACGCTGACTGTCTTCGTCTTCGAAGGAGCTGATATCCGCCTCCAGGACGGGCAGCGCCAGCGAATAATATATTGCAATCAGGCGCAGCGAAAAACCGGTCAGGATGGACACACCCGTGGCAAGGTTTGCGCTGAAATCCAGATGCAGCAACCCGACGTAGAGGATGCCCGTCACGAGCGACACCGTCGCATAGAGATCACGCTGCAGAACGAGAGGAACCTGATTGCACAGGAGGTCGCGCAGCAATCCGCCGAAGACGCCGGTAATCATGCCCATCAAGACCACGACCGCGATATGTGAATCGGTGGCGGCGGCAATGTCGCAGCCGATGACGGTGAAGGCCACCAGTCCCAGCGCATCCATCAGAAGGAACGCGGTCTTCAGGCGATGCAGCCTTCGTGCCAGAAGCGCCGCCGCGACCGAGGCGCCAACGGTGAACAGCAGGTATTCCGGACGGGCGACCCAGCCCAGCGGATAGTGCCCGAGGAGCACGTCCCGTATTGATCCTCCGCCCAGGGCGGTCACCGTTCCGACGACACATAGCCCGAATAGATCCATCCTTCGCCGCATTCCCATCAGCGCGCCGGAGGCCGCCTCGGCTGCGATGGCCAAAAGATAGATCACATGAAGCACGGTCATCGCTTTTCTCTCTTAAAAAGGTCCGGCGCATGCTTTTCTGCCGGCATGCTTGCCCTGGCGCGGCTGATGTATTGTCTTTCTAACCTGGTTTTTGCATTCCTTCAGGCGCTTTCAGGAAATCGCAGGATCGTCTTTATTGGGCCCACCGCTTGCCGCACCGGGCAGCTCAAGAACGAATGACGCTCCCCTGGGCTCCACATTGAATGCGGTGAGCGTACCGCCATGGGCTTCAGCTATGCTTGCGCATATCGCGAGCCCCATTCCCAGCCCGCTTTTTTTCGTCGAGTAAAACGGTTCGAAAATGCGCTTCATGTCTTCGCTGGGAATGCCTGGTCCATTGTCCCGAATGATTGCCTTGGGCCGATTGTCCTCCTGGCAGGTAATTACGCTCAGACTATGGTCGGTAGCCTCCGGACAGCTGAGCATTGCGTCGATTGCGTTATTCAGAAGGTTGAGTACGACCTGCTCCAACTGGACCCTGTCGCCGGCGATCATTAGCTTCGGCTGAAGCTGCAGTTTCATCTCGACGTTCTTCGAAGCCAATTCTTCCGAAAGCGTATTCACAACTCCGGATACGAGTTCCGAAATGCATACGCACTCCAGACGAGTCGCCTGTTTCTTGGCCAGTCCACGTAAAGCCCTTATGATGTCCGCCGCGCGCAAACCGTCCGCCTTGATGCGTTGCAGACCTTCCCGTACCTTGCCGATGTTCGGCTCGCCGCGGTTCAACCAGCGCGTTGACGCTTCCGCTGATATCACGATCGCGTTGAGCGGCTGATTGACTTCATGAGCAATGGACGCCGCCAACGTGGCGAGAACGGTCAAGTGCGCATTCTTGACGAGCTCCGCCCGGGCCGCATGGAGATTGCCCTCTGCTTTCATCCGGGCTTCGTTGGCATTGATCAGCTGTTCGTACAGCCTGGCAAATCCAAGCGCAATGGCTATCTGTGAAGCCATCAGCTCCAGGCGGACGACACGGGATGCATTGAAAACGCCCGGTGAAAGATTATTCTCCAGGTAGAGCACGCCGATCAGCTCGTCTGCTCGCAATAAAGGCAGACACAGGGCCGAGCGCAATGTGACGGCTTCCTGCCTTTGGACACGAAGATGCGCGACTTCCCTGCTCGCATCATGGATGATGACTGATTCCCGCGTGCGCAAAACCATATTCAGCAGCTTCATCGGCACAATGCTCTGATCGGGCTCGACGGTCTCGGTGGAGGTGACGACGCCTTTTTCCGTCAGGCGTCCGGAAGCTTCAATGGCTGGCATTCCATTGTCCACATTGATGAGTACACCGTACTGTGCGTCAGCATGCGCCAGCAGGTCGGAAAACATCGTCTCCACCAGCTTATCCTTTACCGACGCCTGTGATAACGCTTGCGCCGTTTTCAGTCCGAATTGCAGGGCGGAGCTTTCGTTCATGTCGCCGGCTTCGACATGGTCGATCAGCCAGCTGTCCTTTTCAGGATCGAACGGGATCTGAACGGCATTTGCCTTATGGTGCGCGCCCCAGCGTGCATAAGCTGCCTTTGCCAGCCGAGAATGCTGAGATGCCGCGATGTCAAGCGCGTGCTCACGGCAGATGATTGCCGCAAGTTCATGCGCGAGCGCTCGTTCATGAATGAAGCCACCCGCCTCCGCTGCGCGTGCCGACATCTCAAAGTACATCATCGCCTTCAGGTAATCGCCCTCATATCTGGCGGATTCGCCTTGCAGCAAACGCAGTTTGCTATCGAAGGTGCGTGGGTTATGCCTTGTCCAGCCTTCGAACCTCAGGCACTCCTGCTTCAATACTTCGGATACCATCCCGCGTTTTCCATTGGCGCTTCTGGACAGCGCCAATGCATGGAACAGGTGACAGTCCGCGACGTTGATATGGGCGGGCGTCGACGACGCCAATGCCAGCGACTGTTCCAGAAAAGCATGAGCGGTCTCCCATTGCTGCTGAAATACCTCGGCCATGCCTGCATAAAGCAATACCCAGAACTTGGTCGGAAGCGAGACGGCCGCGCTCGCGCGCTCGTTGCAAGCGTCGACCCACTTTGTCCGATCGTTGAGCGGATAACCTTTGGTCACCACCGTCACGAAGCCCTGTTGTCCCTGAATAAGCAGCTCGATATCGCGGTAGCCGATTGATCTGGTGAGATGGATGCCGTAATCCACCGCTTCTTCGACTAAAGGCAGTGCTGTGCCCATTGCCAGCATGTCGGAGATGATGTGGTTGCACGCATAACATTCCATTCCGATGTCGCCGGACAGCCTGCCGCGAGTTGACGCCTGCTGCACGTAATTCAGGGCCACTTCCAGAGGTTGGGTCCAGACCGCAACCTGATCCAGCGCCAACAGCGTTGCGATCCGGTTCGATTCGAAACCGTGCAAGTCCACGATCGCCAGGGCGACGAGTCCGAACTCGTAGCTCTCCTTGTATTGTTCATAAAGGTTGGCGATAAAAACTCCAAACCATGCCAAGCCATATGGAGAATCCGGCGTGACACCATGGCGCAGGGTCAGCTCGACAAGTTTGGCCAGATGCGTAAACTGGATGCCGCCCGAAGTAAAAAACGATGAAACTAAGGTCGACAGCAGTGCCATCGTGTCTTTGATTTCCGCATCGTCACAAATCGGCAATCGCACCAGATCCGATATTTGCCTGCCGTTGAGCGCGCATATCACCGCTTCATATGCCTCGCGCATTTGCGCTGCAGATGCTTCTCGCCTCAGTTCGATTCCAAGAATGCCAAGTCCAATAAGCGCGGCATCAATCGCCGCGGCATAATTCGACTGCAAGGTGTGAAGTGCCGCCTCGAGTCGGTACAAAGGCGCGCGCTTGATGCTGGGGAGATTGTGCGACAGGATTTCCTTGATCCGTTCCGCTCCTTGCGTCAACTCTCCTTTGGCAATGAGACATTCGCATTCAATCAGGGCGACTTCGTAGGCAAGCGCAAAGTCGCTTTGCCACCAGCCAGGGCTCATCAACGATTTCGCGGTGAAGTTGTATTCGTAAGCCCGATCCACGAGCGAAGCGCGCTGTGCGCGTCGGGCTGCAAGGTTCAGGATGTGAACGAAACCTGGCCTCTCCGCACCGCTTATGTCTTCCGGCGCAACCTTCTCGATCTGGTTGCCGATTTCATAAGCCATCGACGCAACGTCTTCCGGCTGATAGCTTGCCATGCGACGTGCCACATGTGCGTGTGCAAGAGATCTCGCGCCAGGCGAGATCAGTCCGTATGCAGCCTCGAGTACACGATCATGCTGGAATGCGCAGAATTCTCCGCGACGCACCAGCAGGCCATTGCTCGTCAGTTGATGGATAGCGGCTTCAAAGTCGACGGAATGCGAGTCACATACGTGGGCAAGCAATGCGATCTTGCAGCGCCCGCCCGTGCAGGCGAGATTCTGCAGAACTGGGATCAGCGCCTCGGGGAGTTTTGCTATGCGCTTGATGATCAGGTCGACGACATGATCGGCATAAGCCGACAACCTCGCTTGCTCGTCGTTCCAGTACCAGGAGCCGGCGACGAAAGTCAACACGCCGTCTTCAATCCAGCTCTGCAACAACTGCTGTGCAAAATAAGGATTGCCTCCGGACTTCTCATAGAGAACCTTCACCAGACCGTCCAGCCGCTTGCCGGGCTGCTTCAGCGTGTCGGCAATAATGTGCTCGAAGGCGGCGACGGTCAGCGGCGCCAATGCCAGCTCGGTGAAATTGGCTTCTACCGACCGGGTGGCATGTTTCACCTGGAAATACCACTTCGCAAACGCGCCCTCGTCTTCCCTGTACGCGCCGATGAAGAGGACATTGGCGGGAGGGGACAACATAAGCGACTTGATGAATGACAAGGTTGCCTCATCGGCCCACTGCAGGTCATCCAGGAAAATTACCGCAAGCCGGCCGGGCTCCGAGAACGCCTCCAGGGTCCGGATAAGAGCCTGCTCGATGCGCGCCTGGCCCTGCGGCGTCAGGAGGCTCAAGGCGGGACCTGAGTCGCCGAGGACATGCTCCGCCTCCGGAACCAGTTCCGTGATCGAATTGCCGTGGCCGCTGAGCAGTTCCAGCCATCGCCCGGCCAGACGGTCCAGTAAAGCCTGTTCGTCGCCCAATGCGTCGAGCGTCAGTATCCGAACCACCTGAGCGACCGCCGCGAACGGTATTTCCGCATTCAACTGCTCGCATTTTCCCTCTCCAACGGCAAGCGGCGAGTTCTGCTGCTGCTTGAGGAACCAGCGCACCAAGGTTGACTTGCCGACGCCGCCCCTGCCGGCGACCATGACCAGTTCTGTCCTGCCCGTGCGTTTGACGCGCTCCAGCACGTCTTCCAGACATGCGCGTTCCTTGTCTCGACCGCGCAGGAACTCCGTGCTGAAGTTCGTCGGAAACAGGGTTTCAGTGCTATTTGTTTTCATAAGTCGGAATCCTGAACCTCGGCCGCGAAGCTGAAAGCGATCTTCTGCAAGAATAAAGACGCAACGGGTGCACGGGCGTGATCGCTGGTCGCAAAGCAATTGCCTGGACCACGCTCCTCCGGCTCAGTCGCATTTCCGGTCTTCGTCTATCGCACGTGCGCGTGGCGCGTGGAGACTGGACGCGTCGGCCTCGAGCGCATTGCTGACGGCATCGAGAAGGTCGTCCGGATCGACGGGCTTGGTCAGGAACTGCATGGCTCGGGCTTTCATGGCTTGCACGGACATGGGTATCGTGCCGGAACCGGTCACGAAGATGATCGGCATCTCCGCTCCTCGTCGTGCCAGTTCGGACGCGATCTCAAGCCCGCCGAGACCGGGCATCTTCAGGTCGCAGATCAGGCAGGACGGCACATCAGGACGTTTCGCATCAAAAAAGTCATCTCCATTCGTAAACGCTCGGGCATTCATCCCTTCCGCAGCAAGCAGGCTCAATACCGATTCCCGGATGTTGGCGTCGTCGTCGATGATGAAAACCATTCCTGTCATATCAGGCCCTCGGCATTTCTATACATGGCTTGATGGAACGATGCGCCACCATGAACATGGCCGGCTGGAGCGAGGAGATCCGTGCCTGGTCCCGGCATGATGCGTCAAAGGTCATCTCGGTTCAGCCTTGATAAGTACGCCGGACCGCTAACGCGCGTTCAATATGCTCGAACAGGATGTCCGGGTCGACTGGCTTGCTCAGCAGCCCGAGCGCCCCGGCGCGCAGTGCCCGACGCTCCATCTCCGAGTCGCCATGCCCGCTGATGAATATCGACGGCACCGCAGGCTGGCGCGCGACGAATTGTTCGAGCAGCGTAAAGCCGCTCATACCGCGCAGCTTCACATCGAACAGGGCGACATCGATCGAGGCCAGGTGAGGCCATGCGAGGAAGGCTTCGCCCGAATCGAAACTGACCGGTTCATAGCCTGCCGACTCGAGCAGGTTTTCCATGGCATGGCGTATGGCCGCGTCGTCGTCGACGACGACAATTGTCGCCACGAGATTTTCATTTCCTTCTTTACAACACATCGTCCTATTCCTCTCAGCGTGTATCAAGCGATCTCGGCAAGCCATCACGCTAGGGGGACGCCTTTTATCGTCGCAGACTGATCATTTGTCTTTGGCCCGGCTGTGACGGATCCTGCCCGCATGCCCATCAAACGCGCAATGCTTTGGGTATCAGCGAGCAGAGCACGCATGCAAGTCGGCGCCAGCAGCCAGATTGCAGTCTTTACACACAAAACACACCAAGGATAATCGTACTACACTGAAAAATCTCCGTGTATTATCTAAACGTATAGGTGCCGGTGAGGCCGTGCAGTACCTGGAAAAGGATGTGTTGGCGGCGTAATGGCCGATATCGTGCCCATTCCCGACCATGAGCCGGCCGACGCTCTTCTGCGGCCGCACTAACCGCAGCGATCTGCCGGGAACCTTGATTCGGCCGTTAACTTTGTGGATGTTAATTTTTGACACGCCGGCATTTATGAATAGATGTTTTAAGAAAGCAAGTCATTGGGATCCTGCGGCGGATTGAATCCGGCGAATGGGCCTTGCCGTGCTTTCATCTTGCCTCTACCTGATTTCGCCGCATTTGCCTTCAATCAATTCCAGCGCACCCACTCGCCAAATCCTGGAGAAGGCATAGTCACCAGCAAGGCGCCTCGGCATTGCGGCCCGCAGAAAAACAAAATGCCCCCGAAGGGGCAGTGGATGAATCAGCAGTCAGGCTGACGGAAACAACGCAATCAGAATTCTTCCCAGTCCGAACCCGTCGCCGCGGCTTTGGCGACCGGCGAAGGCTGTACCTTGCGCGGCTGGGGAAGTGCCTTTGCGGTATTCCTGGCCGGTGTGATTGCCGATTTCGGTGAAACCTTCGGCCTCGCAGATGCGGCCATGGCCTTGCCCGCCATGCCACCATGCTGAGCGTCGAGCTTGAATACGGAGACTGTCTGCGCCAGCTTGGAAGCCTGATCCTGCATCGATTCCGCCGCCGCCGCCGCCTCCTCCACCAGCGATGCGTTTTGCTGGGTAACCTGGTCCATCTGCAGGATCGCCTGGTTGATCTGCTCGATTCCCGATGTCTGCTCGGCGCTTGCGGCGGTGATCTCCTGCATGATGTCCGCGACGCGCTGCACGCTATCGACGATCTCATGCATGGTCGTACCTGCCTCGTTGACGAGCCTGCTGCCGTTTTCGACTTTTGAAACGGAATCATCGATCAGCGCCTTGATTTCCTTCGCCGCATTTGCGGAGCGCTGCGCCAGGGTGCGGACTTCGGTGGCGACCACCGCGAAGCCTCGCCCTTCTTCGCCTGCTCTCGCCGCTTCCACAGCGGCATTGAGCGCCAGGATATTGGTCTGGAATGCGATGCCGTCGATGACGCCGATGATGTCGGCGATCTTGCTGGCCGATGCATTGATTTCACCCATCGTGCCGACCACCTGGCCAATGACCTGACCGCCTTTCGTCGCGACGGTGGAGGCCGTCGCTGCAAGGGAATTGGCCTGCCGCGCGTTGTCGGCGTTTTGCTTGACCGTGGAGGTCAGTTCTTCCATCGACGATGCAGTCTCCTCCAGCGAGCTCGCTTGCTGCTCGGTGCGGGAAGAAAGATCCTGGTTGCCGCTCGCAACCTGGGAGGACGCTGTTGCAATGGTTTCGGTTCCGGCACGGACAATGGTAACTGTCTGCACGAGGCTTTCGTTCATGGCCTTGAGGGCCTGGAGCAGCTGTCCCATCTCGTCGGTGGTCGTCACTTCGATGCGGCTGGTCAGATCACCCTTGGCAACGGTGTTGGCAACGTCGAGCGCCTTGGCTACCGGACGGGTAATCGACGCAGTAATCCAGTACCCCATCATGATGGCGAAACCCAGGATGGCAATGCCGAGACCGATCATCCAGTTCCTCGTTTGGGCGTAGGTCTGCTCCGCTTCCGCTGCGGCCTTGCTGGTGATATCGAGCTGCATGGCGATCTGCTCGGAGATCGCCTTCTTGTAGGCGGCAAGAATGGGGCGCAACTCGGTGCGCAGGTAGGTTTTCGCTTCATCCGTATTACCTGCAGTGATGCGCTTGATGATTTCATCCTGGCCTTTGACGTAATTGTCATTGGCCTCGATCATCTGCGCGAGCAGCTCTTTTGCCTTCGGCACGCGCAAGGTGCGCTGCAGCTCTTGCAAACGCATGCTGGAATCACGTCGCGACGACATGATTTCATCGATTTGCCGCTGCTGATCAGCCTTGTCATCGTTCAGCATGAGGTTGCGCAGGGCAATGGCAATATCGTTGATCTCAGCCAGCAGTGCATTGGACGCCTCTATCTTTGGCATTCGATCGTTGACGATTTCATTGGTACCGTCATTGATACGGCCGAGCATTGTCGTGCTCAAGCCCAAGATAAAAACCAGTAACGCACAAATAGCGCCGAATCCAAAAGTCAGGCGCGTTCCGATTTTCAAGTTTGCAATATTCATGGGGATTTCCAAGTCAGGCAGGGCTTGTCCATTTGTTTTGTGAATGAACAAACCCGAAAATTTTCTGGATCAGGTAGCAAGTGCGTCGATCAATCCGATTTCGGCGGAAGACATCAGGCGATCAATGTCAACGAGGATCAGCATGCGCTGATCGAGCGTGCCTAGTCCGATCAGGTAGTCCGTGTCGAGGGCGGTACCCATTTCCGGTGCCGGTCGGATCTGCTCCGGCGCCAGAACCGTGACATCAGACACGCTGTCGACCACCATCCCGACAACCCTTCCCTTGATATTGAGGATGATGACGACGGTAAAGGCATCGTAGGTCGGTTGACCAAGGTTGAACTTGATGCGCATATCCACGATGGGCACGATGATGCCGCGGAGGTTCACCACGCCTTTGATGAATTCCGGCGCACTGGCGATGCGCGTCACCTGTTCGTAACCGCGGATTTCCTGGACCTTCAGAATATCGATACCGTACTCTTCATTACCTAACGTAAATGACAGGACCTCGGTGGAGGCAGCCTGCATAATTTCGTCGCTCATACTTAGCCGAAGAATCGGTCTCCTTGTTTAATAATTAAAGTCACAGCATCAAGGCTTGCCTGTTTGGTGCAAGCGCGCACCGAAAGGATGCGTACGCACTATTTCTGTGCGGAAACAATGGTAGCGCAATATTTTTCCCGCATGCAACTTTTGGTGAGCGGTAGGTGTGTTGTGCGCGGGCAACGTCGTTCCTTGATAAAGCTTGGTGCTTCCACCTTCAGGAAGTCGAGCCTGGTTTTGCCCTTGTCGCTTCTGCTTGTTGCTCATCCTACGGAGCGCGGCTGCCGGCCGCTTGGAAGCGCCTCCACGTTCAGTAAGCCGGGAAGGCGGGTCCGCGTCCGCAAATTGACCGTGTTTATGGTTGATTGAGGTCCCTGTATCGGGCGCTATGGGCATTCGCGCAGCCAGCGCGCTTTCGATTGCGCACACGCGCTTTATTTACAGCAGGAAACTGATAACTTCATTCAACGTCTGCCTTCTTTGGACTATCTGCTCACATTCCACAAAATTTCTCGAAAAAATCATTCTGCAAGTGAACCTTTCTAAGCCTCAACTGCCTACTAGCAACTTGCTCTTGAGCACGGATAAAAAACTAGATAGGAATTCACATGCTAAAAGTTGTTGCCAAACCCACGACCTCCGTATTCGCCAGCGCCGCCGTTGCCCTCATCCTCTCGGCTTGCGGAGGCGGCGGAACATCCGCCAACCAATCGGAACAACTGGCCTCGGCGCAGCAACAGCCTGCGGCGGCTTCGGAAGCCCAGACTACCAAGACTGCCGCGGAAATGACCTTCGTCCCGGCCGCGGCAGAACAGGCCGCGCCTGCAGACGCATCCGCCGCGCCGACGCCCTACGGACAAGCGGCCGCCGACTTTACCCTGACGTTCTCCGATGAATTCGACAGCTTCAACACCAACGTCTGGAACGACCACCTGTGGTACGAAACTCCCAGCGAGACCAAGAACTTCACCGTCGAAGACGGCAAGCTCAAGATCTGGCCGCAGCGCGACGCCTCGGGCAACTTCTTCAATCGTTCGCTGGCAACCAACGGCAAGTATTACCAGACCTACGGCTACTTCGAAATGGAAGCCAAGCTGCCCTATGGTAAAGGCACCTGGCCCGCGTTCTGGCTCTTCACTCATGAGGCCGGCGCCCATCCGTATCGTCCGGAAATCGACATCCTCGAAGCCTATGCCGGCGGCGGTGCCGAGAGCGGCTGGTCCGACGCGTCCATGCGCCCGACTGCTTACGCTTCCACGGTCTGGCCCAACGGTATCGAAGGCGGTCCTGCGGCAGGCACCAAGACCTACGCCAACCTGGGCGACCTGTCGGCCGATTTCCACAAGTACGGCGTGAAGTGGGAACCGAACAAGATCACGTTCTACTTCGACGGCAAGGAGATGTACAGCGTCAACGAGAGCATGGACAAGCGCATGTACATGATTCTCGACCTCTGGTACGGCAGCGCCTCCGGCACGCCGGACGACTCGACGCCGCAGGGCAAGGGCAATTCCTTCGAAGTCAACTATGTTCGCGCCTGGCAGTTCAAGTAATAAGCGGGCAATGCATTGACCGTCAGGGAGACGGCATCCTTCGGCCGGACGGAAGTACCGGCCGGATGCAGGGAGTCCGGCCCTCCCCCCCCGTCAGATCCTGGTGCCGGAACCGAATCCGGCGCCGGCACCAGGATGCAATCGCAGCATCCTTCCGTATAAAGCCTCGCCCTTCACTCGCCGAGCCTCACGCTCGCGCTGTGCGCGTCTTAACGCGCCTGTTGCGCTACGCCGGCTGCCAAATGCAGTCGACCCGCCGCAGCACTTCCCTGCGCTTGCCGCAATACTGAATCCAGTCCAAATAGTGCGTAATCGTGTCCTATCGGCCCGGGCCCGGGAACGCATACACTAAGCCTGCAAGGACAACACCGTCCGACGGACATCCCGATGGCGGGCGAATCCGCAATGCATACCAATTCAAACAAGGAGATAGCAGATGTCCAATTCAGACCGCAGGTCCGTATTGAAGACCGGGCTGGCCATGGGGGCAGGCGCGCTTGCCGGATGCGCCACGCCCGGCATCGCCAATAATCAGGTCAAGACCCCGTTCAACGTTCCGGCAACGTACATTCCGATTGTGGGGAGCGATCAGATGTTTCCCGTGCGCCGCATCTATTGCATCGGGCGCAACTATGCAGCCCATGCGCGCGAAATGGGTTCGGATCCGACGCGTGAACCGCCGTTCTTCTTCCAGAAGCCGACCGACGCCATCCAGTACGTCGCGCCGGGTACGACGGCCAGCCATCCTTATCCGTCATTGACGAAGAACTACCACTACGAAATCGAGCTGGTGGCAGCGCTGAACAAGGGCGGCAGGAACATCCCCCTGGAAAAAGCGCTGGATCTCGTCTACGGCTATGCCATTGGCCTTGACATGACGCGCCGCGATCTCCAGCGCGGCATGGGCGACCAGAAGAAGCCCTGGGAAATCGGCAAGAGCTTCGACATGTCCGCGCCCATCGGCCCTATCCATCCGGCTTCGCGCACCGGGCACTTCAAGGAAGGCAGCATCTGGCTGCAAGTCAATGGCCAGGTCAAGCAGAATGCCAATCTCAACCAGATGATCTGGAGCGTCGCCGAGCAGATATCCAAACTGTCCGAAGCCTTCGAGCTCATGCCTGGTGACCTCATCTACTCTGGCACGCCGGAAAACGTCGGACCTGTGGTCAAGGGCGATCTGATGGAAGGCCATATTGACGGATTGCCCAATCTTTCCGTCAAGGTCGTCTGATCCATCGGAGTAGATGCCGTCGGCTGCAGAGATGGTGGATGCAGCGGTGGATGCACCGGTGGAAGCCGCCAGGCTGCGGCCGGCACCTCCCGCGCCGCTGCCTTTGCCATTGCCTTGCCCGCACTTCTTGTCTTCTACGTCCACGCAGAGGCGTTACAATGGCTTCGTTGGGGCAAGCCTGCGCTTGCCTTGAAAAACGAATTCAACGGAGCGGCCGTGGCGGAGCGAGGCGTAAGAATCTACCGGATGGAGGAGCGGTCCGATTATCCGGATTTCGATATTCGGGACCAAAGCGTTCGTTCGCCGCTATCGCATCTGCACCGGCATGAATATTTTCAGATCCAGGTAGCTCTGGAGGGCGAAACCGTACAGAACATTTCGGGAACGATCCGTCCATTCCGGCGGGGGACTCTGAGCTTTGTTCTGCCCCATCGCATGCACATGATTCCTCATCCGGAGGCATCGCGATATATCGTCGTCAACATCTCGCAGAATTTCCTGGGCATCGATTCCGATATCGATCCGCTGGATCTCGAAGACATCGATCCCGCAGCACTGCCCCTGATTGCCCCCTTCCTTTATCAGGAATATCTGGACTACACCTTTGGCGAAGCGGATTTCATCAGAATCGAGCAGCTCGTCTTCCAGATGATCGAGGAAAACCAGACGCGTCAATTCGGCTCGACGGAGCTGATCAGGGGCCTGCTCTACCAACTGGTCGCACTGACATGCAAGCACTTCGAGGCCGATCTTCTCAGGCTGCGCGATGCGCCTGCGAAGAAGTCATTGAGGAAAACCGCGATACAGCGCGTGCTCGCCTTCATCCGCGAGCATCTCTGCGACGAGATCACCCTGCAGCAGGCTGCCGCGGAAGCCTTCCTTTCTCCCAACTATCTCGCGCATATCCTCAAGAAGGAAACCGGCCGCACCTTCACCGAGCTCGTCACGGAACGCAGGCTGCTGCTGGCCAAGGAACTGCTGAGCACGACCGATGACAAGGTAGGCAAGATTGCCCATGCCTCCGGCTTCGCCGACGAAGCCTATTTTGCGCGCAGGTTCAAGCAGGCAACCGGCATGTCGCCGCGCGCATTTCGCAATCTCGCGCAGTCCTTGCAGGCGGCGTAGTCTGCAGCGGCCGGGACGACCGCTGCGGTCCGATTCGATTTCCTGCCGCCGGTATGCCTGCAGGAGCAACCGCCTGTCTTGCCAACCGCAAGCGGACCTAGAGCGCTTTCGGCCTGACTGGTCTGTCGACCCCGGGCGATTTACCCGCAGCACCGCGTTGTGTGGGGAAGCCGGGTCCTCCTTGCCATAGGCCGGGCGCGCCGAGCCCGCCATGTCGCGTCGCCACGCCTTGTTGCACAGGCAAATCATCTCGGCCTCGCCTAGTCCGGTCAAGCCGGAAGTGCTCTAATCGAGCGAGACGCCCGGGCGGCGCATGGCTGCTGCCCCGGATCATCGGCCTGCCGCGGGCGGCGGAGATGACCTTCACCGGCCAGATGCTCGATGCCGGGCAGGCACTTGCATGGAATACGGTCTCACCCGTGGTCGCGCTGAAGAGCTGATGCCGACCGCGCGCGCATTGGCGGTCATGCGTGTTTCCAATGCCTGTTTAGACTTGCCGGTGCTGTCAGCGGGTTCTTTCATGTATTTCTTCTGCATCTCGCAGTGCCTTCCTTCGCGGCGCCCCGCCCTCGGCAGCGCTTGGTTCGTTTTTTCCTGATGCACTGCTCCGCAAATCGCAGTTTTCAATCCGGCTGAAATCCCTATACTTTTGCCTGCTCCGAACTGCCGGGCAACGCGGCCTTGCACGATGCGCTGGAGCCCACAAGCGTGAGCCGGTTTTCCGGACTGCCCTGCTCCAAGACCGGCTGATGATGAGCGGCCCCTGCTCGATTCGGCGGACCGCGCGTCTTTGGATCGGCACCGGACAGACGGTTTGAGCCGGCGCATGCTTGCGCTTCAACTATCTCAAGGGACACTTATGAGTGACTTCGCAATCATCATGAGCATCATCGCCTTATGCTTTTTCTGGTGTGCATTCAGGGAGCGCTCCGAAGGAAACCGCAGTGACAGCCTCGCCCTCGCGGGGCTGGGTACCCTTAGCGGCGTCGGCGGCCTCGGTCTGTTCATTGCAGCCGTTCCCTGAAGCCGTCTGAAGACCGGGCGCACCCTTTGAGGCCGGCGCTTCGATTCATGCCGGGCGCGATCCGTTCCGCTCAAGCTTCGGGCAACCTGCCGAACGATCGCAATGCCGCGTTGACAGCACATCGATATACATTCCGTCTGGCCCTGAGTGCCGAACGCTGAACGAGCGGCGCCGGCAAACTTAACTTGCCTTTCCGTCAAACCGCAGCCGGGTTCTTCACTCGCCGCGCTTGCCTGTTCGTCATCGACTTCATGGCATCAGAAGCGGCGCCGCCGAGGGCTGCCGCTGACTAGTCGTATTCCCTCATACACTCGGCAGCGATCCACCATGCACTGTCAGCGCCGAGCCACCACTCACTCGGCGGCATAATCGGCCTTCGTATCGAGCCGATAAGCCGCATCTGAAAAATCACCAGAAAATCAATGTCTTACGGTGTCTCCCTCCGACTTTTCGGACGCTGGCACACCCCCTGCTATATCTCCTTCAAGCGCGATGAAGCGCCCATCACCCAACCCAATCAAGCCATCACCTTCAAGGAGAATCACCATGAAAGCACTGACCATCAACGACCTGTCCGTTTCCAAAGACCTCGGCGCAAAAGACATGCGCTCTGTGCGCGGCGGCCACGGTTTCCACCGCATGCCCGCCCTCTTCGCCAGCCCGCTGTTCAGCGTGGCCAAGAGCGAAATCAATTTCGATGCCGCCCAGTCCATGGGCCAGAGCCAGAACACGCTGGTCAACAACGGCAACAATGCGGCCTTCGTGCACGGCATCAAATCGGATGTCAACCCGACCCAGACCGGCAAGAACACCATCAACTTCATGTCGTAAGCGTTGCCGGTCCGATGATCAACGCCATCTACCCAATCACGTTTTTCGCCACTTCATATCTAAGGTTACTCATCATGAAAGCACTCATCGTCAAAGACCTGTCCGCATCCAAAGACCTCGACGCCAAGGACATGGCATGCGTATCCGGCGGCACGGGCATGTTCAGAATGCCTGCACTGTTCGTCGGCCCGGTGGCCAGCATCTCCAAGCGCGAGATCAACTTCGGCGCCGAGCAGGCACTGGGGCAGGAGCAGAACACGCTGGTCAACAACGGCAACAACGTCGCCTTTGCATCGGGCATCAAGTCCGATGTCAATCCGACCCAAACCGGAAAAAACACGATCAATTTCATGTCTTGAGCCGGGTGTGGCGGCGGCGGAGCTTCATCCTCCGCCATGCCGCTTGCACTGAAAGAGAGCGCAGCCTCCCTGTTCGTCTTCATTGAGCATCGCATGTCCATCCGGTGAAGGCGGGTTGCGGAGCGCAGGACTCCCGCGTCTTGAAGGAGCATAGAAATGCTTACCACGAAGATGAAAGAGCTGGTCATACGCTTATCCGTTGCCGTTGCCCTGCTGTTCAGTTCCTACTGCGCGCTGGCGCAGAATTCCCTGAGCATCGTCACCAACAATTCCAGTCTCACCTATCACAGGACAAACAACGGGCTTCCCCTGGTGCTTCAATGGAATGTCGATGGGCAGGACATATGGGTCTTCCCGGCCAGCAGGGATCTTACCTTCAAGTTCAGAAATACCCATTTCCACACCGGCGCCCATGTCCAGCCCTATCAGATGCATATCCAGGGCATCCTCGCCGCTCCCGCCCTTCCCGCGGATCCGGCGCAAGGACAGGTCTATGCAGGTGTCATCTATTCCGTCATCGGGTCCGGCTCCGGCAGCGGCCAGTCGGTCATTTCGGAAAAGATCAATGTCTTCAACGGGACTTCCAGCGCCGTTACCCTCGAGCTCATCGGCATGGGGTTCAAGGCGACCGAGGATGAGTATGCGGGCCCTGCGCTCACCGACCTGGCCGCATCCGGAAAGTTTTCGGGTTCGACGGTCACCTTCGTCGACAAGGGTTACGTTGCGGTAGAACCTTTCGGCCCCTTGACGCTGTATCAGTTTGCCTCCTTCAAGGGATTCAATCCCGAATCTTCGGTCCAGCGCGTTACCGTCGCTCCCGGCGAACACGTCACCATGATCACAGAATTGAAGTACGGTTATTGAAGCCTTTGCTGATCGGAGCTTCGTCATGAGCATCAATCATATCCGGCAATCGATGGAAGACGTCATCAGGTTCTACCGCGAGCATCCGGAGAAAGCGGTATCCACGGACAAGGCCGCGGTCGCCGTGATACAGGAAGGATTGCGCTGCAGGGCGCAGGGAGCAGATGGTGCGGTACTGGTGAGCGACATGCCGGCAGGCGTCGGCGGCGGCGGGACCGCGCCAACGCCGGGATGGTTCATGCGTGCCGCCCTTGCCAACTGCGATGCGACCTTGATTGCCATGCGTGCGGCACAGCTGGGCATCGTTCTGGAGGCGTTGGAAGTGCGCGTCGACAGCGACTCGGATGACCGCGGTTTGCTAGGCGTCGTGGACGACGTTCCTGCAGGTCCGCTTGGCATACGCATCCATGTCCGCATCAGCGCCGCCGGGGTGGCGCCGGAACTGCTGCATGACATCGTTCAGTGGGCCGAAGCCCACTCGCCCGTCGGCGATGCCTTGCGAAGAGCGATCCCGTGCAAGACGCAAATCGAATTCAGGTGAGCCTGCAACCGATCGCATGGCATGTCATGGCAACGCTACCTTGCGGATGACGACGGCGAACCGCGGCCTGATCAGCCGAACTGTCGGGAACAAGCGCATGCTGACTTGCCTCAGTCGCGCAGCCGCTCCGCGACAAACTGCCGGAACAGGCCCATTACCGGCGCCTGGGAGCGCCCGACCAGGGTGATGTAGGCAAACCGGGCAGTCGCCTGCAATCGGGGAGTAACCCGCAGCTCGACCAGACGTCCGGCATCCAGGCCTTCCCGCGCAGCAGCAGCCACGCCCAGGAATACAGCCCGTGATCGCTCGACGGTATCGATCAGACTGCCAACGTCTTCGCACTGGAGCGTTGTCATTTGCGCAGGGTTGGCCTGCGGTCCGTAGTGATCGACCAGCAGGCGCGCCACCTCGTCCGACAAAGGGGTGGAGGCGATGGGAAAGTCCAATAGCTGGGAGAGTGTCACGGTCCGGCGCCTTGCCAGGGGATGATCGGCGCGGCAGATGAAGCAGGCGCGCAGCTCCGCGACGGATTCGATCAGCAGATCCGGCGCCGGTGCGACACGGCGCGCATCGACCACCAGCGCTTCCAGCTCGCGTGCGCGCAGCTGCATCAGCTGCAGTTCGGTCGTTCCGCGCGTAATGCTCACGCGTACGCCCGGATGGTGCTCGGCGATATGACATAGCAGCGGCGTCATCAGCAAGGCACCCGGCCCGGAGCCGAGCCCGACCCGGATTTCACCGCCGCTTCCTTGATGAAACATTTCGGCGCTTCGGCGCAGCTCGAAGGATTCCTGCACGATCTGCCGGGCACGCACCACTATGTCTTGCCCCAGTGGCGTCAATTCATTGCGCTTGCCGATGCGGTCGAACAGGAGGCCGCCCAGCTCCTCTTCCAGCGTCTGGATGCTGCGGCTCAAGGCTGATTGCGTGATGTACAGCTTTTCCGCAGCCCGGCTGAATGAGCTGGTTTCCGCCACCGCTAGCAAATGTTCAAGGTGCTTGATGTGCATGGATCATTCGAAAAACGCATGATAATGAGAAAAATAATACATTGGACACATGGAAAACAGAAGCCGTAGCATAGGTTCACCATAGCAAACCTTCAATGAAAGGACAGGTCCATGTTCATGATGAAACGGCTGATGCTCCGTGCGCTGATTGCCTTGACTGCCGGCCTGCCTCTGGCAGGCAGCGTCTTTGCGCAGCACTATCCCGCCAAGCCCGTAACGCTGCTGGTGCCCTATCCGGCCGGAGGCCTGTCCGATCTTATTGCGCGTACCGTCAACCCCGTTCTGTCCAAACATCTTGAACAAGCGGTCATCGTGGAAAACGTAGGCGGCGGAAGCGGTTCCGTTGCCGCGCAGAGAGCGCTCAATGCGCCTGCCGACGGCCACATCATTTTTCAGGGCTCGCCCAACGAACTGATACTGGCGCCCCTGGCCAATTCGGCCATCAAGTTCAAAAGCGAGGAATTTCGGCTGGTGCAGATGATCTCGACAGCGCAGATTGCCTTCCTGGCCCGCAAGGATCTTCCCGTCAACGACGTCGACGGATTCCTGGACCATGCGCGCAAGATGGCAAAGGACGGCAAGCCGATCACCTTTGCCAGCGTCGGCCCCGGCTCCTTCTATCATCTGCTGGGCGAACACATGTCCAAGCTGACCGGCATTCCTATGCTTCACGTTCCTTACAAGGGAGCCGCGCCGGCCGAGCAGGACCTGATCGGCGGACAGGTCGATATCTTCCTGGCGCCCTATGGCAAGAAGTACGACAGCCTCTACAAGCAGGGCAGGCTGAAAATACTGGCCATGCTCAACAGCGAGCGCCTGGAAAGCGTGAAGGACTATCCTGCGATCAGCGAAAGCAAGGGCTTGAAGAATTTCACCTTCAACATCTGGACCGGTTACTTCGTCAAGAAGGACACGCCAGAGCCCGTCGTGCAGGCCTTGCACAAAGCCATTACTGAAACGCTCAATGATCCTGCGGTGCGCATCAAGCTCGAAGACAACAGCCAGCTGCTGCCCAAGCCTCTGCCTCTATCCGCGGCGGCCAGGGCCTATGGCGACGGCATTGCCCAGTTCCGCGCCATTGCGAAGTCAATCAATCTTCAGCCTGAGTGAACATGATGCCGACATTGCAACATACGATATCGGCGCAGGCCGAGGAATTCGCGGCACTGCGCCGCGACATCCACCGCCACCCGGAACTGGGATTCGAAGAGACGCGGACCAGCGAACTGGTGGCCCGGCGCCTGCGCGGATGGGGCTATGAGGTGACCTGCGGCCTGGGCGGCACCGGCGTGGTCGGACGATTACGACGCGGCAACGGCAGCAAGTCCCTTGGCCTGCGCGCCGACATGGATGCGCTGCCTATACAGGAAGCCACCGGCCTTCCCCACGCCAGCTGTCACGCCGGCGTGATGCATGCCTGCGGTCATGACGGCCATACCGCCATCCTGCTGGCCGCGGCAAAATATCTGGCCGGGCACGGCCGCTTCAGCGGCACGCTCAACCTGATCTTTCAGCCGGCTGAAGAAGGCCTGGGCGGCGCCAAGCGGATGATGGAAGACGGCTTGTTCGAGCGCTTTCCCTGCGACGCCATTTTCGCGATGCACAATATGCCGGGCTTGCCGGTCGGACAACTGCTGCTGCGCGATGGCGCCACGATGGCGTCGAGCGAGAACATCACCATCACGCTCGAGGGGATCGGCGGTCACGGCGCGATGCCGCATTACGCGGCCGACCCTGTCGTTGCCGGTGCGGCGATTGTGCTCGGATTGCAGACCATCGTGTCGCGCAACGTACCTCCGCTGCAAATGGCAGTCATCACGGTGGGCGCGATGCTGGCCGGACAAGCCAATAACGTCATTCCGCAAAGCGCGATCCTGCGCCTTAGCGTGCGGACCCTTGATCGGGAAGTGAATCAGATGGTCAGGCGCCGCATCCGGGAACTGGTTGAAGCGCAGGCCAGGAGCTACGGCGTGCAGGCACACATCGATTTCCACGGCGGCTATCCGGTTCTGGTGAATACGACTGCGGAAACCGAATTCGCCCGCGCCGTCGCCCTTGAGCTGCTTGGAGAGGAACGGGTCGTTCTGCAAACCGATCCGCTGACCGGTAGCGAGGATTTTGCGTTCATGCTGGAAAAGGTGCCGGGAAGTTATCTGCTGATCGGCAACGGCGACCAGTCGACCGGCGGCCATGGTGCCTGCATGGTGCACAATCCGAACTATGACTTCAACGACGACAATATCGCCACGGGTGCGGCTTACTGGAGCCTGCTGGCCGAGCGTTTTCTGGCACCGTAGTTCCGTTCCCGAGCCGAAGGCTCGAAGGCAAGCAGGCGCGCAACACATCTGCTCCCGACCGTGCCGGACAGGCTGCCATTGCCGATTCGGAAATCCGTTTTCCGGTATATTTCACCGTAACGTTTCGTAATCGGCCGCCGGCAGCACATGACCCAGTTTGACCAGTACATCAAAGCAGCCACGCGTGACAACACGAGAAAGGCTTATCAGGGAGCGATCCGCCACTTCGAAGTCGAATGGGGAGGCTTCCTGCCGGCCACCAGCGAGAGCATCGCCCGCTATCTGGTCGATCATGCCGAATCCCTGTCGGTCAATACGCTGCGCCAGCGGCTCGCCGCGCTCGCCCAGTGGCACCTCGAGCAGGGCTTTCCCGATCCCACCAAGGCGCCGATCGTGAAAAAGGTATTCAAGGGCATTCAGGTGCTGCATCCGGCACGGGAAAAACGTGCCAGGCCGCTGCAGATCGAACAGCTGGCGCAGGTCGACCGCTGGATCGAATCCGCCATGGCGGCCGCACGGGCCGACAGCAATCGCGGCGCGGAGCTGCGGCACCTGCGAAACCGGTCGCTGCTGCTGCTCGGTTTCTGGCGCGGCTTTCGGGGCGATGAATTGACCCGGCTGCGCGCCGAGCATGTCGAGGTCATGCCTGGCCAGGGCATGACCTGCTACTTCACGCTGACCAAGACCGACCGGCGGCTCCGGGGCACGACATTCAAGGCGCCGGCCCTGGCCCGGCTCTGCCCGGTGGAGGCCTATCTGGCGTGGGTGGATGCGGCAAAGATCAGCGAAGGAGCGGTTTTCCGCGCAATCGATCGCTGGGGCCATGTCGGCGACGAAGGCCTGCACATCGACAGCCTGGTGCCGCTGCTGCGCTCGATCCTGAAGGAAGCCGGCGTCGAATCTCCCGAGCTGTACAGCGGCCATTCGTTGCGGCGCGGTTTCGCCACCTGGGCCAGCGCCAATGGCTGGGATGTCAAGACGCTAATGGAATACGTCGGCTGGAAGGATGTGCACTCCGCCATGCGATATGTCGACAGCGCCGATCCGTTTGCGCGACAGCGGATCAATGACATGCTGGATCTTGAAAAGCTGCCGCCGCGCCTTGGATGAGCCGGGGCGCCGCTGCATCCCGCATTGTTAGACTTTCAAGTCTGAAGCTGCCAGCCGGAAGTTTTCGGCGCATGTCTGTTGTGGCAACGTCTCGATATGGGCCTGGTTCTTTCTAGGTCGCCGGGAAACCAGTATTATGTTTCCCAGCAAAAATAGATAGAGACAAGGTCTACGAACCGTGCGCAGAGACAATAACGGGCAGACGAGTACAGCCTCGGGCCAACATCATGGTTCTGCACGAGATCTGGCAGAGCATGCAACCACCGTCGTATGGACTTCCGACTTGCAGGGAGTCTGTACCTGCATTCATTCGGATGTTCCCGACAAGTTTCCCGAGCAAGGCAAATTCGCGCAATCCGAATGGCTGGAGGCGATCTGCCCGGAAGACCGCATTCGTCTCAAACCGGCCTTCCAGGAAGCAAGGGATAAAAGAATCGGTTATCAGTTCGAGTACCGGGTCATCAAGAGCGACGGCTCCACCCGATGGCTGCGAAGTTCCGCCGTTCCGCGCTTCAAGGAAAACGGCGAGTTTCTCGGATATGCAGGAGCAATCACCGAGTCCACGGAACTGCGCGAGGCAGTTCTCGAATTGGCGAAAAGCGAACTTGCGCTTCGCCTGGTGATGGAACACAGTACCGACCTGATCAGCCACAATGCGCCGGACACCGGCGACTATCTGTATGTCTCCCCGTCATCGGAAGTCCTGCTCGGATTCCCGCCCGAGGAATTGCGTGGAGTCAGTGCCTATTCCCGCATCCACCCGGATGATGCGCATCTTGTTCGAGCCGAAGTGGCGAGACAGGCGGCAGGCGAAACCGGCAGCAGGCTGGTTGAATTCCGCATCAGGCACAAGGCAGGCCACTACCTCTGGCTGGGAGCGAAGATAAGGGTGCTGCGCGATCCGATCACGGAAGACAAGCTCGGCGCAGTCGTCGTGGCGCGCGACATCGGAAGCGAGCGGCGCGAGCGCGAGGCCCTGATGCGCAGCGAAGAGCGGTTCCGCAGCCTGGCCAACCTCTCGTCCGACTGGTACTGGGAGACCGATGCCGAAGGCCGCTTCACCTATGTCTCGGACGGCCTGTACAGGCTCTTTGGCGCCTCCCCCGAGGAAGTCATCGGCCGCACGCGTGTCGAGCGCGCCGCAGACACCGATCAGCCCGGATTGCGCGAATACCTGAACCTGTTCGCGCAGCGCAAGGTGTTCAGGGACATCCGCTACTGCGTCTATGTGCAAAGCAAGGGTACGGTACGGCATTCCGCCATTTCCGGAGAACCCGTTTTCGAGGATGGGAAGTTCACCGGCTACCGCGGCGTCGGCAGGGACATCACCGAACAGATCGTCGCCGAAAAGCGGCTGGAACGCCTCGCCACGCATGATTCGCTCACCGGTCTGGCGAACCGGTCCCATATGCAGGAACGTCTGCAGCAGCTGCTGGAAGATTCGAAGGCAAAGGCTCAGGTCGCCGTGCTGTTCATCGACCTCGACAGGTTCAAGGAAGTCAACGACACCCTCGGCCATGCACCGGGCGATGTACTGCTGACGGAAGTGGCGCGCCGGCTCCGCAAGAATCTGCGGCCGGACGATCTGGTGGCCCGTCTCGGCGGGGACGAGTTTGTCGTCGCGGCGCCTTGCGTGCGCGGCGTCGAGTCGGCACAGAAACTGGTTGAGAAGCTCAGTTCGGCGCTTTCCGAACCGATGCTCATCGCGGGTCATGAAGTTTTCGTCCGTGCCTCGGTCGGCATCAGCATGTATCCCGACGACGCCACGACCAAGGACGCTCTGCTGCAGGCTGCTGACATCGCAATGTACCGCGCAAAGGAAGCCGGCCGCAACAGCTACCGCTTCTTCAACCAGGAGATGAGCGAACAGATGAAGGGGCGGATGACGATAGAGAATTCCCTGCACCGCGCCCTCGAGCGGAAGGAATTCGAACTTCACTACCAGCCCAGGGTCAGCCTGGCGACGATGCAAGTCACCGGCTTCGAAGCGCTGATCCGCTGGAATCACCCGCAGCTTGGCCGCATCCCTCCTCTGGATTTCATTCCGATCGCCGAGGAGCGCGGTTTCATTGAAGAGATCGGGCGATGGGTGCTGGAAGAAGCCTGCCGCCATGCGCAGCGAATCAATGAAGCCACCGGCACACCGATCCGCATCTCGGTCAACCTGTCTGCGCGGCAATTGGGTCAGGACCGTCTCGTTGCCGACGTTCGCAACGCCTTGGCAACGTCGGGACTGCAAGCCGGTCTGCTCGAGCTGGAGCTTACCGAGACGTCGCTCGTCAATGACATCGAGGCATCCGCCGCCATCTTCCAGGCGCTCAAGGGGCTTGGCGTATCCCTGGCTGTCGACGACTTCGGGACGGGCTATTCGGGCCTGGCTTATCTGGGCCAGTTTCCGATCGATGTTTTGAAACTCGACCGTTCGTTCGTGAACCGGAAGAACCGCGACAAGACCGGAAACAGGCGAGTCATCGAGGCGTTTATCGAGATGGCGCACCGGTTGGGCCTTCCGGTCGTCGCCGAGGGCGTGGAAACGGCCGACATACTGGCTTTCCTCCAAAGGTGCGGATGCGACGAAGCGCAAGGGTATTATTTCGCGGCCCCGCTCCCCGCAAACGACGTTGCTCCTTTCCTGGAACGCTACTCCTGCGGTGCCGGCACCTTCACCTATTGATCCGGCCCGAAAAATGGCGCATTTTCCGGGCCGCTGATCTCACCCTTTACCGCTGAGAGAGGGCCGGGATGAGGGAATCCGGCTCAACATAGTTTCGAGCCGGATCCATGATCTTTCCGCGGATGGGGCGCTGCGCCCCTGTCTCGGGACAAGCCTGCTTGCAAGCACAAGCAAGGTGCTTTTCCCGGCGGGAAAATGCATTTCCGTCTTCAATTCCGCCAGAAGCATTTCCTCCGCGGCGCAAACTCGCCCCAGGAGATCAGGTTGCCGAAGCATGGTTTTGACACGGCATCCTTACCGAAGAGATTTTGATGAACTCTGGGTACGATAGGCGTCAAACACATGGACAGCGGTAACATTGATCCACCGACCCGCTCGGGCCAAATTCTTCAATCAAGTCGAGCCAGACCCGGAACATGAAGAGAAATCTGTTTTTTGCGTTCCTGCTTGCCATCTTCCTGCTTCAAGGAACCGTGGCGGCGATCGGCATCGACGCGTCGCTGTCTCCGCAGCAAAGCAGCGAAGCAGTTCCGGCCTCAGCTGCGCAAGAAGACAGCGCCCTCAAGATTGCCGATGTTTCGACGGTGTCTTCAACTCTCGAAGAGCTTTCCGACTATGCCCTCCCCGCTCAGCCGGATCCCTCGACGCTGACACGTTCGGCGCGCTCCGCAAGCTCGCCGCTCTTCTTCCTGTCAATTGTTCCCTTGACCGCAAAGCCGCCGCCGCGGACATGACCGTCCTCTTTGCATGCTGACGAGCACGACGATTTTCGTCCGCATGTCCTGTTCCCATTGCACATGTTGACATGAAAGGCTTTGAACGCCTGGACAGTTCACTTATGTCAGAAGAATCGAGGATAAATCATGTTTCATTCCATTTTGATACCGGTTGACGGTTCGCCATTGTCGATGCGGCCGATACAGCCTGCGATTGATCTCGCGAAAATGTCCCGCGCCGGGATGGTAGTGCTCTCCGTGGCGGAGCCGCGCCTGTACAGGGCATCGGACCACGATGCGCTTCGGAGCGGCCAGGATGTCGAGCACATGCATCTTGAAGCGGCCAGGCAGATCGTAGAAAAGGTGCGTGTCCTGGCGGAAGAAGCCGGCGTAAAGTGCAAGAGCGTGGTCTCGATGTCGGCGCTGCCCTGCAGTGAAATCCTCAGCATCGTCGAGAAGGAAAACTGCGATCTCATTGTCATGGCCACCCGGGGAAACATGGGCGTCATCGATACGATCTTCAGCGAAAGCACGACCCAGGAAGTGCTTCAGAAGGCTTCGGTGCCGGTACTGGTCTTTCCCTGATGGCCGTCCCTGCCAGGCAATCACCCGGGCGCATGGAGCCGGTTCGCGCAGCACGGCGGGCTCGATGCCGGCACTGCGGCGCGCGGCGCATCTCATGCACGCGCGCAGTGCTTGCCGGGTTCGGGGCGCCCGCGGGGGTTTGAAGCGGATTTCCGGTGCAGCCGGCCGGCCGTCCGGTCTTCCGCTCGCATAAACCTGACTTCGCCAAGGTTCGGTGCATGCCATTGCTTTAGCTGAGCTTCGGTCATGCTTTTTCTGACTGAACTTAAGCCTGGCCTAAGACTGCCGTGAGAGCATGTGCCGGAGTTCTCAACACCCTGCGCATTCATTGCGATTCCTTACTTCTTGCGAATTGGAGAAATGCCTCATGCTGCCTGTACCCGAGTTCCATGCTTACCTGAACCGCAAAATTAACCAAGAGAATGCTTCGAATTTCGATGCAAGCACGCCTGGCTTCAAGCAAAGGCAGATGACCAAGCAAGGCCGCAGCGAACAGGAACGCAACGACCGTTATGGCCGGTTCGGAAATCGGCAGGCACGGCTCGTCGCCGCGCAGATGGACTTTGGTGAAGAGGGTTGAGTCTCCCTTCAGACTGCACGCCGTCCGCGTCTGTCACAGACCCTAGAGCGCTTTCGTCTTGACTGGTCTGTCGATGCCGGGCGATGTGCCGGCGGCACTGCGTTGTGCGGGAACGCCGAGTCCTCCTTGCCATGGGCCCGGGGCGCCGAGCTGGCCATGTCGCGTCACCACGTCTTCGTCCACGGACCGGCCTGCAGGCCAGGCCGCCTACGGCAGCGCAAACCGGTGGTTTGAGAAACCCCGTCTTCGCCCGCAGGCACATTACCTCGGTCTTGCCTAGTCCAGTATGGCAGTACCGCATTCGTCACGCCGGGCGTCAGTATCGGCATACCCGTGAGTATCCAACGCCAGCGGCTGAATCGCCGAGCCCTATTGCCGCCGGCGGCCGGGCCGGGTTCCGGCTGCCGGCGATGCGTTCATTCTCTGGTTTCGGAACGATAGACGCCGCCCGAGGATACACCGGTATCCTTTTTCCCGGCACGCAAGTCGCGGTACACCGCGGCACGCATGATCATCATCGATACCACAGGGGCGGTCATGAACACGAAGGCGGTAATGATCAGTTCATGAACGACGACGCGCGACTGCAGCACCGAGAAGTACAGGATGGAAGCCATCAGGATGCAGCCCGCGCCGAGCGTGACCGTGATGGCCGGGCCGTGTATCCGCTGGTAGAACGACGGGAGCCGCATCAAACCGAGCGCGCCGATGAGGATGATGCTGCCCCCGAGGATGACCAGCACGGCGACGGGAACCGCCGCCCACACGGGAATATTTTCCACGGCGTTCATTCGATAACCTCCCCGCGCATCAGAAATTTTGCAATCGCGATCGTCGATACGAATCCAAGCAGGGCGATCAGCACCGCCGCTTCGAAATAGACTTCGCTCCTGAAGCGGATGCCAAGCACCAGGGCCAGCAGCATCGCGCACATCCACAAGGTATCGAGCGCCAGCGCCCTGTCGTGCGCCGACGGTCCGATCACCAGGCGCACCGTACAGAAGAGCATGGCAAGCAGCACGCAGACAAAGGCATAAATTATCGACATTTCAAGAATTGAGGCCATTTCGACCACTCCTATTCAAAGATTTCGATCAGCGGCTTTTCATAGCGCTCCTTGATCGTATCGATCCACCACTGCGCATCGTGCAGGTCGAACACATGCAGCACCAGTTCGTGCTTCTCCTCAAGGATTTCCACCCATACGGTGCCCGGCGTGGTGTTGATCAGGCAGGACAGCATCGCCAGTCCGTACGGGTCGCGCATGTCCAGCGGTATCTTGATGAACTGCGAGTTCACCCTGTCCGCCTTCGCGAACAGGATGATGCGGCTGACGTTGAAGCAGGAGCGCACGATCTCGGCAAGCGCCATGCCCATCAACCGGGCAAAGGCCACCGGCTTCGCCAGCCGAGGGTAGCCGAGCGGCTGCAGGTTTCTCGTCAGGATCGGCACGGCGATGCCCAGGCAGGCGCCCAGCAGCAGGTGCGCCGGCTCCAGGCTCTGGTTGAGCAGCAGCCACAGCACGAGCAAAGCTGCGGATATCCCGGGATAGGGAAGCAGCCGGCTCACTTGGCATTCTCCTTGGGCGGGTTGGGAACGGCTGGTTCATCCAGCACGCGCTGCATGTATTGCGCCGGCTGGTGGATGCCATCCGAGGTGCGCCGCAGATAGTCGAATACCGGCCCGGCTTGCACCGTCATGACGACGCACGCCAGGATCAGCATGCAGATCGGCACCACCTCCGCTGCCTGAAGCCGGGGCGGTGCGATGTCGCCCGAGGCCCAGAAGGTGCGCACGCCGAAGCGCAGCATCGAGATGATGGCGGCAAGGCCGGAGATGACGATCAGGGCCATCAGCATCCATCTGACAAAACCGTTTCCGTGCCCCGCCGTCTCCGGCATGAGCAAGGCATGGAACATGCTGAACTTGGCCACGAAGCCCGACAGCGGCGGCAGGCCGGCGATGATCAGCGCACAGGCGGCGAACGACAGGCCGAGAAATGCAAGCGCAGCCGGTATGCCGACGCCGACCGGCGGTTCGGGCGCGTCTTCGATGGCAAAGGCTTCCATGGTCACCGCCAGCACGCTTGCACCCGGCGTCCGGATGCGGTCTATCAGTTCGATCAGCAGGATGAATGCCGCCACGGCCAGCGTCGATCCCACCATGTAATAGAGGCCTGCCGTCACCAGCGACGGCTGTCCGTATCCGACTACTGCGAGCAAGGTGCCGGAAGATACAATGGCGCCGTATCCGGCCATCCTGCCCGGGCTTTCGCTGGCAAGCATGCCGGCGGCGCCGTAGACGATGGTCGCCATGCCGCCCCACAGGAGAGCGTCGAAGCCGAAGCCGGCAGCGTCTCCGGCGTCGTCGGAAAAGACCAGCAGCCACACCCGCAGAATTGCATAGGCGCCGACCTTGGTCATCAGCACCAGCATGGCGCCCACCGGCGGCGACGCCGTGGCATAGGCTGCGGGAAGCCAGAAGCCCAGCGGCCACATCGCGCTTTTCACCAGGAAGGCGACGGCAAGCACCGTCACGGCCAGTTTCAGCAGCGCTAGATCCGTGTCGTTCATTCTTGCGATGCGCGATGCGAGATCCGCCATGTTGAGCGTACCGCTGCTGGCGTAGATGAGCGCGACCCCGATCAGGAACAGCAAGGACGCCACCAGGTTGATGGCGATGTAATGCATGCCGCTGCGCAGCCGGCTCGCATTGTAGCCATGCAGCAGCAGGCCGTACGACGCTGCCAGCATCACTTCGAAGAACACGAACAGGTTGAACAGGTCGTGGGTGAGGAATACGCCGTTCAGGCCCATGATCAGGAACTGGAAGAGCGACTGGAAATGCACGCCCACCCGGCTCCAGCGCAGCATCGAATACAGCAGCGCGGCCGTGGAAAGCAGCGCGGTCACCAGCAGCAGCATTGCCGACAGCCTGTCGGCCAGCAGTGCGATGCCGAACGGCGCCATCCAGTTCGCGGCCAGATATACCCCGATGCCATGCCGCCAATGCTCGCCGTCGGTCAGCATGACGAGCGCGATCGCCACGGCGGTCAGGCTCAGCACGGACACCAGGCTGAGCAGGAACTTGAACCAGTGGCGGCTATGCTTGATCGGTACCTGCAGAGCGCCGCAAATCAGCGGAATGAGAACAGGTGCAATGATCAGATGCTGGGTCCATCCGATGCTCATAGATCCGGCTCCTCGCCGTCGACATGATCGGTGCCGGTCAGGCCGCGGGTGCCGATCATGATCACCAGATAAAGCGCCGTGGTGGCGAAGCCGATGACGATGGCCGTCAGCACAAGCGCCTGCGGCAGCGGGTCGCTGATCAGGGCAGGATCGGGAGTTCCCTCTCCCGGTATCAGCGGCGGACGGTTCACCCACAGACGCCCCATGATGAAGATGAACAGGTTGACCGCATAGGACATCAGCATCAAGCCGGTCAGCACCTGGAAACTTCTCGGGCGCAGGATCAGCCATATTCCGGAACCGAACAGCACGCCGATGGCAATCGAGATGACCGCTTCCATCAAGAAATCTCCTGTGTTGGTATCGCGGCGGGAATGGGAAGCCCGCCGCCCGGCACGCGATGGCTGCGCACGGACTGGTGAGCGAGCGCAACGAGAATCAGCATGGTCGAGCCGACCACGGCGGCGAATACGCCGAGATCGAAGACGAATGCGCTCGGCACGTGAATTTCGCCCAGCACCGGCAGGTGCAGGTGGGCCGTGTGGCTGGTCAGGAAGGGATAGCCGACCAGCCATGCACCCAGCCCGGTGAAGATGGCGAGCAGCAGGCCGTAGGCGATCCATCGGTGCGGCCGCAGGCGGATATGCGCCTCCAGCCACGCGGTGCCGGCAATCATGTACTGCACGATGATGGCGGTGGCGAAAATCAGCCCGGCGACAAAACCGCCGCCGGGCAGGTTGTGCCCGCGCATGAAGAAATATACGGCGATGACGCCCATGAAGGGCAGCAGGAAGCGCAGGTAGACCGCAGGAATCATCAGGTAACCGGTGGCGGCATGCTGGGACGGCGTCTGGCGCACCGCCGGATCGAGATCGCTCACCTGCTGCGCGGGAATCGCGACGCTCTCCGGCGCCGGCCGGAAACGGCGCAGCAGCGCGTAGACCGTCAGCGCGACAATGGAGAGCACGGTGATCTCGCCCAGGGTGTCGAAGCCGCGGAAGTCGACCAGCAGCACGTTGACCACATTTGTTCCTCCGCCTTCGGGAAGCGCGCGCAGGATGAAGAAGTCGCCGATGCTTTTCGGCGCGGGGTGCAGCAGGACGATGTAGCTGAGCGCCGCCAGACCCGCTCCGCCGGCGACGGCGATGAGCAGGTCGCGCAGACGGCGTACCAGGACCGGGCGCGGTATGCGCTCGCTGAACCCCAGCGGCCGGGGGCGAGGCGGCAGCCAGCGCAGGCCAAGCAGGATCAGCACCGTGGTCACGGTCTCCACCATCAACTGGGTCAGCGCCAGGTCGGGCGCTGAGAGCCAGAGGAAGGTCATGCTGGTCACCACGCCCGTGCCGCCGACCAGCAGGAGCGCCGCCAGACGATGGTACTTGGCCTTCCAGGCCGCCGCCAGCGCGCAACCGCAGCCGACCGCCCACATCAGCGCGAACAGCGGGTCCAGGCCGGCCAGCTGCAGGCCCACCCAGCCGGGAAGCGGCCGGACCACCAGCAAGGGCGCGGCAATGAGCACCAGCATCACCATCATCAGCTGGGTCTGCAGGCGCCGTGCGCCGAAGCGGTCGACCAGCCATGCCGCCGATACCGACAGCATCAGCATGGTGGTTTCATAGGCCTGCGCGCCTTTGAGGCGGTGCAGCACCGGCGGCTTGTCGCGCGTGGCCAGCGTGTAGTAACGGCGCAGCACGATGTAAAACAACACGCCGCCGGCCAATGCGGCAACGCTCATCAGCAGCGGAAGGTTGAAGCCGTGCCAGATGGCCAGGTCGTATTCCGGGATTTCCTTGCCGAGAACCGACGCCGCCGCCAGCGCCAAAAAGGGGCCGACCGTCAGGTCCGGCAGCATCCCGACCACCACGCACAACAGGGCCAGCAGTTCGACCGGGAACCGCATCCAGCGCACAGGCTCGTGCGGCGCCTTGGGAAGGTCCTGCGGGATCTTTCCGAAGAAGACGCTGATGAAGCGCAGCGAATAGGCGACGCTGAATATGCCCATCGCCACCGCGGCATACGACATCCACCAGTGTTCGGTGCCGCCCACGTGCACCGTCTCGGCAAAGAACATTTCCTTGGACAGGAATCCGTTGAGCAGCGGCACGCCTGCCATCGATGCGCTGGCGACGATGGCCAGCGCCGAGGTGAACGGCGCGGCCTTGAACAGGCCGCGCAGTACCCGCATGTCGCGCGTTCCGGTTTCGTGGTCAATGATGCCTGCCGCCATGAACAGCGAAGCCTTGAATATGGCGTGGTTCAGCGTATGGAAGATCGCGGCCACGACCGAGAGCGGCGTGTCGATACCCAGCAGTACCGTGATCAGCCCGAGGTGGCTGATGGTGGAATAAGCCAGCAGCCCTTTCAGATCGTGCTGAAAGATGGCGACGAAGGAACCGAGCAGCATCGTGGACACGCCTGCCGCGCCGATGACCCAGGACCATGCCTCGGTACCGGACAATACCGGGTACAGCCGGATAAGAAGGAAGACGCCGGCCTTGACCATGGTCGCGGAATGCAGATAGGCGGACACCGGCGTCGGCGCGGCCATTGCATGCGGCAGCCAGAAATGGAAAGGAAATTGCGCACTCTTGGTCAGGGCGCCGAGTGCGATGAGGATCATCGCGGCGAGATACCAGTCGTGGCTGCGGACGATATCGCCCGCAGCCAGCACGGTATCCAGATCATAGCTGCCGGCGATGCGGCCGAGGATGAGCACGCCGCACAGCAGGCACAGGCCGCCGATGGTGGTGACGGTGAACGCCATGCGGGCGCCGCGCCGCACGTCTATCCGGTGATGCCAGTACCCGATCAGCAGGAACGACGTGAGGCTGGTCAGTTCCCAGAAGACGACCAGCTGGATCAGATTTCCGGACAGCACGACCCCCAGCATCGAGCCCATGAAGGCCAGGATGAAGGAAAAGAAGCGCGGCACCGGATCATCGGAAGACATGTAATAGCGGGCATACAGGGAGATCAATGCCCCGATGCCGAGGACGAGCATGACGAACAGCCAGGCCAGGCCGTCCATGCGCAGTGCGAAGTTCAGTCCATACGCGGGAAGCCACTCCAGCTGGTAGCGCACGACCTCGCCTTGCGATATCCGGCCATACAGGCTCAAGGTCGTCAAAAGCCCGGCGATGGCCACGCCGCCCGCTATTCCTGCCGCCCACTTTCGCACGAGCGACGGTATGCAGACGATGATCGCACTGAAAGCAAAGGGCAGGAGAACGAGGAGCAGTAGCGGCATCGAAGCTTGACGGTCAGTGAGAAGCGTTGATCTGATAGTCACCCTGGACTATAAAAAATTGTATGGCACACCTGGTGAAGCCGGCATGCGGGATATCGAGCCGCAGACCAATGTGCGCAAAACGACGTCGATGCGGCGCCACCATTGCCTGACGGAATATCCGGGGCGGCCGGCACTTTCGTCGCCATGCCCCTTCCCTTCTGTTCTTCTGTCGCATAGATAGCCGTGAAGTTGCATAGCCGGGCAATCAGTCGCAATGCCGGCAAGGCAAGATCGCTGCGGACATGCACCTCCGTTGCAGGCAGCAACCGCTGCGTCCCCGTCACCAAGGGTTGTGGTCCAGTCCGGAGGTACCGGACAGGCTCGCCCAATGGTCGCGAGACCGCAGATGAATCCGTTTGATGCATGCCGCAGGAACCGCCTTCAGGCAGGCGCCGAAATGCTTTGTCGCCGTCGAAAGGCGTTACGAACGAGGAGGAGGATTGATGCGGGGCAGATCGATGGAAGTAAACATCGGGTCGAGCGCCACTGCGGGACGCGCGCACAGTCTGACGTCATCGCGCACCATGCCGACCGTGACATAGTCCGACATTTCTTCGATGGCACAGCGCGCCTGCGTCTCATCGAGACCGCAGCTGAAAACGACGTATGCAGATGTTTCTTCCGAGCGGAAATTGAATTCCGCATTCCCTGGTCCCGGTTGAAGAACGTCGCTGCGGCTGGCGTATGCGCCGGCAATGGCGGTTGCAGTCATGATTTGAGCAGAAACCAGAATTGTCAGCAGCCAAATAACGACTTTCTTCATGGGACAAAACAGTCAATGGTGGGTTATGTTTCCTGTCTGACTGAGCGCCTTGTAAAAAGATCCAGTCAAGCCGATGGTAGCACATGTGCCTGCGCCTGTTCAGGCCGGAAATACCTGTCATACCACGCAGAAAAATTGTTCGAGCCGGAACCAAGCGCCGGCATGAATTGCCGGCAACAGGCTGGCCGCGGATTGCGCGGCTACCCCCGGTAGCGCGACTCCAGCAGATCAACTTCCCTCACCAGCCTGCGCGCGGTTTCATCCGAGATCCGTCCTTCGCGCGCGAGATTGAAGATGGCCTTGCGCTCCGCCTGCAGGGCGGCCATGCGAAATGCGCGTTCGACTTCATCGGCCTTGCGCACCTGCGCGGCTGCGCTGCCTTCCGCCATGCCGTCGCCGGTCAGGCGGCGCCGGGACAAGGACGACACGCGCGTGGCCGCCTGCGCGTAGACATCGACGTCCTCGGCCTTGCCGAGGAATTTCTTCTGCGTCCTTTCAATCGCGGTCAAGGCGGCACGCGTCGCCTCGAGGCGCGCCAGGTCCTCTTCCTGCTGCTCGGCCGGCTCTTCCGGAAAGGTCACGCCGCGCAATAGGCGGGGCAAGGCGATGCTTGCAATGATCAGCGACAGCAGGATGACCGACGTCGCGAGGAATATTGCAAGGTCACGCGCCGGAAAGGCCGTACCGTCAGGCATGAGCAGCGGCAAGGTCAGCACGCCGGCCAGCGTGATCGCGCCACGCACTCCGGCGACCGACATCGCCAGAATCAGGCGTCCGGGCAGTTTGGCGACCGATTCACCCGTCCAGGCCGCCTTGTAGAGCGTGAGCTTGAAGGAAGCCCATACCCAGATCAGGCGCAAGATCATCAGGCCGGATGTCAGGGCCACGGCATAGACCGCGAGCCACCAGGGATTGGCATGGCCGCTCTGCTCCACCGACTCGGCCGCGCCGCGCAGGATGCTCGGCAATTGTTCGCCCAGCAGCACGAACATGATGCCGTTCAGCGCGAATTGGGCGGTGTCCCACACTGCGGTGCGGTGCAGCCGCGTCAATGCCAGCGCCCGGCCGCTCAGTTCGACGTAGCTCATCGTGATGCCTGCCGCGACCGCCGCAAGAATGCCCGATGCATGAACGTGCTCCGCGAGAAGATAGGCGCCAAAGGGCGTGAGCAGACTGATCAGGATCGGCGAGCCGGTTTCCTCGCCAAGATGGCGCGACAGCCAGCGCTGCGCAAGGCTGATCAACAGCGTCACGGCGACTCCCATCCCCAGGCCCGCGAGTGCCAGCCACAGGAAGGTCATGGACGCCGAGGCGAGGGAAAAGCTGCCGGTCAGGGTCGCTGCCACCGCAAAGCGAAAGCAGACGAGCCCTGTCGCATCGTTGAGCAGGGATTCGCCTTCCAGGATGTGCATCATCCGCTTGGGAATGGGCACGCGCGCCGTGATGGACGACACGGCCACGGGATCGGTCGGCGAGATGATTGCCGCCAGTGCGAACGCCACGGGCAGCGGCATTGCTGGAATCAGCCAGTGCGCAATCAGCCCGACGCCGAACACCGTGAAGACGACCAGTCCCAGGGCCAGTTCGAGAATCGTGGCCTTGTCGCGGAACAGGCCATCCTTGGGAATGCGCCATCCGTCGAGGAAAAGCAGCGGCGGCAGGAACAGCAGGAAGAAGATCTCCGGGTCGAGCACCACACCATGGCTCGACACGGCCGCGATCAGCGCACCCAGTCCGATCTGAACAAGCGGCAGCGGCACGGAGAACGGCAATGCACGCACCAGGTATCCGCTGGCCACCACGGCCAGCAGCATCGATAGAGCGATCCCTATGAAACCCACTTGTTTTCCTTGTTGCCGCCTTTATGGCCGGGAAATGCATGTTGCCATTTTCTCATGGCCAGTGGCCAAGGCCTTTGTGGCAGCAGGAAGCATCCGCCTGGATTAAAAAACAGGCAGGGTTCAGACTTCGATTATTCCCGATCCCGCAATAACGCATTGCTGCGCAGGCTGTTTTTCTCCTTTCGCGCAACGCCTACACTGTGCTTCATCGATGAGCACACAAGACAACGCGTGCGACTCACCGAGGCAGG
>Ga0194137_10000257_pt1 | contig 37589 bp, 20 predicted proteins | sample TARM_MetaG_T3_14_FD_134025 | JGI IMG/M metagenome (GOLD analysis project Ga0194137, IMG submission 134025) | Freshwater microbial communities from Pennsylvania, USA, analyzing microbe dynamics in response to fracking - TARM_MetaG_T3_14 (version 2) | ecosystem: Environmental > Aquatic >... | reverse complement strand
GAACCGTTCCTTTCCGGACATGCTGCTGTCCATGACCGGCAAGAACGATGAGCCGTCGCGCCGGATCGGACGCCTCAGCACCGGTGTGCTGGCGGAGGAAAGCATCGCGCTGCAGGTGCAGGGCGATCTCAACAAGACGGATCGGGCATCCGACTTCGCCATCGCCTCCAATATCGAGGTGGCGGGCACCGTGTTCGACGCTTCCGGCAAATCCGTCGCCGAAGACGGAACGGTAACGTACAGGCCGCAGGCCTACTTCACCGTGCAGGATGCGGACGGACAGACCCGATACACGAGAGGCGGACAATTCCACTTGGCGGCCGACGGTTCCCTGCTTACGGCGGACGGCTCGGCCGTGCTCGGCAAGAACAACCGCCCGGTGACGTTCCCGGCCGGCACCTCCATGGATTCGCTGAAGCTGAACGGCGCCTACGATTTCACGGATGCGGACGGCGTTGCTACGGGCAGATCGCTGCTGATCACGCGAGTCGACCGCGTTCAGGACCTGATCCGCGAGGGAGACGGCAAGTTCCGTCTTGACGGGCAGGGCGGGGCGGCTCCGGCGACGGCGGCGGACGGTGTGGAAGTCCGTCAGGGGTATACGGAGCGCTCCAACGTCGACGCCACCCAGGCGATGGTGGATATGATGGGCGCACTGAGAGCCTACGAGGCGAATCAGAAGGTCGTCCAGTATTACGACAAGAGCCTGGAGAAGGCCGTCAACGAAGTCGGCAAGGTGTGAGGAGGAACGGTAGATGAACGGATCGATAATCAATGCGTCGGTGACGATGAACGCCCTGCAGCAGCGGCTTGACCTGCTGGCCGAGAATATCGCCAACGTGAATACGGCAGGCTATAAACGCAAGCAAGGCACGTTCGAGGATCTGCTCACGAACGCCAAGCAGCAGCCCGAGGCGTTCCGCAAGGACGGCCGCATCGGACCGATGGGCTACAACCAGGGCTGGGGCGCCCGTTTCCTGCAGCTGGGACCTGACATGACCCAAGGCTCGCTCAAGGAAACCGGCACCGCTACGGATCTGGCGATCGAAGGAAATGCGCTCTTCCAGGTGGAGGCGGACGGCAAAACGGCCTATACCCGCAGCGGCGCCTTCCAGTTGACGGTGAGAGGCAACGGTGATACGATACTGGCGACAGAAGCGGGGTATCCTGTTCTCGGCACTCGGGGAGGCGCGGGCCAGCCTGGACCGATCGTCGTTCCGGCCGGCGTCACGCTGCAGATCAGCGGCGAAGGCGTCGTGGAAGGCGTGCATGGGGATGGAACCCGCGAGAATCTCGGGCAGCTGAGCCTTGTATCTCCAGCTCGACCCGAGCTGCTCACTCCGGTGGAGGACAACCTGTTTGTCGTCCCGGACGGAATTGCGGCGGGAGACGTGCTTACCGACGCCGCAGCCGGTCCCGACAGCGGAATCGCTGTCCGCCAAGGGTATGTCGAGCAATCCAACGTCAACGTCGTGGATGAGATGACCGAGCTTTTGAACGTGCAGAGGGCTTATCAGCTGAGCGCCAGGGCGCTGACCTCCGCCGATTCGATGCTGGGCATGGCCAACAACATGCGCGGCTAGATTCCTGTTCCTCCATGCTGCGGCGCGGTGGGAATCTGCCGCGCAATAGATTACGGAAGGATTCTCTTCCGGAGGAATAGGATGATGACCATGGTGCAGAATGAATCCCACACCCGCATGTCGGGAGGAGGGGCGGCGTCCCGTCCGGCCGACAATTTCCGGCCGAGCGACAGCCAAGCTCCCCTGGACCGGGAGGCAGAACCATCTTCGCCGGACGCTCCGGCAGCAGCCAAGACCAAATCCAAGGCAAAGCCGAAGCGGCGCAGCCGGTTCACCGCGTGGTGGTTCGCCCGCAAGGTCATCGTGCTGGCGCTGTTCGTCGGCGCGCTGACAGGCGGCCTTTATCTGGGCTTCGTCGTCCTGGGCAAGGGAAGCATGGACGATGCATTCGACTTTGGCGTCTACAAGCATATTTACGACCTTATCTTCGCGGATTCCTAGATGTATCCGGCCTCCTTTCGGGGCCGGATTTTTTTGCGGCCGCCGATTCAAGGCCACGGCAAAAAAAGCCGGAGCAAAGGCATTGCGCCTTTCGCTCCGGCTTTTGTATATGCGGCTTTATTTTACGGTGACCCTTACGCTTACGGTCTTGCCTTCAAAAGCGGCCTTGATCGTAGCCGTGCCTTTGGCGGCGGCGGTGACGGCTCCGCCTGCGGTAACGGTCGCCGCGGCTTCCTTGCTGGAAGTCCAGACAGCCGCCGCGGTGACTTCCGCCTGCGTGCCGTTGTCGTAGAACGCCTTGAGCTTCAGCGGCGCGGAAGCTCCGGGTGCAAGCTGCAAGGTTTTGTCCGACAGGACGAGGCTCTTCAGCTTCGGCTTGACGGCGATCGTCACGGTGATGCTCTTGCCCTGGTACGTTCCGGTGAGCTTGGCCGTTCCGAGCTTGAGGCCCTTGACGGAACTGCCCTTGATGCTCGCGATATCGTCATTGTCGACGGTCCAGGTCATTTTCGAGGCGAGCGAGCTCGTCGAGCCGCTTTTGAACGTGCCGGTGACTTTGACGGTCTTGCTCTTGCCGGGATTCAGCACGAGCGAGGATTCCTCCACCGCCAGCTTGCTCAGCTCTTCTTCGATCACGACAGGAAGAGAGACGGTCTTGCCCTGGTAGGAGGCGGTCAGCGACGTCCGCGCAGCGGTCAGTCCGCGCAGCGTCGTTCCTTTGACAAGCAAGGAGCTGCCGGTCGTTTTCCATTCGGCCTTGGCCGTGACGTCTTCTTCCGTTCCATCCGTATACGTTACGTTCAGAGGCAGGATCGGAGTGTCCTTGCCGATGATTAGGCTGATCGTCTGCTGCTCCGGGAGAAGCGCCAGCGGCTTCAGGCCCACGGCCATTTCCACTTCGGCCGAGAGGCCGCCGACCGCGGCTTTCAGAACGGCTTTGCCGGCTTTTTTGGCGGACCATTTGCCATCCTTGATCTCAATGACGTCGGAGTCGCCGGATGTCCAGCTGACGAGCTTGTCGACAGCGATCGTGGAGTCGTCCAGCGTCTTGCCGGTGACCGCCGGCAGCTTGCCGCTGTCGCCCGTAATGCTTGTCAGCGGTTCGGAGCCGGCCTCGATCGAAAGGAGGGTCGGGTAGACGGTGACGTTCAACGTTCTGGAGAGACCCTTGTACTCCACCTTGATGACGGAGGAGCCGGCTGCCTTCGGCGTGACGAGTCCGTCGGACACGGTAGCGGTGAAGACGTCGCTGGAGCTCCATTCGGCGGCCTTCGTCACATCGGCCGGCTCCTTGTTCGGATCGAGAGCCGACGCGGTCACTTGAAGCGGGCTGTCGGAGAGCAGCAGATTCAGCTCCGCCGAGGCGCTCAGCTTCAGCGCTTCGTGGGCTGCGCGCACGACGACGCTGACGGTGGTCGAGGAACCGTATAGAGAAGCGGTGATCGTCGCGGTTCCGGGACCGACGGGCGTTACGACGCCTTTGTCCACTTTGGCTACGGCTGCCGCCGAGGTCGTCCAGGAAGCATCGTCGGTCACATCGACCGGCGTGCCGCCGCCTGCCGGCGCAGCTGTCGCGGTCAAGGATCTGGCCTCGTCGCCCGCCGTAAGATCAAGGAGAGAATTTGGCGACAGCGCGAGCGATTGATAGGGGGAAGACACGGTTAACGTAATGGAGGCGGACACGCCTCGGTAGGAAGCCTTGATGACGGATGTGCCTGCCGCGACGAGAGTGACCTTGCCGTCCTCGACCGTAGCGGCCGCCGTGTTGGAGCTGCTCCAGACGGCTTCGTCGGCGAGATCCTTGGATTCATTCCCGTTTTTGCCGACAACGCCGAAGGTCAGGTCGTCCCCGAGCTGTGCTTTCAGGGTGGATGGAGCGGCGCTGCCGTCCTCCGTCAGAAGCTGGAGCTTGGCATAAGGATAGGTGACCGTAACGGAAATCGATGCGGAATAGCCGCTGTACTTGCCGGTAATCGTCGCGGTTCCGGCCGCTACGGGCGTCAGCACGCCTCCCGTGACCTTGAGGACGGATGAGCTGGAGGTCGACCATACGGCCGAGGCGCTGACATCCTTGGTCGCGGAAGAGCCCGAGTAGGACGCCCACAGCGCGAGCGCGTAAGGGTCGTCCCCGAACGTGAGGGAAAGCTTGGAGCCTTCGGTCAGCTTGACCGAGGTGACCGTATCTTCGGCATGCGCGGCAGGCGCGAGCAGCGCAAGCGCCAGGACGGCCGCGAGCAGCAGGGACAGCAGCGGACGATTGGTAACGCGGTAGGACAACGAAAGACACTCCTTTGCAAACCATGATAGTTCCTTTAACGGCATATCGATGCGAATTATGTAGGCAAATGGTGGAAAATAGGAAGGGCGGCGGTTTTTTTTTTGGAACTGCGGAGGTATAATAACGAAGATATACATAGGCATTCAGCGGCAGAAAGAGGAATTCCGACCCTTTTTTTGCGCAATAAAAAGGACAGTCGGCGGCGCTTCAGTCCGCTTCCTGCCCTCCTATCTCAACCTTTGCGACCTGCAGGCTCGCTCAGGACATGAATAGTGTAGCCCTCCGGCCCCGTTTCCATGCATCCCGGCCGGCGATTCACGAACAAGGCCGCTTTCGCCCGCGGAAGGGGTATTTTTTTGCTGGATATCAATGAAATCATGGAGATTATTCCTCACCGCCAGCCGTTTCTGCTGATCGACCGCATTCTTGAGGTCGAGGAAGGCGTACGGGCCGTCGGACTCAAGAACGTCACGATGAACGAGCCTTTCTTCGCCGGGCATTTCCCGGGATTCCCTGTCATGCCGGGCGTCCTGATCGTCGAGGCGCTGGCGCAGGTAGGCGCGGTCGCTATCCTCAAGGTGGAAGCGAACCGCGGCAAAATCGCGATGTTCGCCGGCATCGACGGCTTCCGCTTCCGCGGCCAGGTCGTGCCGGGAGATACGCTGACGCTTGAGGTGACCATCACCCGGCTGAAAGGCATCATCGGCAAAGGCCAGGCGACGGCGAAGGTCGGGGACAAGGTCGTGGCCGAAGGCGAGATCATGTTCGCGCTTACGGATCCGAAGTAGGCTTCTATCGCTGAAAAGCAAAAGGCCAAAACAAAAGGCAGCCCGAATTCGTCAACAAAACGAGGATATTCGGACCGGGCCTGCTTTATTAAGTGAGACCATGCAGAGATCAAGGGAGAGATGAGTCCATGTCCGTAACAGAACTTGCGCAACAACGCTATCAGTCCTGGCTCGAGGATCCGACGATCGACGAGGCGACCAAAGAAGAGCTGAGGGGAATCGCGGGGGACGAAAAGGAGATTACCGACCGGTTCTACCGCGATCTCGAATTCGGCACCGGCGGCCTCCGCGGCGTCATGGGAGCCGGTACGAACCGCCTCAACGCCTATACGGTAGGCAAGGCGACGCAGGGTCTGGCGAACTGGCTGCTCGGGCAGACGGACAAGCCTTCGGTCGTGATCGCACACGATTCCCGCAACAACTCTCCGGAGTTCACGCTGGAAGCCGCGCTCGTGCTGGCCGGCAACGGCATCAAGACGTACTTGTTCCCTTCGCTGCGTCCGACCCCGCAGCTGAGCTTCGCGGTGCGCGCGCTCGGTGCGAGCGGCGGCGTCGTCATCACGGCCAGCCACAATCCTCCGGAGTACAACGGCTACAAGGCGTACGGTCCGGAAGGCTGCCAGCTCGTGCCGCATGAGGCCGAGCAGGCGATCGCGGCGATCCAGAAGGTGGCGAGCTTCGGCGAGATCAAGCGCATGGCCCGCGAAGACGCGGAGCGGCAAGGGCTGCTCGTGTGGCTCGGCGAGGACGCGGACCGGGACTTCATCGAAGCCGTGGCGGCGCAGAGCCTCAATCGCGACCTGCTCAAGCGCGGCGCGGGACGCGACATCAAGGTCATCTACACGCCTCTGCACGGAAGCGGCAACCATCCGGTCCGCGGCGCGCTCAAGGAGATCGGCATCGAGTCGGTCGCCGTCGTGCCGTCGCAGGAGCAGCCGGACGGCTACTTCAGCACAGTGAAGAGTCCGAATCCGGAGGAGCGCGAGGCGTTCGCGCTGGCGATCAAGCAGGCGCAGGAGCAAGGCGCGGACATCATCATCGGCACCGACCCTGACGCCGACCGGATGGGCGCCGTCGTGAAGAACAACGAAGGCGAGTACGTTGTTCTCTCCGGCAACCAGTCCGGCGCGATCATGGTCCACTACGTGCTCAGCCAGCTGCGCGAAAGAGGCGAGCTGCCTGCAAACGGCGCCGTCATCAAGACGATCGTAACGAGCGAGATGGGCGCGGACATCGCCAAGGCCAACGGCGCAGAGGTCATCAACACGCTGACCGGCTTCAAATATATCGGCGAGAAAATGACCGAATTCGAACGGACGGGCTCGCATACGTTCCTGTTCGGCTACGAGGAAAGCTACGGGTACCTGACAGGCACCTACGCCAGGGACAAGGATGCCGTCGTAGCGGCGATGCTGATCGCCGAAGCGGCCGCCTTCTACAAGCAGCAGGGCAAGACGCTGTATGACGTGCTGCTGGAGCTGTACGGAGAGTACGGCTACTATCTGGAAGGCCTGGAGTCCCGCACGCTCAAGGGACTGGACGGCGTCCAGAAGATCGGGGCCATCATGGACAGCTTCCGTTCGGAAGCTCCGACTGAAGCCGGCGGAATCAAGGTGTCGCAGGTGCTCGACTACAGCCTCGGCCTGGACGGCCTGCCGCAGGAGAACGTGCTGAAGTACATTCTTGAGGACGGCTCCTGGTTCACGCTGCGGCCGTCCGGCACGGAGCCCAAGATCAAAGTCTACTTCGCGGTCCGCGGGGACTCCCTGCCGTCTGCGGAGAATGCGCTGAACGCGCTGCGAAGCTCCGTCATGCAGCGCGTGGACGCGATGGCCTGACCTGCTCTGTACCCTATAGACGGGCAGATCCGGGCCGGGGAGCCGGCAGGCTTGATGCCGTCCCCGCAGGCAATAGCAGTGCAGCAGCCGGGCCCGTCATGGAGCCGGCTCTGAAGTTCAATAAAGAGCCGCAGGGCGGGTGATGTCTACCCGCCCTGCCCGGCTTTTCAAGTATGAGTGGATAAGGGGCGAACTGGAACGTGTTGAAGTGGCAGCAGTGGAACCGCGCGGCCCGCAGAATCATGTGGGTGCTGGCGCTGATCGGCGTCATCGCGGCAATTCCCATCGGAGCTAACCGGTGGCAGATGGAGAAGACCTCCAAGCAGGTCGAGTACGTGTTCGATTATTCGGATCTCGTGCTGGTGGCGTCCTATCAAAGCCGTCCGGTCGACTATATCAAAAGCGAGCTTCAAAAGCTGAAGTCTCACGGCGTCGGCACGCTTTCGGTGTTCGAGAGCCGGCTGGACGAGCTCGAGAACGCAGGGAGGCTGGGCTTGTACAGCGAGGCGGAAGCGGCGCTGCTGCAGGGCAAGCCTTCGCCTGCAGGACAGAACTATACGTACCTGCTGTTTGAAGGAGCCAGGGAGCAGGCTGCTCTGGAGCCGATGATCCGCGAACGCTTCGAAAGCGACGGCATCGCCGTGCGTCCGTGGGACCTGGATGGCAAGCGCGGCCTCGTGCTGGAGACGCCGATGGCCGGAGCGGTGCTGAAGTCGATGGCTCCCGATCCGCTGGCGCTGACGGAGCTTCATGACGCCGGCTTCCGCCTGCTGCCGAGACTTTCGGACCGGATCCCTTACGACACGGAGCGCATGGATGCGCTGCTGGCCGGATTCAAAAATCTCGGCGTCACCCGCATCCTGTTCGACGGCGGAGCGGTCACCGGCTTCGCCGATCAGGCGGCCGACAAGACGTTGACTCATTTTGCCCAGAAGCTGAATGAGTACGGAATCGGAATCACCGCCATCGAAAATCTCAAAAAACCCCAGTCGGGCCTGAATACGCTGGCCTATCTGACGCACTATAACGTTACGCGGCTTTATTCCCTCTCGGACAAAGACGCTGCCGCCCTGAAGCCGGACGTCATCGCCGACCGCTTCCTGCTTGCGGCCAAAGACCGCAACATCCGCATGTTCTATCTGAACGCGGCTCCCTCCGCCAACCTGGACAAAGGGACCGTCACGGATCCGATGGACAATCTCTACAAGTCGCTTGACGGGCCGGACGGAGCGATCGCCAAGCTGGATTCGTTCGGATTTCCTTCAGGGGAAGCCCACGCGTTCGAGCGCTCCTATCCAAGCTGGATGAAGGCTCTCAAAGCGGTCGTCGCCCTGGGGGCAATCAGCCTGATCGCGCTGCTTGCCGGAGCCTTCTTCAACGGCCTGGCCTTGATCGTCTTCCTGCTCGGCCTCGCCGGCAGCGCCGGGCTTTACGTCCTGAACAGCTCGCTCATGGAGCAGGGCTTGGCGCTCGGGGCCGCGATCAGCGCTCCGACGCTGGCGATGATCTGGGCGATCAACCGGATCCGCTCCCATACGGAAGGACAGCGGCGGCCGGTAGGAGGCGAATGGAATTCCGCGGCCAACGAAGGCACGGACCGCTCGTTCCAGGTGTCGCCTTGGAGCGGCATGCTGGGTGGACTCGGACAAGCCGGCACACGCTGGGTGTTCCGCGGCCTCTCGGCCGGACGGCGCCTGACGATGGCGCTGAGCATTCTGGCCGTGACCTCGCTGATCAGCATGCTGGCCATCCCGATCGTAATCGGGCTGCTCAACAGCATGACGTACAGCCTCGTGCTGGAGCAGTTCCGCGGCGTAAGCCTGCTCCACCTGGCGCCGATCGGCTTGACCGCCGTCTACCTGTTCCTGTTCACAGGCCAATCGGTCTGGCTCAGCCTGCGGCGGGTGCTCGGGCTGCAGATCACGATTCTCTGGTGCGTCGCGGTCGCCGTCATCGGCGCTGCCGGGCTGTACTATCTGTCGCGCACGGGCAATTCCGGAACGGCTACTTCCTTGGAGCTGGTGTTCCGCAACACGCTGGAAGGAACTTTCGGAGTGCGGCCCCGCTTCAAGGAATTCCTGCTGGCGCATCCGCTCATGGTGCTCGGCTTGTTCCTGTCGCTTCGCTACCGCGCCGCCTGGGTATTGCTAATTGTAGGCTCCATGGGCCAGCTGTCCATGGTCGACACGTTCGCGCATATCCACACGCCGATCCACATCTCCTTGATCCGCATCCTGCTCGGCCTCGGCATCGGAGTCGTCATCGGCCTGATCCTGATCGCCGCATGGCAGATCGGGGAAACGCTCGTAAGAAGATTCTGGCCGCGGGAGAGGGCTGCGAATGGCTAAGTCCGGAGGATCTGTCTCCCCGATGCGCAGGAAAATCGTCATCTCCGGCTACTACGGCTTCCGCAACAGCGGCGACGAAGCGGTACTGAAGTCGATCCTGCTCGCTCTTCGCGCCGAGGGGGAAGCCCAGGGCGTCGAGATCGATCCTGTCGTGCTGTCCGGAGATCCGGCTTGGACAACGCAAATGTATGGCGTCAAGGCCGTGCATCGGATGAAGCCGCTGGAGCTGATGAAAGCCATCGCCGGCTGCGACGGCCTCATCAGCGGCGGCGGCAGCCTGCTGCAGGACGTGACGGGCGGCAAGACGATTCCCTACTATACGGGAATCATCAAGCTGGCCCAGCTGCTTCGCAAGCCGGTGTTCATCTACGCGCAGGGCATCGGCCCCGTGCTGAACCGCCGGATGGACGGCCTCATCCGGCATGTGATGACCCGCAGCGCGTACGTGTCCGTGCGCGATGACGAATCCGCGGCGCTGCTGTCGCGGATGGGCGTGCCGCAGGACCGGATCGACGTCGTGCCCGATCCGGTCATGGGCCTGCCGCTGCCGCAAGGTTCGCAGGCAGCGGCAGGCGGCGGCTCCGCCGCAGCGGGCGGCGCGCCGGTCGTCGGCGTCTCCTTGCGCCATTGGCGCAAGGACGGAGCCGACCTGGCCCGCGCCGCCGAGGCGCTGGCGGAGCTCGCGCGGCGGCGCCCCGTGCGCCTGCGCTTCCTCCCGTTCCACACCCCGGCGGATGCGGACGCATCCCGCCAGGTCATGGAACGGCTCGGGACGCTCGGCGCCGGCAGCTCCGCCGAGCTCGCCGCCCCGGGCGACGACCCCCAGGCGATGCTGCTGGAGGTCAGCCGCTGCGACATGCTGCTCGGCATGCGCCTGCACGCGCTCATCTACGCGGCCGGCCGCCGCGTGCCGATGCTCGGCCTCAGCTATGATCCGAAGATCGACCAGTTTCTGGCCCGCCTCGGCGAGCGCCCGATTGCAACGACGGAAGCCATGGACGCCGCCGCCTTCGCCGATGCCGCCGAGCGGCTTCTGGACGGCGGAGACGGCTGGAGAGCGGACAAATCCGCCGCGATCGACAAGCTTCAGCAGGAGGCCCGCAAGCCGGCGCAACATATTGTCCAGTACCTGCGTCAGGAAACGAAGAGGTGACCGTTCGACCCATGTCGACTACAAAAGACTTTATAGACCCGTCCCATCAAGCAGCCAACGCACATGCACCGGATGATGCCGTAGAAGCGCTGGCGGACGCGATTGGGGACGCCTCCGAGGCTTCCGCCTGGCTGGAGTCGCGGACCGTTCCGAAGGTTTCGATCTATGGCGTTCCATTTTCCCGCATGGGTATGGACGAAACCGTGGAGTACCTTACGAACGTTATTGAAAGAGGGCAGCCTTGCCAGGTTGTCACGGCGAATCCCATCATGGTCATGATGGGACTCGAGGATCCCGCCTTCCATCGGATGCTGCGGGAAGCCGAGCTTGTCGTTCCGGACGGCGCGGGCGTCGTCTGGGCCGCCGGGTATGTCGGGCAGCCGGTCCGGGAAAGGGTGCCCGGCTTCGATTTGATGCACCGCCTGTTCCTGGAAGGCGAGGAGCGCGGCTGGTCCGCCTATCTGCTCGGCACGACGCAGGAAGTCATCGACGAGGCCGCGGCGCGTCTGAAGGCGAAATATCCGGGCGTAACCATCGCGGGAACGCATCACGGCTATTTCGGGGAGCAGGAGGACGCCGAGGTCATCGCCCGGATCAGGGCGGTTTCTCCGGATATGCTGTACGTGGCCCGTTCCGCCACTACCCAGGAGCCCTGGATCGCCCGCTACAAGCAGGAGCTTGGAGTGCCTCTCATCATGGGAGTCGGAGGCAGCTTCGATATTATCGCCGGCCGTTTGAAGAGAGCTCCGGTATTCATGCAGAAGCTGCGCCTGGAATGGTTTTACCGCCTTCTGCAGCAGCCTTCGCGGTTCCGGAGAATGCTCGTTCTGCCGCAATTCGCTCTGAGAGTGATTCGGGAGAAGGAAAAGGTGACAAAACCTTACTAGAAGCGTCAATTCGCCGTAATTTGCGCGAAATGCCCTGATATTGGGGTTGGAGTTTCTTTTTCGAACGAGTTATAATTCATTCCGGTGTAATGAAGGGGAGTTGAATTTCCAGTGAATGCCACAATGACTTATATCGTCGGTTTCGCAGTCGCTCTGATCCTGGCCGTCTCGCTGACGCCGCTCGTCAAGCGCTTCGCGTTCAAGATCGGCGCCATCGACAAGCCGAATGCCCGCAAGGTCCATACGCGCATCATGCCGCGGCTGGGAGGCCTGGCGATCTATCTCGCCTTTATCGGTTCGTTCTTCCTGCTGCTTCCGTTCATTCCGGAAGGGCTGCTGAGCGCCTACGATACGAATCTGATCCGCGCGATGCTGGCGGGCGGCACGATCATCGTGCTCACCGGCGCTCTCGACGACCGGTTCGAGCTGTCGGCCAAGGTGAAGCTGATGTTCCAGCTCGTGGCGGCATGCGTCGTCGTCTTCGGCTTCGACGTGAAGATCGACCTGCTGAACATTCCGTTCGGCCAGGACATGCAGGAGATCTCCTCCTGGCTCAGCATCCCGCTGACGATCTTCTGGATCGTCGGCGTGACCAATGCGATCAACCTGATCGACGGCCTCGACGGTCTGGCGGCGGGAGTGTCGGGCATCGCGATCGGCACGATTCTCATCATGGCCTGCTTCCTCGGCTTCGAGCCGATCATCCTGATGAGCAGCCTGCTGCTCGGAGGCATCCTGGGCTTCCTGGTGTTCAACTTCCATCCGGCTAAAATATTCATGGGCGACTCCGGCTCGCTGTTCCTCGGCTTCAGCCTGGCGACGCTGTCCATGATCGGCTTCAAGCAAGTCACGATCGTATCCTTCGTGACGCCGCTCCTGATCATCGGGGTGCCGATGGCGGACACGTTCTTCGCCATCATCCGCCGCTGGGTCAACAAGCGGCCGATCTTCGCTCCCGACAAGGGGCATCTGCATCACTGCCTGCGGGAGCTCGGCTTCAGCCACCGCAAGACGGTGCTGATCATTTACGGCGTAGCGGCTTTCTTCGGCGCCTGCGCGATCGTGCAGTCCATCGTGGTGCAGTCCCACGCGGCCAACTGGGTCACCTTCGTCGTCATCAGCCTGCTGGTGTTCGCGATGCAGATCGGCGCCGAGCTGATCGGCATCGTCGACAAGACGAAGCGCCCGCTGCTGAACCTGCTGGCGCGCATGCGCATGAAGCCGCATCACGAGCGCGGCAAATAAAGACTTCGCCATCAAAGGGCTTGTCCTTCTCCGGAAGGACGAGCTCTTTTTTATTTGCCAAAAATTTATCTACATTATAATAATACTTTTCTGCGAGGGCTCAATATCCTAACAATTTACCAGCTTTCTTCCGATAAACAACCTACACCAACTAACACCGAAAGAGTATGGAGGAGGCTTCCCGTGTTAAAACGATTCAGCGCAATGTTCCTGCTGCTGGCCCTGGTCCTGCAGCTGATGCCGGCTCTTCCCTCGCAGACGGCCAGCGCCGCCGCGACGGGGTACTTCACGTTTGCAAAGGAAAGCAGCAGTCCCAAAAGCCCCCGCATCACGACGAACGGCAAAATCAATCTCGAAGGCTCGATCAGCAACATCGATCCTTCCAGCATTACCTACAGCGTCATTCAAGTCGTCAACTTCAAAGGCACCGACGACCCGACGGACGATGATACGGGCGCCAAGACCGAAGGAGTAAAGGGCGGCATCTATCTGTCCGGCTACAACCTTACGGTGAACAATGTTCAGCTCTACTCCGGGCTGAATCGGATTACATTCAAAGGCCTCCAGGGCGGCGCCGAGGTATCGACGTCCATCTATGTCATGTACCATGACGGTCCGGTCTTCTATAACCTTGCCGCCCGCTTGGATGGCAGCACGTTCCCGATGAAAGAGAATGGAACGACCGTCGTCCAATCAGGCGCTTCGCGCGGCAGGGCTTCCGCTGACATCGCGATTACGGGCAACGCGCCGAATGCATCCAAAGTGACGATTGAGGTCAACGGCTCCAGCCGGACTTATAATGTGTCAGCTTCCAACAACTACGAATTTACAATCTCTCCTTTGACGGTCAAAAAAGGCAAAAACCTGGCTACCATCAAGGTGACGAACAACAATCAGACGATCGAGACGACACGCGAAATCGCGTTCTACAACGGAGATGTGACGTTCTACGACGTCAACCTGAACGACGGCCAAAGCAGCGCGGCGCTGGAGTATTCCCCGAACTTCTCCACCACCAATACAGGCGTGCAAAACGCTACCATTACAGGTACGCTCATCGTTCCGAACAACAAAAAAATCGTGGACGGCAAAACCGTTCCCAATCCGAATCCATCGGAAGCCATTAAGATTTTCCCGAGTCTGGACGGGGCTAAGCTTCCAGCTGGGGGCTTTGATGCCACTCCTACGGTAGGACAAGACGCTTACTCTCCGGAAGATGCCTTCTACGTTTACACCTTCACCATTGGTCTCGACAAGCTGAAGGCAGGTGAATATGCGTTCGACCGCGCCTACAATCTCAATCTGGAAGCCATGAACACGGTGGCAGGAGAGACGCAAGGCGTCTACAACCTGAAATTCACGCTTCGGGATGCCGGAGCTCCGTTCATCAGCGAATTCAACTATATTCCGGGCTACAAAACGATAGCGGACCTCAACCTTGCAAGCAAGCCGCTCTCGGGATCGAGTCTGTACGACACTCCTGTCGCCATGGAATTGCTGATCGGCAACTACTCGAACCAGCCCTTGACGATCAGCAATGTGAAAGATATCAATGGAAAAGACGGCAAGATCGAGTCTAAAGACATGAGTATAGTCGACACTTCTACGGTGACCCGCACAATCGGGGGAGTGAACAAAACCTTTACCCGCATCGTACTTGAGGTCAAAAAGCTGCCTTTCGAAGGCACCCAGACGCTGCTTTTCAAGCTGGGCGGCAACGACGCCGGCTCGGTCACCTTCAATATGCTTTTTGGACCGTTCCTGCAATACTCGAGCATTTACGATACGATGGATATTCCCTATGACACGACCAAGTCCACCCAATTGGACGATATCATCCAGAATAAGCTGAAAAAATTCGATGCGACGTTGAGCAATCTGAACGACATGTCGGAGATACGCTATAGCCCGGTTGACGGCAAAGCTCAAACGATGTTCCTGTATATCAACAATACGCCAATCGAAATTGCTAAAAATACGAGCGAAAACAATTTCGTTGCGACCAACAACGGCATCGCGACAGCTGCATCCGTTATGAAAGCGGGAGGGGCGTTTACGCTTCGCTTCGTATACAAGGGCGGCAAAAACAACTATGAAAATTCCATCACCATTTTATTGAGACAAATCAATCTGCCGAAGATTCCTTACTCTCCGGACAGCATCTATCCATACAGCAGCGAATTGATCTCGCCGCTTGCGAATGACCCGAATTTCCCCAAACAAGGCAGCGTCTACACGACCAAGGAACCGTACATGAACATTTACGGCACCTTTGACTTTATCGACTTGGGGACAACAATCTACGAAGCTCAAAGCAATCTAGAAAACATTGTCAAAGACAACACCAGCTCCAACTATATTCTGAAGATTGACGGCAGTACGCTTTCCAAGCCGATTGTCTGGACTCTCAGCAACGAGCTGCGTGTCGTCAACGATGCGACATTGCCGAAGGACCAGCAGACGGTGAGCGTCCTGAACGAAAACAAGACGATTGGAGCCATCGACAAGCAAGGGGACAAGCAGCCGAAGCTTACCGTCACCTATGACTTGAAGACGCAAAGCCTTTCCTGGGTGCTGACCGATCAGTATCTCAGCAAGGACGGCACATCGAGCGTCTACAACTTCTATGTCTACAACAACGGGGAAGCGGGCGCCCGCGCCAGCTACCGCCTGGAGGTGGATCCTACGGCTCTGCCGTACAAGATTCTGCGTCCGCTCACTTCCAAGCGCATCGTCAACCAGAACTACGTGGAGATCGTCATCGATGCTCCTAATGCCAAGACCGTAACGGTAGGCAAGCAGGTCGCCGAGAAGATCGCCTTCGACGCCGACAATGACGGTACCATCGACTATACGACCGCATATCGGGTCATGGTGTCCGGACTCAAGGCCGGAGAGAACAAGCTCAAGTTCACGATCGCCAACGACAACGATACGACCAGCGATACGATCGTGGTGACGTATGCTCCAACCAATATACCGGGCGCCGGTTATATGGAAGAAATGAAGAGCTCCCACAAAGTGTTCGAGGGCGAACTGACGCTTGCCTTCCCTAAGTCGACGACGCTCATCCGCCGCGACTACAACGTGCCGGAGAAGCTTAAAAACCAAGTCTTCACCGGGCACCGCCTGCTGTTCGGAATTGCGAATCCATCCGACGGAGTCATCGATCGGCATGAATTCGAACAGGCTCCAGCCAATTTCGACCTGATTCTGGAGAGCCTGGGCAACATGTTCGACAATACCTTCTCCCCTAACTTCAACAAAGCGGGCAAGGTATTCTGGATCGATGCGGGGCTTGCGGACAATCCGCAGACCGACAACGTTTATGATCCACTCAAGTATGGCATCGATCCGTATCAGTATCCGACCGCCGATGTGCCTTCCTACACGGACCGTCCTGCGAACCGCGAGCTGGTCACATCCAAGGAAGCGACGCTGACTCTGAGCTATGACTCCAACATTGTAGACGCCAACGGAACGTTCATTACGGTGTTCCATTTTGATCCGAAGAAGCCGGAATGGGTGAACCTCGGCGGCGTCGTCGACACCAAGAAGCACACGGTCACCGTGCCGTTCTCGGAGTTCGGCTACTACGTGGTCGGACAGATGAAATATTCCTATCTGGACGTTACGTCCCATCCGTATGCGCGCAACTATATGGAAGCGATGTATGCCAAAGGCTTCATCAATGCCGCCGGCAACGATGAGTTCGGCGCCAGCCTCTACACCTCCCGCGGCGAATTCGCCACGATGATGGTGAAGGCGATGTCCATACGTCTCAACTACAATACGGATCCGAACAAGCGGCTCTTCAATGACGTTGGAGTCGAGAGCACCGCACTGTGGGATTACCGCTACATCGAAACGGCCTTCAACGAAGGCTATATTCGCGGCAAGGCGCCGAAGGTATTCGAGCCTACAGGCAATCTGACGCGCGAGGACGCCTCGGTTATCCTCGCCCGTGCGCTCAAGCTCAAGCTGGAGACGGATCCGGCGAAAATCGAGAAAGCACTTCAAAAGGCTTTCAAGGATTACAGCAAGATCGATTACTACGCCCGCGCTTCGGTTCTGGCTATTTACCAGAAAGGCTATATCCAGGGCTCGCCGGTCGATTCCAGCGATCCGAAGAAAGGCAGCGTATTCGAACCGCAAGCGAATCTGCTTCGTTCCGACTCCTCCATTATTCTGGGTAAAGTGCTGGTCAGCCTGAAACGTCTTCCAAAGATCAATTAATCTTCAATGAAATTGGATGGATTGTGCCTGGAAATGTGGAATTTCCAGGCACTTCTTTCAAAAATGGCAGACTTATCCGGATTCGACAAAATTCGAGAGATGGAAAAAGTTTCGAGTCGACGAAGAGCGGTTATCCAAGTTATACTAGGCTTACAGCCAAAACCTACGAACAAAGGCAATACATAACAGCAAGACAAGGATATTTTCAAAAAAAATTTCGGAAGTCGCAACTTTTGCGAAAGCCCTGCGTTTAAGTATCTGGAGTCGCAAAGAGCACCGGCTTGAAACCTGGACCGATGCGGGGATGGCGGATATGTCCAATGCCAAATGGTTTCTATTGATATGGAAACATATTCACATGTTTCTCTTTACTGGTTCTATCAGGCCATTGTATAATGATTTAGTGGTTTGACAGCTTTCCATTTTTTTCTACTTGTTTTTACGAGTTTCTGCGGCATGTTCCTACACGTGTCTATACATGAAGCAGACCTTTTTCTATATTATATGGCTCCCACACTCTGGGAAGGGGGTGACACAACAGATGAGTAAGAAGAGCACTCATAGTTCCACAGAACACTCTCATTTACTTAAGCAAGTTAGAGGAGGAGAACAAAAGGTTATGAAGAAAAGTTTATCTCTGGTCGTTACAGGCGCACTCGTAACTTCCGTATTCGCAAGCTCCGCATTCGCGGCTGAACTGACGACGCAACAGAAGTTCGACGCACTCAAAGCAGCAGGTATCGTTGAAGGCTACCCAGGCGGTTCCGCTGGCCTCGACAAAAACATCACGCGTGCCGAGATTTCCAAAGTCGTAGCGCTGCTTCAAGGCCTTGGCGAAGACGCTGCTTCCTCGAAATACAAAGACGTAGCTGCCAACTACTGGGCTAAAGGCTACATCGGCGCAGTAACGAAAGCCGGCATCGTCAACGGTCTCGGCAACAACCTGTTCGGCCCTACGCAAAACGTAACGGTTGAGCAAGTTGCTAAAATCATCGTTGAATCCGCTGGCCTGACTCCTAAAGCCGACGCTGCCGTATCCGGCGCCGTAAGCGCATGGGCAAAAGGCTACGTGGCAGCAGCTATCGAAGCTGGTCTGATCGACCAACAAGCTTCTTACAAAGTAGCAGCTACCCGCGGCCAAGTATTCGAAGCAGCTTATGATCTTTCCAGCGCATCCGCTGTTTCCGTTAAATCCGCTGTTGCTGTCGACGAGAAGAACATCGAGGTTACTTTCTCCGACGGTCAAGTGGTAAAACAAGCTCTGACGACTGCACTCGTAGCTGGTCAAGCAACGAAAGTAGACGTTACGTACAACGGCAAAACTTACTCCGTAGAAGTTACGCTTCAAGCTGTTAAAGCTACTGAAGCCGCTCAATCGGGCGCTAAAGCGATCACGGTTAAATTCAACCGCGCTCTGTCCGCTACGGAAAAAACATACCTGGACGGCGGATTCGCAGTTAAATCCAGCCTGACTTCGTTCCCTGTAACGGCTAAATTCGCAGACGACAACAAATCCGTTGTTCTGTCCGCTGTATATCTGCCAGCTGGCGATTACACCGTAACGGTCAAAGGAACGGACGCTCCATTCACCGTTAAAATCGCTGCAAGCGTAGCTTCCAAAATCGACATCACGACTCCAGCTCTTCAACTGGCTGACAACGTCGATCTTGGCGTAAAAGTCTTCAACCAATTCAACGAAGACATTACGGCTACTTCCGGCACGTACAACTACATCACGGCTGTCAACGGCACCCGCGGTACGGTTTACAACGTTGCCAACGGCAAAATCAACCTCGTGAACGACGGCCAGGCTGTAGGCAGCCTGACGAAAACGCAAGAGGGCGACACGATCAACGTATCGGCTGTCTACCCAGCTGGCGGCCTGACAACGACGAAAGCTCTGAAAGTCGTAACGGGCAGCTCCGCTACGAGCATCGAGCTCGGCGAAGTTCAGCCGCTTAAAGACAAAACCCGCATCTCCGCTGGAGACAAAGGTCTTGTGCTTCCTCTGACGCTGAAAGACGCAAGCGGCCAAACGATCAAGCTGACGGCTGGCACGGTCAACCTGAAGCCTGCTGAAGCAACTGCTGGCGTTTACAGCAACTATGTTGTAAAAGACGGTCTGTTCATCTCCATCAGCGACTACCGCATCATCGACTCGCTGATCGTTGACAAAGACGGCGTCATCAAGTTCAACGCTGGCGTTGCTGGCACGGCTACGATCGTTATCAGCAACCCTAAAGCTGGCGTATCCAAGTCCATCAACGTTGTCGTTAATGGTGCAGGCTCCATCAAGAGCTTCCAACTGGGAGCTTCCGCTAGCATCGTTCAAGCTGGCAAAGCTGCAGCCTTCCCGTTCGTAGCCGCTGATCAATTCGGCAACGAAATCAAAGGAACGGACCTTCAAAAATACCTGGATAACGGATCCCTGAACATCTCTTCCAACATCCCGGTTACGAAAAACGTCAACGCTAAAGGCGAGCTGGAGCTTACCTTCGCATCGGAAGGCTATGCTTACGTTGTAAGCAGCATTCCTAACGTAGCAGTCGCTCCTACGACCCTGAACGTTCAAGTTGTGAAAGCAGCTTCGACGGTCGGCGTAAACGGCATCAAAGATGTAGCTACGACGCTTGAAAACGGCGCTTCCGTTGGTTTCAACGGCGACAACATCGTGCTGGTTGACAGCTACGGCGGTACGGATACGGCTGCTGCCAACACGTACAACGTAGAAGTTACGGATGGCAAAGACGTTGTGAAATACGAAGGCGGCAAGCTGGTAGCTCTGGCTCCAGGATCCGCTTCTGTAAAAGTAACGTCCACGACGGCTGGCGCAGAAGCCTACAGCTTCACGGTTAATGTCGTAGAATCCTCCGACATCAGCTCGTACAGCATCAAATCCGTAGGTACGGTATATGCAGCTAAAACGGTCGGCGCATACACGAAAGGCGTTAAACTGGTCGGCAAAACTTCCGGCGGCGTAGAAGTAGCCCTGAAATCCGACGCAGCTCCATTCGTATCGAGCAACGATCCGTCGATTCTCTCCGTATCCAGCGACAACCAAGTAACGGGCCAAAAAGCTGGTAAAACTACGATTACGGCTTACAACGCCAACAACAAAGTTATCGCTACTCAAGAAGTAACGGTTTCCGAGGACGCTCCAGTTGCAAAAACGGCTGAGTTCAAGAAATCCGAGTACTCCGTAGCTATCGGTGGCGACGTACAGGTTGCCCTGACGGTTAAAGACCAATATGGCGTTGAAGTTACTCCTTCCGCTAAAATCGGTTCCAGCAACGAAAAAATTGCTACGGTATCCGGAACTACGGTTCATGGCGTAGCAAAAGGTTCTGTAACGATCACTTACGTTAACTCCGCAGGTGTTATCGCAACTGCAACAGTTCTCGTAGGATAATTGAAGCTTAACCAAAAAGAGCAAGCAGGAATTCCTGCTTGCTCTTTTTTTTATTTCCTTTAGCCTTTCGCGATTTAGACGAAACAATCGATGCATGGTTTGCGTCTAAAACCATATATGGCAATAGGAGGAATGAAAGTGCGTTCGATATGGATCAAGTCAGGGGTCGCCAGCATTATGGCAGCCGGGCTGATGCTGCAAGGCGGGGAAAGTATTTTCATCGTTCATCAAGCTCAAGCGGCTGCGGCCAAATCCGTCACACTGTCTGGGCAAGCTGTATCCTTATCTGCTACCAGTCGGTTAAGCATACGGGATGCTCATTTTCTCATGCAGGACAAAGGAAAAGTACTTGCTTACACGGTTATGATTACGAATACAGCCTCCAAGTCTCTGGACCTTTCCGACTATTGGCTGAGAGTAAAGAGCAAATCCGGAAAATCATTCAAATCCACAGTTATTGAAGGGGATAAGGAAAAAACCTCCGTCCCGGCCAATACGAGCCAGTACATAACTTATTACGCAGTCATCGATTCAGCAACGAAGCTGAATGACTTGGTGTTTGAGGTCGTAAAGTGGGATTTCTCTGCAGCTAATTATGAACGGAATTTGGGCAAGATTTCCTACCCGGCTCAAGGTTCGGATCAAATTGCCGCTTACCAGCCAGGAACGATGCTTTATGGCAGCGGCAAATTGAAAGGGGCCGTCAAGCAAGCTTTTATTACCAAGGATAAAGATAATGGATATGTGACGATAAACTATCTTCTGGAAAACGTTGGTCAGCAGGTCATTGATTTATCAAAGACGGTTTTCAACCTCCAAACTCAGAGCCTTTCCGTGTACAATGTCTCGGCGGTAGGATTGGAAGGGCTGGCTATCCAGCCGAGAGAGCGGAAGGTAATCACGCTTCGGTCCACGATTCCGGCTTCGGTTGTTTCCAAACCGCTATCGATGGTCGTGTCCATAAATGACGAGGCCAGCAAAGTCAGTCTGCCCACAGGAGTATTTTCACTGCCGTCGCTGAAGACGCAAGCTCCGTCCGAAGCAGGACAGCCTCGAGTCGTCTACATGGATGGACAACCGGTGACAACAACAGCTGGTCAGGCGTTTCTAAATCAAAGCTCGGGAGGTCAGGCTTTATCCATCGATTTCAGCTTAACCAATACCGGGACCTCTTCGGCTGCCACGGGAGCCTTCGATTTCTTTCTTGTGACGAAGGCAGGAGCCAGTTATGCTCTGACCTATACAAAAGAAGAAAATGCATCGTTGCTGCCAGGGATAGCCAAAACAATTAGTCTAAGCGGAAACGTTCCGTCCAGTGTAACAATAGCCGACTCCCAGCTTCTAATGAAATCGACCGCAACGGAAAAAGTAAAGTCCTATGTTATCGGTGCTTATTCGCTGCAGGCAGCATCGCAAGAGGGCGGATTGGGTTCGGCCTTCAGCTACAACGACTATAGTGTCCAGCTTAAGAGCATTAACCGGATGCCGAACCAGGACAACGATATGCTCGTAGCAAACATGAGCATTACCAACACCAGCAGCGTGGCGAAGCAGATTCCGGTGCTCGGGGGTTACTTTATGGTCAACGGTGTCCGCATCGGAACGGAACAAAAGGCGGTTTCGCTTGATCAGAGCGTTACGTTGGCTCCAGGAGCTACGCTTGAAGCAATCGTCTCTGCCGAAATTCCGTACAGCACGAGCATTCAGCAGATCTCCTTCGTGAGCACGGAGCCTGCGGCAGACAAACCGGGCAAAATGCTTTATCAGTTCACTGGCCAGCAGCTGTCGGAGATCAAAACGAGCACAATTGGAACACCGTATGTTATCGACGGTACAGGGCAGAAGTCATCGATTTCGATTAAAAGGACAGCAATCTACAAATCGGATGCCGCTCAGACCTTCTACACGGAGCTGGAGGCCGTCAATAAGGAAGCGAGAACGGCGCAAATCGCATCTATAGGCGGGTACTTGGTGGATAAAAATGGACTGTCCGTGCCTATTCAGTTCGCAGAGCTGAAGGATCGGATCAGTCCAGAAGGAAAAGCGCTTCTCTCAGCGTGGGCGCAGCTCCCTCGGGCGTTCAGCGGCGATTCCTATCAACTCGTTCTCGGACAAACGGTAGGCTCTACCGGATCTGTGGCCCCGCCATCGACTGAGCAGCCATCAAGCGGGGGCAGTTCAGGTTCGACCGGCACAGCAAATCCTTCAACACCGATAACTGCTAGCGTCTTGGCAAAACCGACTGCCTATACTTTTATAGGCTCTGCGGCGGATGAAACGGCAAATTCGTTGAAGGACCTTAAAATAGGCGGGTATTCTCTGTCATTGACAAAGACTGCGCTCTTCCTCAATGCGAAGGATTTGTACACGGTAGACGGACTTAGGTTACAAACTACGTACAGTCTTCAGCGTGATTCTCAATATGAAGCGATTGCGGGGACCCATAAGCTAGTGGTTGAGGTTGTCAATCAAGACAACAACAAAACTACGGTCAGCAAAACCTTCCAGATTGGTGCCGGAGTGCAGGGTTCAACGGACGATATTCTGAAGGAGGGGCAAGATATCGACTTCAAGATTTTCTTCAGCGATCCGGATATTCAGTCGAAGCTTCAATCGAACAGCAAATACAGACTTAATCTATACGATGTATTCCAGGGCTCTCAGATTCGAATTGCTTCAAAAGAATATCCTTGGTTCATTATTAGCGAGTAATAGTAGTATGAGGCCGTACCGGAAAAAGCGGTGCGGCTGTTCTTTTTTTGAATGTGATTGACAATAGACATATCCCAACTGAGCGGAGCAATTCTGGACATGAAAGTTGAATTATAGTAGAGTGGTAGATTATTGAAGGGGTCTTGCATGAAGACGAACGACTACATACAAAGAGAAGAGATGGAAGGAGACAAGACAGGCATGGGCAACAAAGGGACAAAGGGCTTGAAATGGACAACGCTGACCTTGACGCTTGCGGCCGGCGTATGGACGGGGACGCACTGGACCACCTTGGCCAACTCACTCGGAGGAGACGCATCCGCGGCTGCATCGACCGGCGCCGCCGGTTCGTCTGCAGCTGCAGTTCCCGGTACGGCTGAAGATCCGGTCGTGACAAAGAGTTACGTCGACCAAAGGCTGGCCGAGCTGGGTCTCGGCTCCGGCGGCTCAGGTGGAGGCACGCCTACGGCAACGCCTGCCTCGACAGCAACGCCTGCCGCAACTGCGACTCCGAAGCCGACGGCGACACCGGGCGGAGGCAGCACGGATGGCGGCTCGGAGGACGATGGCGCGATCAAGGTCATCAACGTGCCGGCAGGCAAAACGCTGATCGCCGCCGATGGAGCGGAAGTTGTCGTGCGGGCTGGCAAAGCGGTCGCGTACAGCCCGGACAGCAACGGCATCGCGGACGTAACGGACGGCATCGACATCAAGTCGGGGGCTGCTGTGCCGCAAAACCATTTGATTCTGTTTCCGCGCGGAGGAAGAGGCGTTTCGAGCGCTCCCGGCATGAAGACAGGGCTGACGGTCATGGTCAAAGGCAGTTATGAAATCAAGATGCAGCCGTAGATTCTATTAAAATGGTGTAATGGCGTAAATGCCGTAACGGCTTAACAGGTGTTTAAGAGGATTAGCCCCAAGGGTGGACTGCCGACTTATTGAATTCAATTAAACAAATGGCTGCTTTTTGGGAAATCAAAAGAATTGAAATCCAGTTGGAACTCCTATTAATTTCCGAATTCCCTTAACTATTTGCGGCTTTGGCAAATAGTTATTTTTTTCCCTCAGTGACAATATGTTCGACGCTTAGAGCCTCCAGCCCCGAGGCATTCTATATGCACATCCTTATCCAATCTTACTGGAGGTGTTGTATATCATGGCCAGATCCAACCGCGTTGTCGTGCCTGCAAGCAAGGAAATCCTCAATCAGATGAAGTACGAAATTGCCGGAGAGCTTGGCTTGTACTCCGCCCCTGCTCCCGGAGCAGGAGATACCGAATTCGCCGGAGAACTCGGCGAGGCCGGGTACAGCTCGCAGCCGACGGTACATTGGTCTTCCCTGGCAACACGCCAGGCGGGATCGGTGGGAGGCGAGATTACGAAGCGTCTCGTCGCCAAGGCCGAGCAATCCCTCTACGGACTCTAAAAATCGCCTGAAGACGCGGTCCAAAGGAGATTCTCCAAAAACTACCAAGGATTGCCGTCCATTGACACTATGCGACAGTTCCGCTATTATAGTGTCCTAGAAGAGTTGTCTAACGACCTTTTCCAATGGGAAAAGGTTGATTTTTTGTTCAGGACTTTTCTCATTATATGGTTCTAGGAGGTCGATCAGCTTGTCCCTTAAAGGAAGACACCTGTTTACTTCGGAATCCGTAACGGAAGGCCATCCCGATAAAATATGCGACCAGATTTCTGACGCAGTTCTCGACGCTTTCCTTGAAGTGGATCCCTATGCCCGCGTTGCCTGTGAAGTATCCGTAGCGACGGGCCTTGTGCTCGTTATCGGCGAAATCAGCAGCCGTGCCGACTACGTGGATATCTCCGCAATCGCGCGCCGCACCATCAAGGAAATTGGATATACGCGCGCCAAGTTCGGCTTTGACTCCAGTACCTGCGCGGTTCTGACTTCTCTCAACGAGCAGTCGGCCGACATCGCCCAAGGCGTCAACGCCGCGATCGAAACCCGCGAAGGCAAAGACATCCAGCAAGAAAACGAAGACATCGGAGCAGGCGACCAAGGCCTCATGTTCGGTTTTGCAACGAACGAAACGCCTGAGCTGATGCCGCTTCCGATCGCGCTGTCCCACCGCATTGCCCGCCGCCTGGCGGAAGTGCGCAAGAACGGCACGCTGGAATACCTTCGTCCGGACGGCAAAACGCAAGTAACGATCGAATACCAGGACGGCAAGCCGGTCCGCGTAGATACGATCGTTGTCTCGACGCAGCATGACGAAGCGATCTCCCTGGAGCAGATCCAAAAGGATATCCGCGAGCATGTCATCGCTCCGGTCGTTCCTCAGGAACTGATCGATGGAGACACGAAATATTTCATCAATCCGACGGGCCGCTTCGTTATCGGCGGACCTCAAGGCGATGCCGGCCTCACCGGCCGCAAAATCATCGTCGACACCTACGGCGGCTACGCTCGCCATGGCGGCGGCGCGTTCTCCGGCAAGGATCCGACGAAAGTCGACCGTTCCGCGGCATACGCGGCCCGTTACGTGGCGAAGAACATCGTCGCTGCCGGCCTGGCCGACAAATGCGAAATCCAGCTTGCTTACGCGATCGGCGTAGCCAATCCGGTCTCCATCAACGTGGACACGTACGGCACCGGCAAAGTGGAAGAGGAAAAGCTCGTCGAGCTGATCCGCTCCAACTTCGACCTGCGCCCTGCCGGCATCATCAAGATGCTCGACCTGCGCCGTCCGATCTACGGAAAGACGGCTGCATACGGCCACTTCGGCCGTACGGACATCGATCTGCCTTGGGAGCGCGTGGACAAAGCCGCTCTGCTTCAGCAGGAAGCCGCACTCGTGTAATCGTGTTTCCGATAACCTCCGCTCAGCCTGAGCGGGGGTTTTTTGCGTTCAAATACTCGCTCCGTTCATGAATGCTCAACCTGCTTGAGCCGCTTAGGACCCCGAACACGGACATAGAAGATGGTTGCCCATAGGATGCCAACTTCCAGCGAATTCTAAACATTCCTTATTTGGATACCGACAAAGTAACTACAATGGGTTACAAATCGGGGAGTGAATTCAGTTGGCTGGAAGAAAAAGCAGAACGATCATGATTGGCGCAGCGGCTTTGCTCATGCTTGCAAACGCCTGTCTGCCTGCAGGAGGATGGGTAAGGCAAGCCGCTGCCGCAGCGGGAGGGCCGCTGCTGTCGGCCAAGCTGCCGGCGGACGACGCGGTACGGGTGCCTGCCAACTCGAGGTTGCTGATGACCTTCGACGAGGCGGTCGTGAAAGGAAGCGGAAGCGCAGGCATTAGCATTCGCAAAGTGTCCGACAACACGGAATGGGCGAGGTTCACTGCCGACGACAGAAGAGTCCAGGTGGAAGGCACCCGGGTTTCGATCCAGCCGGATAAGCCGTTTGCTTCAGGCGAATCCTATTATGTGCTGCTGGATGCAGGAGTGTTCGCCAATGCATCGAACGGGGCTCCGTTCGTCGGAATATCGAGCGCGTCGGAGTGGAATTTCAGTGCGGCGGAGCCGGATACAACCGCTCCCGACGTTGTGTCCGCCTCTCCGCAAGGCGGAAGCGTGCCGGTATTCTCTACGCTGCAGCTGAACTACGGTGAAGTCGTCTACCCTTCGGAAGGCTCGCTGCAGCTGGTCAACCGGACGACAGGCGATGCCTTGGCCGTCAGCGCAGTGTCCCCGGCCGTCACGGGCGGCGGAAGCCAGTCGCTGACGATCGTTCCCCCATCCGTTCTCGTTCCGGGACAAGAATACCGGATCGAGGTTCCGGCAGGCTGGGTGCAGGATGCCGCAGGCAACAAGAGTCCGGCCTACGCATGGAGCTTCACGACGGGAAGCTCTCCGGTCGGCATCGTGGATAAGCAGCCTTCGTCCGGATCCGCAGGCGTTGCGCTGGATACGGGCTTGAGATTGAAGTTCGACAAGACGGTAACGTCCGGAAGCACGCCGAATTCGCCGAAGTACATGACGGTGAAACGAGTCGCGGACAACGTCACCGTCACTAGCCTCAATACATCGGGAATGACATACAAGCCGGACGGGACGGTCGAAACAGGTTTGGACAGGCAGCTGGCTGGAAGCACGGCATACTATGTGCTTGTCGATCCGGGAGCCTTCCGCAGCGGAGACATGCTGTTCGCAGGCATCGGCAGCGCGGCGGAATGGACGTTCACGACCCGTCCGTCCGCAGGGCAGCCGCCTGCCATGGCCAAGCTGGAGCCGGCCGCTGGAGGCATTCTGGGGGCGCTGGACGGCAAGCTCCGGATTTCATTCGACAAGAACGTATTCCCGGGAACCGGTTATGTGACGATAAGGAATGCGGGAAGCGGTGCGGCAGCGGCGACGATTCCGGTTACTTCGGAGCTGCTGAACGGGTTCGGAGGCAACGTCATCACGATCAATCCGGGCATCCTCTTTTCCGAAGGAACCAAGTATTATGTCGAGATCGGCAATCAGGCCTTCCTGGACGAGAGCGGCAACCGATATGCGGGAATGAGCGGAAGCGGCGCATGGCCCTTCACGGTCAATAGGGATTCAACGCCGCCTTCTATTGTATCCATGCTTCCGGTGAGCGGAGCGACGTCCGTGTCGACGGTCTCGCCGCTTAGACTCGTATTCAACGAAGCCATCCGGCTGGCGCCGGGCGCCAAAGCTTTGCTTCACCGGAGCGGCAGCTCCACCCAGACTTACCCGGCTTCCCTTTCCATCGCGCCGGATAATGCCAATGCGCTTCTACTTAAACCGGATGCCGCGCTGCCAGGATCGACGCAGCTGTATGTGGAGCTCGGGGTGAACAGCGTGACTGACTTGGCCGGCAACGGTTTCAGCGGCATTCTGAACGAATACCAGTGGAAATTCACGACGATGGCGAGCGGCAGCGGCACGCCTTCGTTGAGCAGCTTGGCAGCCGCCAGCTCGACCAGGATTCAGCTGGTCTTCGGCATGGAGCTTGACAGCGGTTCGATTCCTTATCCGGCCAGCTTCTATGTCACCGTCAATGATTCGCCTGCGGCCCGCGAGCTCGCAGGAGTCGAAGTAAGCGGCAGCACGGCAACGCTTATTTTGCGGTCCCCGGTGCTCAGCGGCCAGAAAATAACGGTCTCTTATTCCGTCCCGGGAGAAGGCATGCCCGCGCTCCGCAGCCTGTCGGGTGTCCGCGCGTCGGGCTTTACCGGCAAGGAGATCCAATATGACGAGACTTCCTCGCTGCCCAAGGTGACGAGCGGCGTTCTGAACGGAAGCTACGTCACCCTCCAGCTCAGCAAGCCGGTCCAGGCCTTGCAGGCGGGAGCCCTGTCCCAATTCGGCCTTTACGTCAACGGCTCCTATGTTCAGCTGACGGAAGCGACCGCATCGGGTTCGGCCCTTCTGCTTCGCTTGAGCAGCCCGTCCACGAGCGGAGGGAGCGCATACGTCAACTACTCTCCGGGCACGGCTCCCGTTGTCGACCAAGCGGGCAATCCGCTTGGGGCATTCAGCACCTATTATGTCCAGAACATGCTCGATACGACGAAGCCGGTGCTCGGCAGCATCATCGCAGGAGGAAATACCGTTACGCTCAATTACAACGAAGGCCTCCATACCGCAAAGGTGCCTTCCTCCAGCCGCTTCACCGTCATGAACGGGACGTCTTCCATCGGGGTCTCAGGAGTAAGCATTGAGGGCAGCAAGGTGACACTCAAGCTGAGCGGCAGCCTGAATGCATCCGTCGGCCTTACCGTCAGCTACTCCAAGGGCAGTCCAGCCTTGGCGGATCTGGCTGGAAACGAAGCGGACTCCTTCAGCGGCGTGCCGGCATCGATGTTCACGGCAAGCACCACTCCGACCTATCTTTCCGGCATGGCGAACGGAGACACGCTGACGCTTGTTTACTCCGGAGCTTTGGACCCGGCATCCGCGCCGGCTCCTAGCCAGTATTCCATCCGTGCGGACGGCGTGCTCGTTCCTGTGAACAGCGTAAGCATCGCCGGTTCGTCGGTCATTCTGAAGCTCAGCCGCGCGGTGACTTCGGGACAGGCTGTAACCGTGACCTACACGCCGCCGACTTACAACCCGCTGAGACAGATAGGAGGGGACAGCGCCGCATCGCTTTTGCTGGCATCCGCAACCAATGCTACAGGCCAGCAAGGTGGAGCCTCATCCGGCTCGGGCTCGCAGCCGGCAGTTGCAGGCCAGCTGACCTTGACGGATGTTACGGTCACTCAGGACGTATCCCCGGCCGGAAGGGCGGCCAGCCGTTATTCGGTACTGAGCGACAGCCTGATTCTCGCTTATCAGAAAGCTCGCAGTGCGGGTTCGGGTACGGATAAAGTCATCTTCAAGGTGCCGGACGGCCAGAAGGCGGGCATAGTCGCCTTGCCGATCCTCGCTCTGCAGCAGGTGCTCGCCGCTTCGGCGACAGCCTCCTTCGAGCTGCAGTACAATGGCATCTCCACGGTGATTCCTCTCCAAGGAATCGACTTCGCCAGAACGGCCTCCCTGCTCAATGCAGGAGGTCCTACCGGCTATCTCATGCTGTCGATCGACGAGAATCCAGCGACTTTGGCGGGGGGGTTGCAGAACGCCGTCACCAAGGGAGGCCTGCAGGCAGCCTCCAGCGTCATCGGCCTCGACATATCGGTCATCGGGACGTCGGCGACTTCGGCCGACCGGAAGAAGCTGAACGGTCTAAGCCGTTATGCCTCCACGACCTTGCAGACGGCCTCAAGCCTGGTGCCGGCATCTGCGTCCACGGTGTTCCTCGACGATGAAACGGCCATGCTGAGCTATGTGCCGACCCGGATCAGCGGGCTGTCCGTGACGTTCAAGCACAAGTCCGGCGGCGTCTTCGTTGTCGTGAGAGGCACCCCCGTGCTCAGCGACGTGAACGGACATTGGGCGAAGAACGATATCGCCGCTCTGGCTTCCAAATCAATCGTGAGGGGCAGAAGCGCCAATTCCTTCATGCCCAAAGCCAACATTACCAGGGCGGAATTCGCGGAATACATCGCCAGGGCCCTCGGCCTCAAAGGCGACCGCGCCTCGGCTTCGGCCTATAGCGACGTCTCGTCCGGATCGGCGACCGCTTCTTATGTCGGAGCGGCTTCGGCTGCCGGCATCGTACAAGGGAGCGGAGGGCAATTCCGTCCCAACGCGGCCATCTCCCGTCAGGAGATGGCGGCGATGATGGTTCGCGCCATCGAAGCCTCCGAGATGAAGATCATCCCGGCCAAGGACAATGCCTCCTACCTGGCGAAATTCAAGGATAAGGGCAAGATCAGCGCCTGGGCTCAGCCGTATGCGGCCAAAGCCGTCTTTGCGGGCATCGCGAACGGCCAGACCGCCACCGCGTTCGCTCCGCTGGGGCAGGCGACCCGCGCAGAGGCGGCCGTCATGATCAAGAGAATGCTGCTGTATCTCGGCATGATCGACGTGTAGAAAGAACGGGAGCTGTCCTGCCGGCATCGCGGATGCGGCCGGGCGGCTTCTTTTTTTTGCCCGGAAACGATTGAAAGCAGGAAAGGAGCATGCCGCGGACATGGTCTTTATTCAAGCAGCCCTACTAGATCGCAGGGAGGAAACGATAGGTCCTTCCTTTCATTCTAAGAGATTATTAACATAGAAAAAGTCAATCATTGTCGAAAGGCTGAAAGGACTATTCTATCAGACCCTCTTTGGTCGTAACTTTTTCCCATTCTGGAAGTCTATTCATTCGTACTGACAGAGTTTCAGAATCGCAGAATGAGTGCCATCCAGATAGGAGAGTTGCAATCTTTATGTCCAAAGAAAAGAATCAAACGGCTGTCCACGCCCCTTCGGCCCCTACATATAAGCATCCTCGCCCGCTCGGCGGCGGCCGCAGGATGCTCGTTACCGTGCTCGGCGCTGCCCTCATCGTGCAGCCGCTGCTGGCGCTTGCGCCTGCGCTGCCGGGCGCTCCGTCCATTTTGTCTCCATCCGTCGCCCATGCGGCCGAAAGCGCTGCGAAGCTGACGGTCACGAACCAGGAGATGGTCACCTCCGGCGCCCAGCGCATCGACTATCTGTGGAAGGGCACGCGCAGCGGCAAAGCCGTGCAGGCCAATATCCACGTCATCAAGGTCGATCTGAGTAATCCATACGTCAAGCTGAACGCCATCAACAATACTCAGGGCGTCGTCACCGACCGCGGCAGCGTCATGAGCATGGCCAAAAATTCCGGAGCCGTTGCCGGCGTCAATGCCGACTACTTCCAGACCTCTTCCACGGACGGGGCCCCGATGGGCGCGGAGATTCTCAGCGGCAGCCTGCTGACGAGCCCGATGCAGCTGACGGGCATGTACATGTTCGGCGTCACCAAGGACAAGAAGCCGGTCATCGACCGCTACCAGTTCCAGGGAAGCGTCACAGCCGCCGACGGCTCCACGTTCACGCTGGCGGGACTCAACCAGTCCTCCTACACGACGGAGTATCCGGCCAAGACGAATTCCCATTCCGATTCGCTGTTCATGTATACGAGCGCCTGGATGGATGCAGACCGTCCGGCCGGAGCGAGCTATGCGACGCCTACGGAGGTGCTCGTCCAGAACGGAGTCGTGCAGCAGATATCGGAAGGCGCCGCCTTCTCCTCCAAGCCGCCGGCTGACGGGTACATTTTGCGTGCGCATGGCAAGGCGGCCGCATTCGTGCGCGATCACTTGCAGCCGGGCACGGCGGTGAACGCGAACTACTCCCTTCAGTCCCTGACGACCCAGCAGCAAGCCGACCCGGCCAGCTTCGAGATGATGGTCGGCGGGCATACGATTCTCGTGGACGGGGGCAAGGCGGCGACGTTCTCGCGAAGCGTCTCGTCGATCAGCGGCACCTCCGCTCGCTCCCGCACGGCACTCGGTTATTCCGCCGACGGCAAATCCGTCTTCATCATCACGTCGGAGACGAACGGCAGCAGCTCGGGCCTGACGCTTGCGGAGCTCCAGCAGGCGATGGTCAGCATCGGCGTTTACAAAGGAGTCAATCTGGACGGCGGCGGCTCGACGACGATGGTCGCGCGTCCGCTCGGCGACTTCGGCCTGCAGCTTGCCCATCCGACGGAGTACGGCACGACGATGCGTCAGGTTTCCAACGGGCTGGGCGTCTTCAGCATCGCTCCTCAAGGCGCGATCAAGGGCATCAAGGCAAGCGGCTCCGGAGTGCTCTTCCTGGGCCAGTCCAGCACCTATTCGCTGAAAGCCTACGATCAGTACTACAACCCGATGGAGCCGGGCGGCCTCAGCGCCAAGTGGAGTTCGTCGAAAATCGGCGGCAGCTGGAACGGCAACGCCTTCACCCCGACGAAGGCGGGACAAGGCAGCATTACCGTGAAGTCGGGCTCGGCTGAGGATACGCTTCCTGTGACGGTGGTGGGAGCGGACGACATCGCCGCTATGAGCATCGGCAGCGCCCAGGCTTCGCTGGAGGCCGGCGCGACGGTATCCGTGCCTGTGACGGTTACGCTGCGCAGCGGGCAGAAATATACCGTTCCGCCGGAATCCGTAAAATGGGAATTCCAAGGGCTTGCGGCAGCCCGCGACGGCGAGAAGCTGACCGTTCAGTCCGTCGCGGGCGGAGCGGCCATCGGATACGCCATCGCCCGCTACGACGGCTTCTCCGCCGTGCTTCCGTTCGCGAAAAGCGGCGGCAGCAGCGTAGTCGCCGACTTCGATGCGGCATCTCCGGCGGCATCGTTCTCCTCTACGGCAGGCGTCACCGGCAGCACGTCCCTCCTGAGCGGACTCGATGCCTCCAATGCGACCAACGCGCTGTCCTTGTCCTATGATTTCTCCGCAGGCACGACGGATACGAGAGCCGCGTACGCGATGATGGGCAGCGGCGGCGTTCCGATCGCGGGCACGCCTTCGGGCATCAGCGTCGACGTCTATGGCGATGCGAGCCTCAACTGGGCGAGGGCGGAGCTGACGGATGCCGCAGGAGCGACTCATCTGCTCACGCTGGCCAAGACGGTCGATTGGAGCGGCTGGAGAACATTGAAGGTGAATCTCGCCGAATCCGGAAAAGCCGTCAAGTATCCGGTCAAGCTGACTCGCTTGTATATTGCAAGCTTGAAGGAAGGCGCCGACGAGCGCGCCGCGAGCGGACAGATGGCCTTTGACAATGTGAAGGCGGATGCCCCGGCAGCGCTGCCGGCTCCGGCCTCCGTGAAGATCGAGATGAAGGCCGGCAGCAAGACCGCCATGGTGGACGGCAAAACGACGGCTCTGGACTCCGCTCCTTACATCAAGGACGGTACCACGTATCTCCCGCTCCGCTTTGTCGCCAGCTCGCTCGGCAGCACGGTGAACTACGAAGCGGCCGCAAAACGCGTATCCGTGCTGCGGGGAGGCCAGCTGCTGGAAATGGTGATCGGCAGCAAGGAGCTCGTATCGAGCGGCAAGCGAGTGGCCGTTGATACCGCGCCGATCGAACAGAACGGCAGGACTTTAGTCCCCATCCGCCTCGTATCTGAGCAGATGGGCCTAACGGTAAAATGGGACGGAACAACCAAAAGGATTACCGTCGAATGATACAAATCCCAGCACGCCTGCTGTGGTATGATAGAGGGGACCTGTCCCTTTCATAATGAAGAGAAGGAAGGTATCTTTCATAGATACCTTCTTCTCGTTTCCTCGCATTTGCCCGCTGTCGCTGGTTGGCGGCGGACGGTGCGGCTTGAAACGAATGGAGCGGCAGGAATCTCCAGCATCAGAAAGGCAGCCGTGATGACTGTGGATCACCGGATTGTGGACATCGACCGCGTTATTAAAAACGCGATTCAAGTCATGGAAGAAAGCAAATACCAAATCTATGAAATTTGCGAATCCGCGCGCAAGGAACTGGTCACGCTCGAACAGGAGCTGAATCAGGTGCTCCAGGAAACGATCCAGACGATCGACAAGGTCGACAAGCTGGAAATGGAGTACCGCCTTGCGCGTATTCGGCTTACGGAGGTAAGCCGGGATTTCGTTCGCTATAAGGAAGAAGACATCAAGAACGCCTATGAGAAGGCTACCAGCCTGCAGCTGGAGCTGATGGTCTTCCGCGAGAAGGAAACCTATCTCAAGGCGCGCAGGGACGACCTGCAGAAGCGGGTCAAAAACGTCGAGAATTCGGTGGAGAGAGCGGAGACGATCCATTCCCAGATCAATGTCGTGCTCGAATACCTTGCCGGAGATCTGACGCAAGTGACACGTATTCTGGAATCGGCCAAAAACCGCCAGCTGATCGGGCTCAAAATCATTTTGGCCCAGGAGGAGGAGCGCAAGCGGATCGCGCGCGAGATCCACGACGGTCCGGCGCAGTCGCTCGCGAATCTAGTGCTTAGGACGGAAATTGCAGAAAGAATGCTCGCCAAGCAGGAATTCCAAATGGTCCAGCACGAATTAGTAGACTTAAAGGCACAGGTTCGCTCCGGATTGGAAGAAATTCGGAAGATAATATTCAATTTGCGACCTATGGCATTAGATGATTTAGGACTTGTTCCCACTTTGCGTAAGTATGTGCAGGATTTTGAGGAAAAAACGCGAATTCATACGGTGTTCGAGACAATCGGCCGCGAAATCCGGCTTCCCTCCGCGATGGAGGCAGGCATCTACCGTTTGGTCCAGGAGGCGTTCACGAATGCGCTGAAGCATGCGAGCGCGAGCTTTGTCTCGCTGGAGCTGACCTATCAGTCGCAAATGGTGAAGATTTCGGTACAGGACAACGGGAGCGGATTCGACACGGAGCTGATTCAATCGAGGGCCAAGATCAACCAGCATTTCGGATTGATGGGAATGCGGGAGCGAGTGGAGCTACTTGAGGGAAGAATGGAGCTTGAGTCCGCCAGCGGCCAAGGCACCAGGATAACGATTCATATCCCTACAGGCGTGGATCAAAGAAAGGAGTAACATAGCGTATGGACCTGAAGGCAGCAGGAGGCAAGCGCAAGATCAAATTGCTGATTGCCGACGATCACCAGCTTTTCCGGGAAGGCTTGAAGCGCATCCTGAACATGGAAGAGGACCTGGAAGTGATCGGGGAATGCAGCGACGGAATTCAGGTTCTGGAGTTCTGCAATCAACACCAGCCGGAAGTCGTGCTTATGGACATCAATATGCCGATCGAGAACGGGGTTGTGGCAACGGAGCGGCTCCGGGACATGTTTCCGCATATCAAGGTCATCATCCTCTCGCTTCATGACGACGAGAGCTACGTGTTCGAAACTCTGCGCAAGGGCGCGTCGGGGTATCTTCTGAAGGACATGGAGGCGGAGTCGCTGATCAATGCGATCCGTTCGGTGGTGCAGGGACATGCTTACATTCATCCCAAGGTGACTGGCAAGCTGATCAACCAGCTGCGCCGCATGACTTACCTCGATGAGATGGGCGCGAACTCCGGAGCGGCTGCAAGCCGCGAGACGGGCGTGAAGTTCGTCGCCGGCGAGAACAATCCGCTTACGCGGCGCGAAGCGGAAGTGCTTCGCCTCATGGCGGAGGGCAAGAGCAACAAGATGATCGGCGAATTCCTGTTCATCAGCGAAAAGACGGTCAAAAACCATGTATCCAGCATTCTGCAGAAGATGGAAGTGGACGATCGCACCCAGGCTGTCATCAACTCCATCAAATACGGATGGGTGACTCTCTAAAGCCTGCGAAGCCTGGACGGTACATAACAAGCCAAAACCCCCGGAGATGTCTCTCCGGGGGTTTTGGCTTGTTCGCTTTGCAGGCGGAGGGAGAGACGAAAGGCGAAAGACAAAAGACAAAAGACAAAAGACAAAAGACAAAAGACAAACTCATTAGGCCGGAAAGAGTTTCTTGTATGGCATCCTCAAGCTTGAACGAATTGCACCCGCACCTCGTCATGCAGGAACATTTTCCATAAACCCGTCATGTAGAACATACCCCCGTCATTAGGAACGAATATACCTGTACCTCCGCTAAGTGGAATGAACTCGATCCGCATATTCTCCTGAACTTCTTTTTTATCGCCGATGCATGCCGGCCGCCGTAACGCCCAGAGCGAAAAAGGCATATGGTACAGTATCCGTCACGGCATTCCCCCTTCGAGCCGTTCCGCGGGCGCGGCCATGACGCTAGGCCGGCCGGGTTCGAGGGCTTCGATGCCGCGTGAGAGGAGAAGCGGCCCATGATAGACATTTTGCTCGGCGTCATTGGTTGTTACGGCGTTGCGGCGGCAGCGGTTCATATGGCTTCTTACGTCATGGCCAAGGTTCCCCGTGCCGATAAGCATTACATTCTGATGACCCGGAACGATGAATTGCGGCTGGAAGGATGCATCCGTTCGCTTCACCGGTTTTCCAAGCTGACGGGAACTTCTGTCCGGATTACCGTGTGGGATCGAGGATCGACAGATGATACCGCCTATATCGCTACGCGTTTCGGAGACGGGATTCGGCTGGTGACCGTTTCCGACATGGACAGCGGGAACATTCGTGAGAGAGCGGGAGAACAATCGGAATCCGAATCGGAGAGAGGTCGGATGGGAACGGTCGGAAGCGAAGCGAGTGAGCATGGATCGGCATGGATAAGCGAAGCGGATGAGCTTGGAGCGGGTTGGGTGGAAAACGAAGCTGGCGGGCTTGAATCGGCATGGACGGGTAGCGAAGCGGATGAGCTTGGAGCGGCATGGACGGGAAGCAAAGCTGGCGAGCCTGGGGCGGCATGGAAGGGAAGCGGCGGTGCCTCGGCCTCCTCGAAGCGCCGATCCCTCGAGGACTCCGAAAAAGGTGGACGCGACAGGCTGTTGTGGAGCCTGCGCAGCCATGGAATCGTAAGGGAGCAGGATCAGCCTGTGCTGGTGGATCTGGATCTTCCCGAGGATTGGTTCAAGCTGCCGTTCTGAGAAGGAATGGAGCCTGCGCTGTCGAGACGCAGAAAGATTGAATAGCCAATCGGCGCAAGCTCGGTTATACTAGGGCTGTATTTATTTAAGAGCGGAACAGGTGAAGCACACCCGTCGGCGGCGAGCCGCAGGGGTGTGCTTTTTTTGCGTCCTCCTGCCCGGGCATGCGGTTCCGTGAGGGAGGATGAGCATATGGAGGCAGCGGTATACATCAGCCGATCGTTGTCGGGGAATTGGCAGGCGGGTTTGACCATCGTTCCGGAGATCGATCGGCTGTGGTTGCTGAACGCGAAGTGGAGGAAGGAGGCTTGCAGCGCCGCTGGAGAGGATGCTCGTCCTGGTGCCGAGGAAGTGCTGGCATGCGGCAAACTTCCGCTGGATACGGCCGTCCGGGCTGCGGAGCTGTGGGAAGAAACCGGTTTGAGGAGCATCGGTCGCCGGCAGGCTGCGGAGATGCTGGCAGGATGCGCAGCCGAAGCGGAACGCCAACGCGGAGAAACGGAGCCGGCTCCACAGCGGCAGGTAGTCCGCTGGGAGGCGGACTGGCCTGCAGCTCCGGCTGCAGCGCCGGGCGGAGCGGCCGAGCTGGCGCGCGCGGCCTGCGCAGCCGCAGCCGCGCTGCAAGGCCGCGCGCTGCTTCGCGGCGAGGCGCATGCGCTGCTCGGCGGCGCCGGAGGAGCCGCCGGCCGCTGCGACGCCGCGCTGCAGCTAGCGGCGCTGCTCGGCCGGCTGCGCCTCGGCAGCGCTGTTGCCGCCCCAGCGGGGTCGGGGCGGCCCGGCGGCTTCGCCGCCCTCCGCTGCCGGCGCTGCGGCAGCGGCAAGGCGCAGCTGCGGCGCGCGGAAT